>Ga0065711_1045553_pt1 | contig 13406 bp, 12 predicted proteins | sample Hoacrofraction12_FD_59098 | JGI IMG/M metagenome (GOLD analysis project Ga0065711, IMG submission 59098) | Hoatzin crop microbial communities from Cojedes, Venezuela - Epithelial fraction 12 v2 (version 2) | ecosystem: Host-associated > Birds > Digestive system > Esophagus > Crop | place...
CGCCCGCGGCGGAGGGGGCCTCCCCTCCGGTCCCCTCCCGTCCCCTCCGGTCGGTCGGGCCTTTCTCTCTCGCGTCGGCCATACGGGCACCGGCTGGGCGTGAACCCGAGCCCGCTCGGCTGAAGCCGGCCCTGAGGGAGGCCCCGCGGGGAGGCCGACGTTCGCGCCTCGGGAAGGACGCGGCTGAGGGAGGGCGGCGGAAGCCGCGGCGTTCGTTCCCCGGAGCCCCAGCGCCAGGGCGGGTTCTGCTCCGGGGCTCTGTGGGTGCGGGCGGGGCTGCCTGGGGTTCTGCAGCCGCTGGTTCCGTTGCGGAACCGGGAGGCGTCATTTCTCCGCTCATCGGCCAGGTATAAAGGTTTGGCGTTCTGGGTCCCCTTGGTTCCATGCCGCTCTTGTGCTGTCAGGATGTTGGGTTTGGATTTTTTTCATAGTTGCTATTTATTAACATGATTCCCTCCCCTTCCTAGTAATGGCAACCTACACTTGTATCACTTGCCGCGTGGCTTTCAAGGATGCTGACATTCAGCGTGCCCACTACAAGACGGACTGGCATCGGTACAATCTGAAGCGCAAGGTCGCCGACATGCCCCCTGTCACCGCCGAGAATTTCCAAGAGAGAGTCCTAGCGCAGAGGGCGGTGGCAGAGGAGCAGAACAAAGTCACTGCCACGTACTGCGCAGTTTGCAGCAAGAGGTTCTCCACCTTCAATGCCTACGAGAATCACCTGAAGTCCAAGAAGCACCTGGAGTTGGAGAAGAAAGCTGTTCAAGCTGTCAGCAAGAAGGTGGAAACATTAAATGAAAAGAACCTGGAAAAGGGGCTGGGCCTGGAGAGTGTAGACAAAGATGAAATGAACACGGCTATTCAGCAAGCCATCAGGGCTCAGCCGTCTTCCTCTCCGAAGAAGACGCCTTTACCTCCCGGTAATGCAGGTAGCTCTCCCCTTTCCACAGGAAGTGCCAGCTTATCCCGGAGCAGAGAGCGATTGGAAAAACCTCCACGGCTGCAGTGGTTTGAACAGCAAGCAAAGAAGCTGGCCAAACAGCAAGCAGAGGAAGAGGAGGATACGGAAGAAGGTAAGACAGTAAACATACTGACGACAGAGAGCTTGGGGTAAGCTGTGTTGTTGTTGGTTTTGTGTAGAAGCCTCCTTCTGTTTCTGTAGTCGTACAGCATTTTCCATCACAAAAGGTCTTCCTGTTGATTAAATTTTCAGCTTAGCAAAGGAGTTAAGGTTGGCCTGTGCTTGCAGTCGGGGACTCTGTGTCAGTGCCTGAACTGCCAGCTGCGCAAGGTACTAGAGTGTGTGAAGGCTGAATATAAACAGTTACTGATACGAGCGCCATTTCCCACAAAGTTCCCGGGGACGTTTCCTTTAAGGAGGGCTGACATAAAAGTTTACCTTAAAACTACTTCTGAAAAACAAATGAACAAAAATCCAGTCGTGACCATTTGCTGTTGTCCCATCAGTCGCTTCAACGATGCGTTGAAGGGAGGTGGGAGTGGGGTTCGGTTTGTTTTGCTCTGCCCATGAAGGCCAGAGGAGAAAGTTTGCTCCTTAGCCTGACGCTGCGTGGCATAGCTTCACAGCGTGTTGGTGTCTCTGTTAAAACCGGTGTAAGAGTTGCCACCCCGGCTGGCCAGTTCCTGCCGCTCCACCCTCACCGCCTGTGTGGGTACAGCTCTTCGCTGGAGGTCGGCCTGGAAAGTGGACAGCTGGAAAGATGAGAGCTTCAGAATTCCAGGAAAGGGTTGTTTTTAACCCGGATGCTTTCAGTGCTGCGGTTCGCAGTGCGGGTCCAAATGCCGCCACTGGAGCGGCTGAATGGGGCGATTACACTGCAGCCAGGGGACAGGCGTGAGTGACGGGGGACCGTGACATGCCAGCTGCGTCACTGAAACAGTCGTGTGGCGTTGTGACATCTGTTACAGCAGTCTCGTGTGGGTGAAATGTCAGTTGCAGTTCAGGGAATCTGTTCTGCAGGAGAAGAAACGTGTGCCTCTGGGCATGCGTCCTGACGTCTGAAGAAGGAGCCGCCTTCCGCCTGCTTTGTAGTACTGTGTTAGTCATAAACTGTAAGGCTAAAGTCTTGATAGGCTTCTGGATGCTAATTTTCCTTTTAAGCGTTAGTCCAGGAATGTTTCCTACCAGTCCTGTTAATTCAGTGTCAGGCTTTTAAAATTGTTAAACTGTATCTCACAGCACAGATCTCTAATCAGTAGCCTACAACGCTAGGGATCTCCGTGCATCCCTGCGCTCAAACGCTCTCTGCGCTTGGCACCGGTAGGAATATAGTCCTGCCCCAGATCTGAACACCTGAAAACAGATTTCTAGGTCCTTCTGGCACTATAATCAGATCGTTGGCTCCTCTGTAGGTTAGTGAGCTCTGCAGTAATCTTGCAAATGTGTAATATTGTTACTATGTCTTGGTATGTACTAATGTGTAATGTAACGTAGTATATCTGACAGCTGGCTTTGTTCTTACCTATTAAAGATGTGTGTGAACAGGTGTGTGTTTTCCCTCGCAGCTGGAAATGTGTATTTTCATGATTCCGACAGAGTTGTATTGTTTTTAATGGGCTGTGCATATGTTCTTGTGCTGTGGTGAATTAAATTCAAGGCTTTGAAACGGCAATGAAGTGTTAATAGTTGAGAAAATGGAGGGGAAAAAAGTATCAGATCTGCCAACTGTTTTACGAGCAGACTTGAGCTCTGCTGTGCATGTTACAGAGAAATATGTTTTACTGGCAATGGTATATTCTTGCACCTGGAAGTGACTGTGTGACGCTTCACTGTAAGAACAGAAAATGCAAGATTTTCTATTCTAACTTTTTCTAACTTAATTATGGCTTGTTTTCCTTGGGATGTAATCATGTAAATAATTTAGTTTTTTTTAAACTTCCGTTAAAAGACTGGGAAGATATGGATTCTGATGAAGACCTTGGCTCTGAAGAAGAGATGGAAAGTGTGGGAGAAGAGGAGAAGGAGGAGGAGCAGGCAGAAGGTGAAAGCACTCCAGCTGTTGGGGCCATACCAGTCACGGACTGCTTGTTCTGTCCCCACCATTCAAGATCTCTGACGAAAAATGTGGCCCATATGACAAAAGCTCACAGTTTCTTCATTCCAGACATAGAGTACCTTGTGGATCTCAGAGGACTAATCAAGTACCTGGGTAAATGTTCTCTGTTTTTTTGATCAGGATAATTATATACTGTTATAGCTTATTTTCACTTGGGTATAACTAAAAATGTTTTGGATTTGTTTTTTTTTTTTGTATAAAATCTCAGTGCTGTCTAGTTCAGTATTGTGATCGTGAACAGGACCACAGGCTTTCTGGGGAGAGTGAGAGAAAACCCCATTGAGCAAACACGTCGTCGTGTACCCTCTAGGTCTCACGTAGTTTTCTAATGTTGAGGAAGTTGCCCAGCTATGTGAAATTCAGGACAAAACTCTGTTGCGAAAGTGTGCATATGGACTGTGTTATCCTACTAACGAGTTGCAAGTACTTGCCTCATCAGTTTATGGTACTTGTGAGAGAGCTAAAAGCTAGGAGAAATGTATCTTCCTTGAAGTCTACAAACGATGAGGAGAATAAAATAATTGTGGAGCATCAGATAGAAAACTGTATTGGAAGTATGAAATTTGTTACTGAGAATACAGAATGATCGGTACCTTGTCCTCTGAAATCTTTAAATGCACAGACTTGTCCCTGATGGAGCCACGTGGTCAAGGTGCAGGAACAGCAGGGCGTTTCTGGAAATGAAGGGCTCACGGCTCTTGCTCGGTCTCTGTGCCTGCAAGCTGGGCAGCCTACATCACAGAAATGTTAATTATTGACTAGGGAGGCTCCATTCAGACCAACAGAAGTGTCAATGTCTTCTGCAGGAGAGAAGGTTGGTGTTGGGAAAATCTGCATCTGGTGCAATGAGAAGGGGAAATCCTTCTACTCGACAGAAGCCGTACAGGCTCACATGAATGACAAAAGCCACTGCAAACTCTTCACAGATGGAGATGCTGCCCTGGAATTTGCAGACTTCTATGATTTTAGGTGAGGACGCTTTTCTTTGAGTGGAGCACAGATGGGGACAGACAAAAGGATACTTGAACGTTAGGTTAGAAACTATTATTCATTCTTAAAATTTAGGCCTGTTTCTCGTTCTAATGCTTATTTTGCATAGGTGGTTAACCGTTGTTCTAGGCAAGCATGAGAACATGATTGGATCTTCCGTCCTGTGACCACTAATAGCAGTCCTACATGAAAATATATTTTGAATTCTGTTATGTGTGTTTGCTGTTACAGAGTTTAGATTTCAGTGCACCAGCAAAGATCATAAAAGGACGTAACTGTCTCTTCCATTACGTTTTAGGCAGATTGTGGGCTTAATGCTTACTGTGAATTATTTTTAAATTTTTTTTTTAAATAGCTGAAGTTACAGAACCGCTGTGGTTCAGAGGCCTCTTGTTGAACTTCCTGTAACTTATCCTAAGCTGTGTTCATTTTGGTCAGAAATACCTCCTATTATGGTGACAGGTGGGTTTAGTGGAGCTTCTTGGAGCGCTCATTGAGTGGCTCTGCAGAGCTGGTGGGCTACATGGCGGTGGCTGTTCACCATAAGTCGCTGGCAGGTGTGCAGCAGCAGAAGCGTGCCGGGTTACAGAACCGGCTGGAGGAAGGGTGGTCCTTGTCTTCAGCCTCTGTTCAGGGCAGGGAGCTGCTGGGAAGAGCTCTCGAACCAAGACAGGTGAAACGTGGCAATGTTTTTGGCTTGCTGTAGCTGTGCGTGGCAGTTCTTTTGTGTAATGGGTCTGGATGGCTGTGGCTGCTCACCGTGTGTAACCAGGTACTCCTACCCTTCCACAGGAGCAGTTACCCTGACCACAAGGATGGGGAAGATGTGGAGGGGCCTGGGGAGCGCCCAGCAGAGAGAGAGTTGGATTATGATGATGACACCATGGAGCTGATCCTTCCTTCAGGTAGGTGTAGGATTTGTGTTAGGACGTACTTTCTCTGCATTTCTCATAGCTGCAGCCCTTACCTGCAGCGTAGGTCATCGCAGTAAGCGTTTTCCTTTGGTGAGGGAGAATTTCACGTCTAAGTGTCTTTGGGATTTTGTCCTCGCCTTCCATTATTTTCACTACCAAGTAGTTCTACTTCTTCAGCATTAATGTCTATGTGGACTGGAGCAGGGAGTTCCTTTGCCCACTTTACCTCTTCATTAACACGTGACTCGTATGCTGTACTCCAGGAGATGCCATATCTTATTTTCATGCAACTTGGAGAGGCTATAGCTTAGGTTATCTGGTGTAGTTTTTTTGCAGGGAGGCAGCTGGTAGCTAATTTAGTAAACTAATTCAGTAAAATGAGTTTATTCAAGCAGCCTTACTCTTTCCTTGTATAGCATTTGGCAGTCTTGCTTGCATATTTTTTTCTTGTTTTGTTTTGATGGTTTTTGTATGGGGGGACCTCAGCCCTTTCGTTCTGAAAAGTGCTGCCAACTGTGCAGTTACTGAAGATTTCCTGAATGTCAGCAAGTTACTTCCCTGGTTACTTGAAACAGCATTGCCTCTCTGCTCATTCCCCTAATTAAATTTTTCTTTTCTGATAACTACCTGTTTTTTATCTAAGCGAAGGCCCTCTTGAACAGCAGCAGTCTTTGGTTTGGGTGGGTTTTTTTTCTTTCCTCAAAGTAGGGTGCAGTACAGCAGCTCTTACAGGAATTACGCTGAGTTTGTAACAGTCCTGAAGTTTTTAAAGTTCTTGGCCTTTTAAAAGCACGCCTCAGCATAGGGATTTCCCACAGTTTTCACAATATGCTTGACTACTGCATTTCAGAAGCTGCTTCATTATGCATGTAAGATGTCCCCTCCTCTGAACAGGTGCAAGAGTGGGTCATCGTTCTTTGATGAGATACTACAAGCAACGGTTTGGTCTGTCAAGAACGGTGGCTGTGGCGAAAAACAAGAAAGCAGTGGGTCGGGTGTTGCAGCAGTACAGAGCTCTGGGCTGGACAAGTCAGACAGGTAAGTGGCAATGTTGAGGGTTGGGCAGAGGTGGAGTTTCTAGGATGTCATCACTCCACACTTACACAGGTCGAGTTTGTTTCGCGTTTGTGGGGTTTTGTGCAGTGACTTGTCTCCTGCTCAGTTCCCTTTCATTCCTGACATCCAAGCAGAAAAAGTTATCGGAGGTTGTTTGTGTCTGAAATCCATTGCAGCTTCTGTGCAAGCCCTTCAGTTCATTAGCATGCCTGTTTGTGATACTTGGTGACTTCCTAAGATTTGTGGGTTTCTAGAGTAATAATCCTTTCTCTGCCTGTCAAAACCACTACTCTTGCTATTTAATAATGTGACATAAATCACTCCTTGACAGTTGGAATGCTTTTTCAGTTGGGAAGCAGTGACGTGATCTATATCCACTTTTGAAATAAGAGAATTGCACACTGGAATGCAAAACAGCCTTTTCCCTTAATCACAGTCATGGGTGTTCATAGAGGGAACTGGCCTTTCCCAAGAGAAAGCGGTGTGCCAGTATGGGAAGGAAAACATGCAGCGAAGTGCTGATTTACAGGGACAGATTAGCTGGTTTGCATGTAAGCAGTGAGTAATCTTACAGACATTTATCCCTCTTTCTCCTCTCTCCCTGAAGGGGCATTCTCTGCGCAGCAGCGGGATATGCGGTACCTGCAGAGGATGAAGTCAAAGTGGATGCTCAAGACAGGAATGAGTAACAATGCTACAAAGCAGATGCATTTCCGGGCGCAAGTCAGATTTTGAGTTCCCAAGAGAGCTGCGTCCTGTTGGCTTTGGGAAGGGGGATTTAATGGTTTCTGGGTCGATGATTTTGTTATTAAAATGGACTTGGTACCTATCAAGTGAGGGTGTGTATGCTGGTGTGCCTTCCTGTCTGTGAGAAGAAAAGCAGGGAGCTTGTCTCTTCCAGCGAAATCATGGTTGGCCTAACTTGAAAAATAAAATACCTCAAGTGGAATACATGACAAAGTAGTCGTGGCTGTGAATAGAGATGCCTGCGTAGTCTTGCTGCCCATCTTTGTGCAGTCCATTCCTGTGGGGCCGTTCACATGGTCGCTTGTCCGAGTATCTTCAGTTTCCAATTCTGCAAAATGGCTGAGGCCAAGAGAAGATCCTCGATCTAAGAGCCTTAGGTGGGGTGCATTGAAGGTGTTCACTTGTGGTGCCAGACGTAAATTAGCTGGGTGTTTTGGACTTCTAGCTGGCAGTGTGGAGGTGAAAATTTGAGATCAGAGATTCTGGGAAGGCAAAGTGATGACTGTTTGAAGAAATGCACTGATAGAAAACACAACTCCAGCATTATTATTGTCCTCAGAAGCTGACTGTACTTGGGTAATGCTCCAGCTTAGGGCTGGATTAATAATTTACAGTGAAGTTGTCTTATGTTTAATGAATTTTCATTACCTAAAAACTGCTCAATGTTACCATAAGATTTAGATTGAAGTCAATCAGAATTTCTGATGATCTTTGAAAGATTTCCTGATTAAAACTTTGAAGTTACAACTGATGACAGTTTTTGTTGTTCGCATTGAGTAGTGGTGTTTCGTACGATCTTGCTGATGGGAAGTGGCCCAAGACATGGACTGGCTGGAGCGGAGGCACGCTCTCCGCTTCGGCAGGCGAACTGTTACAGGCAGGCGTGGGGAAAACCGGCTTCTTGAGGAGCTGAGGCAGCAGCGCTGGCGTTGGTCCTGGTGCTGTAGATGTTAAAAGCTTCCCTGACCTCACGAGTTCTGCTGGCCTGCAGGTGAGGAGGGGGCGGTTAGACACGAAGACGTAGGCTAGCTCACGGAGCCGCGAGCTGCAGTGCGCCGGGCGCTCTGAGTGTGTGCCGCGGGAAAGCTGCTCTCTGCTCGTCCACAGTGACGGCAGCTGCAGCTGGTTGCTGTAATGTTGCACTTCTGCATTTTAGGATTGCTCTGGATTCCCTAGCAGTGGCTTTCACTGCCGTGATTTTAGTGTAAGTTTTCTTCCTCTCCTGTGAATGGGGTGTGCACAGTATCACTGGGAATGGTAGGAGCGGACTTTGTCAATTAGCACTGTATTTTGACCTCTTACAGTAAGCCACGAAAGCCTCCCTAAGAAGGAAGTCCATAGAGCGTAGTACTGTTGGCATATCAGCACTTCTAAAGGAGTGGTCTGTTTGCAGGACTCTTGGGAAAAGTGATCATCTCACAGTGGAGGTGTATGCTGTGTATTCTTGTGTGGATTTGTCTGTGGTGGTTTGCTTTTCTGTTTTGGGGTTGGGGTTTTTTTTTTGGGGGGGGGGAGTTTATTGGTTTGGGGTTTTTTTTCATTTTTTTAGTAAGTTCTGCTACCTTTTTGCTGTTCCTGCCTTTACTGAGAAGACAGGACTTTATCAGTAATGCAGGCTATAGATCGGACACAGCATTCTAAATCCAATGACTGCTACCTTAAAAAGGTACAGATCTGAGTGAAAACTGAAGCAAAGAGAATTTTAGAGAAAGGCTGTGTTTGCATCCAAAATCTTAAACTAAAGTTGGGTTGATGAATGAGTACCTCCCTTTTCCTGGCAAGGCCGAGTTACTGCCACTGTGTATCCATAGCTGCATCTCGCTGACATATGAATTTATTCTAGAGGGTTTGCTCTGGGTTGTCGGGCTTTTCTCTCAAAGTTAGAAGTAAGAGACCTAGTCTCAGCTGTGCGACTCAAGCTATGTGACTCTTAAGACGTCATATCTTTTATTACACTGGTAATCTGGCCCAACTTGCAGCTCTGGTGTGGATTCCTAGCGCTGAGGGCACGTCCTGCTCGTATTTGTCCGGCCCTCGGAACTGCTTGTGTCTTTTGCTTTGAAGTTAGAGATCACTGCCTCAGGGCCTTACACTCATGGGCAGGTTAGGTTGTCTTTACACATGGAGCAAAAGGAAATTCCACAAAAATGTAGAAATAGAAGGGTTAGACTTCTTAACCAGAATCTTGACTGGAAGCCTGCTGAATACCAGTATCAGCAGTGAGTGTCAGAGCAGTGTTCAGGCTGCAGCTTTTGGAAAACACTCATGGAATATCTGAAAATTACAGACAGGACAGGACAGTTACCCTGGAGAAGACTTGGGCATAACCTAGTACAGTTGCTAAAGTCTTAGAGGTAGGTGTTAAGAGTCTTGGCAGTGAGGGCTGAAATACGAGGAGATAATTGATCCAGTGACAAATGACTTCGGGTCCATAAGGTTCAGGCTGAAGGTGCGTGGAATTTATTGCTCTCCTCGGCGTGAAAGGGCAACCAAAGGAAACTCCTGTCCTCTGTGCAGACTTGCTCAGAGAAACCTGCTGCTTGTGACGCGATGGGGATTGCCTGAATTTCCTAAACAGTCTAGTTTGGAAAAAAAGGCAAGTAAGCAAAATGAAAGTTGGTGTCCTTTGGCAAGTCAGGGGGAAGCTGCAGAAGGCCGTTTGTGTAGCATGCACCTGTGATTCTGCCCAATGCTGCTCACTACCATTTAGCCAGAAGGAAATAGAGGAGAGGTGTGGAAACCTGCTGGTATTTTAAAGGAGGAGTTTTAACTCTGAGCTGCAAATGGGTGACTTGGCAAACCAGCAGAGGGCATGGGAAAGCTTCTCCCAGAACTGTGCGCTGTGGAGAGAGGTGAAGCCTGGTGGGAGTACACTCGTGCGAAATGCCGGAAGGGTGAAAAGGGGAAGCTGGCCACGAACACGAGTGAAGAGGAGCACTAGATGTCTGTGAGATGAATTGCTGTTAACATTTTTATGTAGGTCTGGGGAGAGCATTACTAGCAATGGGTGCCTAGAACAAATATGCAGATTGTCTACAGTGTTCAGCTGCAGTCTGCACAGCTTGCAGGTGACTCTGGATGTGTCAAAGCCTTGGAGAGTATTTTTATTAAACACGCTTCATGGTGTTATAGTTTAGTCTTTTACCTCCCCAGCCTAAACACTGTACAAAGGATAGCTGAGGGCAGTTTTTTGTTTCCTGAAGGAATTCCAAATGATGACGGTTCCATCAAGGAGCTACGTTTCCAGCTATGAATTAGCCTTGCACTTGTGGTCCCCTCCTCTGACCTTATGTTTTCTGGCTTGTAGTGTCAGAAAGAGAAGAAAGTAAAGTCTAGAGGCAACCAAGCAGATTTGAGACACTGTCTGGATGTAGAGGGGTACTCTGGGCCAAGAGTTCACTGGCGTGATTGTAATTCGATGGATGTGTTGATCCCTTCTCAGGCTGGTGCATCCGTAGCAGGAAAGGCTTGGAAGAAGAGTAGAAAAGGTATCCCGTTTTGGACGAGGCAGGGGTTCTGCCTTCCTGTCTGTCCATCCGGTAATAGCTGAGTTTTGGAGTGGTCCCGATGCTGCGTCCGCGTTGCTGAATGAGTCAGCAGAATGGAAGAAATGGCAAAGCTGACAAAGTACATCTGCTGTCTCCTTTTGGGAGCAGTTCTGTTTTGTACACTTAAGTTATCTAAAAACAACCCAAGTGGCACTAGAGGGAAAACCATGCATCCGTTATCTGGAAGGGAGGGGCTAGGAAAGAGAGAGAAGCTTATGGGTTGCAGAGTGGCAGAGACACAGGAGAGTCAGATATGTAAAACATCTTAACAGCTTATTACAGTGAAGCTGCGAGTCAACAAGTAAACATCTGTTGAAGTGAACACTCCCTTCAGCAGTGCACTATTGATCCCTAGCTGGTTTCCACGTGGCAGAGGACCTGAAATGTGCAGGAGCTGGACCACTGCCCAGGTAACATCAGATGCTTGAGGGGCATCCGAGTGAGATTCTTTTGCTACAACTTTTACGAGTTGTATTTGATCTATTAAAACTGAGGCTTCCTGTGCTAATGGGCTTCATCTGCTCAGGGGTTTGGTCACCTTCTTCCACACTGCTTGCGTAAAGCTGCTGGTGGAAAACTGCACTTCGGAGACCCAAGTGGGTTTATACTGCGATGACTGGTAATAGATGAGAGGTTAGAGATGAGCTCTGGGGCACATCTGACTGAAAATTAAAAACCTGTTTTAAAAGCTTTGAATCTAAGTGGTTAGTTGCTTTAGTCTAACTACCTACCATGCTGCAGCTGGAGAATAGTGGTCACCAGACTGTCATCAAATCCTGAATCCTCAGCAGTCTGCACAGCCTGGGTAGTCAAGGTGACCAACTGATGGCACTTGATGTGTCAGAGCCAGTCAAACCGTCTCTTTCCAGGAATCTGACACAGAGAACACTTCTGTTGTCTCACCCCCTGCATCCCAAGCTACCTTGCATGAGGTGTAGCAGCCAGGCACTTCAGGAGTGTGAGAAGCAGTAACAGCAGAGCTGTGGCCAGGTTTGTGTTAAGGGTTTCTGCCCGTGTCGAGGGTCCCAGAGTAGGAGCAGAGTAATAAACGCTGGCTGAGCCAGGAAGGGGGTCAGAATCGCTCACCTCTAAAAGTAGTCAGTGCTTTCCAGTGTGAAGTTCTGTGACTCTTCTGAGAAGCAAAAAGGGGTCATTGAACAGATTTTTAAATAATGAAATTGCCAAACAAACATCTATGTCTTTGCAGAGTTCTCTGATGCAAGAAAAAGGGTTGTCTAACACTGAGACATATTTTATGTCATTTGTTACACTTGTGTTGGAGTCTTATTTGCTTCCCGCTTTAATGGATTTTTTTTTTTCAGCTTTCTTATCTTTGCTGAGAGTTTACAGTGGTCAATTCCATAACCCTGGGTATGGAAGTAAAAGATTTGCTCCTCCCACGTCATGTGTTAATAGACAAAAGTGAATGTGTGCCAGGACTCAGCAGAAGTGTGTATTCGCATCCTCAGGTGACCTCATATCTTAACGTTCCTTTCGTGAAGGATTTTCAGGAAACAGATCTGGGTAGGAATTGCTGACAATCAATAACCTGAATAACAGAATTAGCAGCAGCAAATGCTGTTGGTTAAAGAGGGGAAAAAAAGAAAATCTTTACATTTCTTACAAGCTCTAGAGGCCACAAAGAATAACCTAATGTTTTTCAAAACAATATTTGTGGCAAGATACATTTCTCCTTGGAACACTTCTTTCTTTATTCTGCCAGCTCAGTGAGAACTTTTTTTTTTATTTAATGGTTAAAGCATGCCTGGAAGATTCAGTGAGAAGTTTGCAAAACTAAGTGGCTCAGTAAATAGTCACCAGGCCGACAGAAGTTGCATTTCTACAACAAATGGGTAAACCAAGCACCTCAGACATGTGAAGAGGAGTGCTGCAGGACAGGCTAGCGCTCAGCTCTGGAGACATTTTCCAGCAGGCAGGGAAGGAAGGAGCAGTCTTCCCGAGCATACACCCTGCAGCACGTCGGCTGCTGTGCTCCAGAGGGAATTTTGGCCTCTGCAGCACACACTGGTGCAGCCCCGAATACCAGCTGAGGCCCGAGTGCAGCGTCCTTGCCTCAGTTTCCTCTGTTACTTGGGGTTCTTTTAAGCTAGGCAACAGGGCGTGCTTTTAAACCTGAAGGCCAATTTGCCTTACATCGCTCCACCTCAAACAAATCTCTGTTTCACATTTCCTATCCGTGCCAACTCCTGTTAATGATTTGGCAAGGTTCATGCAGTCATCTGTAGATACGTTGGCTTCTTTTTTTCTGGCTTGGGTAGCTTTCCACCCTTAAATTTCTGCTCCTTACAGACATGAAAGCAATCTGGCTTTCCTGGGCAAGATCTGCTGTTGGTCTCGCACAATTCTGCTGCACTAACCACCGCTAATGCCTTAACAGACAGGGCAGCTGTGCATTTGCGTATGTTACATGTACTGAAAATCTTGGTAAGATATGCACTGAAGTGTTGCAAAATCCAGGTATTTTCTTTCGTAAGTGAAGTCATACCTAGCTTACTGAATTCCTTGCAGCCATGGTATTTCAATAAATCCTGCCATTCAAGTCACCATATTTTAACTAAACTATGCTGATGAAGTGTGTGCTTTCAGAATGCAGCAGATGAAGAATTGTTTCAGGGTTTTTTCCCGCTAGGTGTTAAGCAATACCAACTGAAATTGCCTTAAAGTGGCCATAGACCAAGGATAAAGCTGGACTGTTATTTTTATTCAAATGATGTATGGTAAGTTGATCCCACATCCAAGTGCCTGGTAAGTGGCGTCACCTTTCTTCATCTTTAGTACAGGACACTTGCCAGCTGCGTCTGCTTTCCTGCCAGGAGAAGTTTCATTGTCCCACAGAGAAGGGAGAAGTAACCTGTAAGGTGCAGAGCTCTGTCCACCACCCTCGAATGCTTTAGAGAGTGGCCAGCCGGTGTCGGTAGGAGCCCCATAATTCATTGTACGTTCTGTTCTTGCTTGCTTACTTGTCTGCTTAGCTCAGCCATGCTTGCCGTGGGTGCATGACAGAGAGAGCATGTTAGGCTTACGCTTGTCCTTGTCTCTTCCAACACCTA
>Ga0065711_1045555_pt1 | contig 13406 bp, 10 predicted proteins | sample Hoacrofraction12_FD_59098 | JGI IMG/M metagenome (GOLD analysis project Ga0065711, IMG submission 59098) | Hoatzin crop microbial communities from Cojedes, Venezuela - Epithelial fraction 12 v2 (version 2) | ecosystem: Host-associated > Birds > Digestive system > Esophagus > Crop | place...
TTTTTTTTTTTTTTTTTTTTGGGGTTTTTTTTTTTTTTTTTTTTTTTTTTTTTTTTTTTTGAGACAGACACACACAAGGTTTGACTGAATACACCACAGGGAAAACTAACTGGTTTAAAAAAAAAAAACACCAAAAAAAAACCACCACCAAACCACCCAACCTTTTCCTCTCTGGTAAAAACAAAGGAACACATCTCTATTAGCCTTTGGCTTCAAGAAGCCCTGGGTCAGATGTGGGCTGCCTTAACAAAGAAGAAAAATAGTAATTATTATGAATAAAAAGCAAGGGTATCACTGCAGCAGAGAAAACAGGATGTATTCCACAGGCTGTAACTATTCTCCTTAGAAACACAACGGGGGGGGGGAACCACACACATTCATTAGGCCCAAATACTTAAGGCCAGACTTTTCAGTGAACCCCATTTTTGCAAGGTTCCACAGCAGAAAGCAATAGAGGTGCCAAATACCTGAGATTACAAGCTTATCCAATGGATATTTCCCAGAGGTGCTGTAACAAAAAAATCAACTTACATGTACAATAAAAAGATGGTGCACGACAAGAGAACTCCGACACAAAACTGTGATCTAGTATTTAAATCTCTTAATTTTAGGATGACCTAGTAGTCTTCAGAATTGTCATGAAGAAAACTTTAAAAAGTTTTATTCCAAGAGCTTACGTATAACATCTTTCATATGGGAAAAATCCTGCCAAGAGCTTTAAATAAAGCTTTACTGAATGCCAGTTTGGCTTCCTCCATGTGAATCTGGACACTTTAACGAGAGTTTATGAACTTTCATTGGAAAAAAAAAAATTAATGTATAATAATAGCTTGCCATCCATGTGTGTAAGTAATAGGTTATGTAAAATACCAGATAATCCTGGAGTTTAAGAAAACCACTTGAAAATAAGTAATTTTTATCCAATAGCTTTTATTTAGCCCTTAAATCACAAGTTTCATTTAAAGCACCATCACATGTACCAAGTCCTGCCAATTAACTCAGCCTAAAAGGGTACTTACTTAGGGGAAGGATAGGAAAATGTGTTAATTAGCAGCAACTCGGGATACTGAAGCACTACTTTATTTGATCAACTGCTGCTCTGGATGATGAAAAATGCGCTTCCTGTGATCCTCACTGCAGTTCACTTGCTTGTCCCCAGCGAGAAGCAGCACAGAGCTGTAAGGTACCTTTTCTAACCTGCTTAATAAAGCTCTCGTCAACAAGCAAAAAAAAAGAAAGAAGGGTATTGTATTAGTGTAACCTAGATCTAAGACAGTTTCCAAAAAACTAGCCAAGAATCTTTGTCAGAATTTCAAAAAGAAGCCGCTGCTGAAATTCTTAAGCACGCGGAAGGGTTGTTTGGGATTCCTCCTGCAGTGAGACACTGGCAACAGTTTCCACTCTGTCCGCTGGAGACAGTTTCCACTTGCTGGCCTTAGGATTATTACCTTGCCTTTCAACAGAAGCACTAGGTGTTTTTGTTGAGAGTATCAAAGTTCTTCCAAAGAAACACTGTAAGTTCAGAAGTCTTCAAGAAAATAATTAGGTGATTCTCTGGCTGCCAGCTTTGTGACTTAAGATTAACTAACACCTTTCCCTACCCATCCTTTTTCAGATAAATGTGGTGACATTTACCTAAGGCCAGAGTACCCCAGCTCTCTTGATCAGGTTGTCCATATTGGGTGCAAATTAGCACCCCTCTTGGACTAGCTTCCAGCAGGAAGAGCGCATTAGTGTTCCCACCTATCACGCTTTGACAAGGGGCAGTGAGTACAAACTGAAATACAAGAAACTCCATTTAAACATAACGAAAAACTTTTTTACTGCGAGGATGGTCAAACACTAGCACAGGTTGCCCAGAGAGGTTGTGGGCACTCCATCCTTGGAGATACTCAAACCGCAACTGGACATAGACCTCAGCACCCTGCTCAAGCTGAGCCTACTCTGACTAGAGTTGGATTAGATGATCTCGGGAGGTGCCATCACGATTCAGGGACTTCAGTGACTGCAAAAAAAGAGTTTACCCTTTCAGTTGCAAAGCTCTCAATACGTGATCAAGCAGCCTTGAGAACTTTTCCTTGAAAAGTTTCAAGAATGGCACTGAGGCAGATGGAGAACCAAAGAATGGTACTACAGCAAATGGCACACAGTTCAAGTATCTTTTGTAACACCCTGTAAGTGGAGACTGTGCTTTACTGTTAACAGACATCACGCAGGACTTTCAGGCTGAGCAATGAGAAGGACTCTGGTCACGTCAGTGTTCACCTACAGAGCTCACCCTGAAGCCTGCTCTTTGGGAGGATCTTCCTTTTCTTCCCTCTGTCATTTCTCCAACTTGCTATTTCTGTTAAATGCTCAGATATTTGGGGATTCTCTCTGGTAAATTCAAACTTTTAGCAGAAATATACCCATGCTTTCAGTTGTCTTCAGGAATAAGTTTGTTCATATTTTATTTTTACAAGCCACTAATAATAATCTAAATTAGAAATAGCGTATGTGTATAGACATAACCAGTGACAAAACCAACGGAGCACAAACATGCCAAGCTGACAGGAGCTCAAATGCAGACAAGCCTTTGTCTATCGTGACCTAATTCATTTTTCTACCAGTTGTACTACACAATGCATTTAAATCATTTAAATATTTGATGTGTTAACCGGCAGCACATTACCTCTAGGTACAGTGCTAAATTACCTGGTCTTCATCGTACTGTTTACAAGCTGTAGCTATTTCCAGACTGCAGCAAGTTTCACAGTTTGTCAGCAAGGCTACTAACAGGAACAAAATGGTTCCTAAGGAAAAGGCTACTGTATTTTGTGTGTCGGGAAAAGGGGTGGGAGAGGAAAACATACTCTGTTAGAGCAACAGGGTCAAAACAACACGCCTCGACGAGCACTCCCTCCCATGTTGCATACCACGCTCGTCAGAGGGGACATCGCAAATTACAGAATCCAAGCCAAACTCAGCAATGAGTGGGAGCAGGCAAGATGTACTGCAGATGGTTTTGGTCTTCATTACCATCCAGCAGACACAATGTCTCTGTAACAGATACGGAACAAACAGAGGCTTTTGTAACATGACAAACTAAAAAACACCAAGAGCTCTATGTTTTTGTGGTATTCTCCGCCTCAGGCAAACATTCCGTTGATTTCTAATTACCTGCTCTTCCTCTAGACCTCAAGATGGCCCATAACTATTGTGAAATTTTGGGTTCTTCAACACAGATCTTTTTAAACCACACTTCACTAAATTGCCATCTTCCAGATTGACTTGTATGTGTCAAGACTAGACTCTGTCCAGGCAAAGAGCCTTACGCCCACAGTTAAATCCGTATTGTGGCTGTGCTAAATAAGTGCTTTCTAATGTTTTAAGGAAACCTGTGATCGCAAGTAGGCCAACACTGCAGTTTCACCTTCCTTCAGGACAAGCAAGCACAGCTTCTCTCTTCTACGTGCAGGGGACTTCTTGCTGAAGGGCAGCCTGGACCTACCAGTGACCACCGAGACAAGGCAGGGCAAGGGAACTGGTTCACGCTCTCCTTATTTTCCTCCAGCTTTCCTCTCTTTCCTGAATGTAAAGATCACCATTACAGATTACAGTTCTGCATATTTTATAATATAGCTATTATATAATTATTACTGCAGCTATACATTCAAAATAAACTGAAGCACAGGAAGTTCCGTCTGCACACGAGGAGGAACTTCTTCCCTCTGAGGGTGATGGAGCACTGGAACAGGCTGCCCAGGGAGGTTGTGGAGTCTCCTTCTCTGGAGATATTCAAGACCCATCTGGACAAGGTCCTGTGCAGCCTGCTGTAGGTGACCCTGCTTGGGCAGGAGGGTTGGACTAGATGACCCACAGAGGTCCCTTCCAACCCCGAACATTCTGTGAATCCATTTACCTTTGAACCCCCCTTGTCAGGATCCCCAATGGCCTTCCCAGGCTGAGGTAAACCCTATGTGATGCTACTGGGGATTTGGGCAAGAGCGGAGGCAGCGGTCGCACAACAGGGTCGAGCCCAGCGGCCGCCTGAGGCAGTCGGGACCCCCCATGCTCCACGGGCCAGCTCCCCGAGTGCAGGGCTGGGGCCACCCCAGCCTGCCCAGCCTGACCCCACACGCTCCCCGCTGAGAAGGCAGCGGCTGCAGACACGGCACAGGGTGTTGGCCCCGCAGAGATCAGTTGCCATACCAGTTCCCCGTATCTGGGCTTCCATCAAGCTCCCAGACACAACTGGGACAAAGCCCTGCTACTCCGCCACTATCGCCCCTCTGTTTCCCACCCTCCCCGTTCAGCGGGCAGTTCAGCCGGGCACACTGACTTTTTGTGATAAATATGCTTATACTTTATAATACTCATGATCTTCAATCACATACACATGCTATTAAAAAAAAAGCTAGCAGGAAGAATCATGCAGTAACCATCCACCTTTGCATTAACAGAATAAGGAAATAGTTTAATGAACAAGTTTTAGAAAACTGCATCTAAACCAACACACCAAGGCATATCATTAGCACTACAGTATTTTCATTCTCTATCGCCCTCATGCCACATATAGAACAAATTTATTAAGTTTCCTCCTGTTTAAAATGTTGAAGTTTACAACATAGGGCCTCCAGCTTTCCAACACTACAAATCAAAACAATATAAAGCAGACTACTTCACTGTATTATTGTTCATGTATGCATTAACATATATCCCAATCTTACATAGAGATTATTTCCAGATATTCTTGGATTCTTGGGCTTCTGCAAAGAAACATTTTTAGTGTCCAGTGCATATGTTGGGGGGGGTGGGGGGGTGGAATCATTCCAAATTTGAGAAAAAAGGATTTTATTTGCATCATGTCCAGCATAAGGGGGCGGAGGGGGCAGATCTTGCTGCGTAATCAATCAAGCTTTGCTTGTGCTATCTTTCTTCTAAATAGAAAATCAAGTACCACAGCTAACAAAAAAGGGAATGTTTTAGACAAGGTTTGTAAGAGCTTCTTCCCATTTCCTGGCAGTTGGCTTCTTTTTTCTAATTCAAAATGTTTTAAGGACAATGTGGCTAACAACTTTCTGAGGTTTTCTTTTTAACATTTAAGGATACTGCATTAGGCAAACATCACTTGGTTTCTCAAGCCACTCAAGCAGATTCAGTTACTCTGCATCAACCAGATACTGCGTAGGAAGGGAAAGCCAACGCCACTCCCTTGGGAGCTCCTTCCTCCCATACAGCAGGAACAAAAGGTGCCACCAGAGATAACCCAGAGCGCACCCCTCTCCGGTCCTGCTGAGCTTCCCAGAAGCAAACTCCATCTGTTGCCAAAAGCCAAAACTCACCAAAGCAGCAAACAGAAGACAGAGAGAGGTTCGTTCGCCAGGAGAAAGACTCAGCTTGCTTTCTTACCCAAACTCACGCTGGGGAGAAAGCTTACCAACCCAAAAACCAGGCACAGAAGAATATACGTAAGGCAGTGAGCGGCCATACTCATCCCACCACTTAGTAGTTGAGAGCTCTTCTGTAGCCAGCATTTTGATACTAAAAAGGAAAAAAATCTGGGAGGAGCGAGGAGAAAGAACAAGTACTTGAAAGACTGAAGTACAATATGTTGCCATTTAGAATATTCTGGGGAAGTCTCTCGTTTTTATTTTTTCTGGTTGAATGGCTGAGTAGAAAATTAAATGAAAAATAAAAACATGCCACTGTCACTATTACTCAATATGCTTGAAATCTCTACTTTATCATTTTTCTGTTATGTTTTACATTAATATTTATTGCTAGTAGAAAAAATATGTGGCTCAATTCTTCAAATAGAATCCATAGTTCCAATTTACTTCAGGGGGCATCTGTTATAGTCCTAATCTCTGCAAAGTAGGAGCTAAGTTAATTAAAAAATTACAGTCTTAGATTAATCAAAATTTGCTTAGTTAGACTACAGCCTGGTTACAGTAAAAGGAAATATGCAATCACCTAACTTAACAGATCTACCGGTTGTCAAGATGTTAAATTTCAAATTAAAACAGAGCTGCTGCTCACGTGTAGATTAGGGAAATTAAACCTACCGAAACATTAAAATGTTCTTTAAGTTCAAAAGTTATAAGAACTCAGCCACAGATATACATTACAGTGAACTCCTTTGAGGTTTTTTTTATTTCAGGTAATACCTGGATACTCTCACTTCCACACTGGAAATGGTTTTGCTCCTTATTTATACTCCTACGGCAGAGCAATAGCAGTCTCTGCATCTGGAAGGGAAGCGTTACAAACGAACAAAGGGACATACTCGGACAGGGTGAGGACTGCTACTGCGGGGCTATGCGCTATGCCACGACCACAGCCGGGAAGGCCCTGCACTGGGGCGAACACCGAGGGGCATGAAATGGAGGGGCGAGAAGGGGGTGTCACAAGAAACCCAGAAACTCCATCAAATTTCACCCTTTCCTGCTTCTGCCTCCTTCCTCCCAAATGCCACCCAGTATCAGGCACGCAGGGTGCGCTGTGCTTCAGGAAGGGGAGATGCTCAAGGCCAGGTGTTATCAGGCACAGCGTGGGTGGCAGGGTGCAGAGCCGACGGTGAGACTGTCACCCCTGGGAGCAGGCAGGGCTGGAGACGGAGAGGCAGCTCTGAGCACGCCTGGGGTGGGGAGCCCAAGCTACTAAAGAAAGGAGGAAGAGAAGAGGAAGGGGGGGGAAATAAGCAGGCCTTAACCTAAAGAGTGTGTAGACCGGCAGCTCCGATGGGGAAACTACCAAGAGGAGTTACGGCAAAGCAATTACTGGGCACTGCCTCTCCCCACAGGCGTAGCTACCCTGCCTCCAGCCTGCACCATGATGTAAGCCCAGCCGCGTTCAGCAGGACCTTAGACGTTCATATTCTAACTACTCGTAATTCTCAAAGGGCAACAAAATCTCATATGCGCAATGCTGATTAAAGGACAAGAGGCCAATAAATAAATAAATAAATAAACCCTAACTTAAAACACTCTAATTCACAAGTGACAAAGAAAAAAAACATGACGGCCTGAAGCCAGACGAAGCCCTGCCCCACTCAAACACGGTACGATACAAACACAAACAGCTTGCGAAGTCCACTCACATTAATCTATGCTTAATCCACAGGTAGAAAGATCTTTTTTCTAGTCTCTTAAGTGGCATGTCATCCAGGCTCTCCGGAGACTGCCATCCAACCAGCAGGTTTCCTATCCAACCTACAGCTGAGAACAACATCTAATTACCATGTTTAATTGATCTTGTTAACTGTTAGGGTGGACAGCTTTGATCTCGCCTGCTGATAGCTAGTTTACGACTACAAAAGAAACTGGGACTTTGCATAATTGCCAAGCCTCCGATGTGCATTTTTTAATTCCTTCTGTTTCTCAATCTCCCTTTCTGTTTGTGCTGCGCTAACGCTCCCAATAGCGCGAAGCAAAGCACATGCCCTCATTTATCATATCATTTATTTGAATGTGCAGGGGAAAAAAAGAAAGACGAGGAAAGGGAAATTGCCCCTGCTTCACCCAGAAAGACAGGAAAAAGGCTAGGAATTAGCGTAATGAAACTGGCCTCGGCAACGTTCAGCGCGGGGTCGCGTGGCTGATGGCAGCTTCGGAGGAAGGTGCGGGAATCACTAAGCACACATGGGATGATCTGCTCCCTACCCTCCTTGAAAGCCTCATCTGACTCTCCACTCATTAAGAGGCTGGTTTACATTCCAGGGCGGAGGTTTTGAGGAATTTCAGTGGCTTTCCACTGTGTTGTTGTATGTTTGTTAATAGGTTCACCCAAAAAATGCCTCTTCTGCAGGAACTTTGTATTAGCAGCTTAGGAGAGAAGCCCACAAGACCACGATTACTAGCTCGCACTCCACCAAGCTGAGACTGTGCCAATACTAATAGGAAGACGAACTTCTGAGGACATTTTATTGTATCCTAAAATATCTAGGAACCTTCAAAATAGATCCTAATTAAAAACAACTAAATATAAGTATGTTTAATTCATTAACTACCTCTCCTAAACACCGTTTTCCTGAACGATCAAGCCTATCATAAGACCTACGGACATCAATGTTCATAGGTGGTGCATAATAGGTTCTGAGCAATGTACAAAGCGGCTCTACATTTCAGCCAAAGTGTGTCAACTGTTTTCAAAACAGCAAGCCAAACCCTCACCAAACTGAATTCAGCTGGAGCTCTGCCACTCAGCGGGACAGCGACTTGGCCCACCATCCCCATGGGAAATCTTTTCCTAACTCAGACTCTCTTCCTGCTTATTTCAAACAAAATCTCCCTTGGATCAAGTTGAATTTCCACAGATAATTAGCCTTGCACTAGCTAAATAAAACAAGAGTTATATTGCTTCTGAGCAGCAATCTGAATAATTACAACAGGGTAAAAGAGAAAATGTCTTTTTTTCTTTTCCTAGGGGAACTTGGCAATTAACTGTTTAACATGGTTTGAACTTTGCTGCTGAATCTTCATGTTGCACAGCAACAGAGAGGAGAAAAGTACCACTGGACATAGACACCTGAAGCATCTGTAGAGTACTGTAGCTGAACTGTAGCTCCCAAATACTGTCAGAACAGAATTTTCCCCTGAAAGTCCATCCCTGCTCACCAGAGCTACCTCAACAGCATGCCACGGTTTTGGTGGTTGGTTTGGGGGGTTTGGGGTTTTTTTTGTTGGGGGAAGGAGGGGATTGTTTTGGTTGGTTTGTTGTTTTTTTTTTTTTTCCTCTAAACCTTTTTCTAAAGAAGGTTTCTTATTATTATTACAAGCTAACTTGTACACTCTTTCCTTACACCACAAGCTACAGAAAGCCCAGAAAGTCAGCCAGCCCATTCATCTCCTGCCTACTGCTGATCCCGTCTGGAACACTGCTCACTTTCGGTGGCTAGGGATGGAGGAGGGGTTTCCCTAGGAATAAGCTGAATAAAGCTTCCTGTTCGGCTAAAGCAGGAAATGTGCTCCAGTACTGCCTTGCACACAAAGAGTGGAAAATACTTACTAAACAAAACAGCAGGAGACGAAGTGTAAACTGGATTGTCCTTCCATCACACAGACAAATAGAAAGCCATACTCCCCACCCCCTCAGCTCTCTTGCATTAATGTGCTTGGACTTGAAAAAAACAAAACACATACATATGTATCCATGTTCTGCATGAACATCAAATGGTTACGCTGTGCCTTTAAAACCAAACACTGAAGGATTTTAAACAACAGCAACAACGCTAATTAGGAGGTAGCATTTCCTCCCTCCCACAGGATCAGTTTCTTCTTGTTAGAATAGGAGGTGCAACTGGCCAAACCCCATCCTGCTACTGGAGAAGCTCAACCAGAAGCTGTCATTAGGTTAACCTCCCAGCGTTTCTCTCGAGCATCTCTTCAGAAAGACTAAAAATAAATAGCATAGAAGATGGAAGGGACAGCCGCCCATCGTTGTCCAACCATTAGGATTCACAGAAAAGAACAGCAATGTTAGTTTTTGCATAAGTATCTGCAGATGGTAGAAGACAAACGTTAATGGAAAAAATGTCCTTCTTCATGCCCTATAAAAACAATGACTGTTTAAGGCCTCACAGCATCTCCCAAGAGCTGGTCTTGTCATTCACGCAAGATTTCCCTGCTGCCATCATATGCCTTTTGATGAGCTCTGATCACTTCAAAGAGGCGCCTGTCCTCACCCACCCTGATGTTTAAGAACCGAAAGTGATGAAAACCACATCACCTAATGCAAGGTCACAGCTACCGATGCACGCTGCTAGATGAGAAGCTGTTAGGCAAGTTCCACGGTCTAAAACATATTACAGCAGCTGGACGCTGGCAGCGTACAACGAAACACCACACAAAACAGCAATGCACATACGCTTAATGAAAACCTGATGAAAGATTGTTAAAAAAAATTACTGAATCTAATTAATTCTCTAGACGTGGCTAATGCAGTTAAACTAAGGTCACGAGTACTTCATACTGCACTTGAATTTTATAAGCCACCTCGAGACATCGGTGCGTCCCACCACCATGAATTATAAACCAGTCACCAGCCCCACAGGGACATGTCTCATCGTATTTTGATGTCCCTTCTTATGGCACAACACCCTGCTCATCATGCAAAGCTCAAATACACGTCAGGAAAGCATTTTACTAAATGGCCTTAAAAATATCCTTGTATTGGAACAGAGTCAGGCACAAGTTTCTCAGTTGGACAACATAGAGAGAAGCTTCTCTGCCACCCTAAATGGAAAGTTTAGGGCAGCCAAACCAAATCAGAGAGCTGAACTATTCCAGTGAACCCCAATGTCAATGGCTAACCCTTAAAAAACCAAATATCACTAAGTTAGCGTACAACTAAAAGCTACCTTCAATATCCTGAAGCCAACATGAAATTAAACTCTCCGAGTGCGTGTGGCATACCAGCACAAAACCCTCAGAAAGCAGGCCTCCCAGTCAAAGGGCATGGCAGAAGCCTAGTCACTCTGGGTAGACGAGGAAGCCTCCCCCTAGTCAGGGCTGCAGAGACGTAGCACCTACACACAGCACGTCAGTAACCAGCTTGCCACAGCAGAAAGTTCTTTCACACGTGGTGCAGTGAATGGATGCACTTGAACTAATGCATTCACTGCAGGATTCCAAAGAGTCTATAGCAGCAGGCAAAGAGCAGAGATCATTCAAGACACATTTACCTGCCAACACTCCAATATGTACATCTAGGAGCATATGGATCCTACACACACGAGGAGGCACCGTACAGCCAGACAAGCAAGCACCGTGGCTGTAAAGAACGACGAACTGAAGACAAAGAGCTTTGTTCTGCCCGCTTTCCCCTCCCTCACACCCCGACCCACGCTCAGCGAGGAACAAACACTGCTGGACCCCTGTTATCTGAGGGATACTACACGGAAACTTTACTTTGAAACAAAACAGTGATGGTAGACAAATAAAAACCCCTCACAATTTCAAGGTATGTATTTTCCCAAGCACCAGGGACATACATAGCGTAGCTTCTACCAGCTGCCAGTCTGCAGCTACTTCCCAAGGAGTGGCTGTGACCCAGATTTGAAGTTTACTAGTCCTCTTCTGGTCCTTCCCATATAAGACCATGTTGGCATCACAAAAGCCACCCTGGGACCTCCGTTTCCAAGAGGAAATTATTGGCTGGGCCCCACAGAGAGAACAAAAGCCATCTATTCAAGTAGAAATTACCCATGATTTGAAAAGCAGGTGTACAGCGTCCTATCCCCTCACCCTGAAAGCCAGAGCAAAATACTTCAGTCATCCAATACAATGTCATGCTGCATCTGCCTGTGCACCACAAGAGATACACTGGTTCACAATATATTCCCCACAAGAAAAGGTTTATGAGTAAGAAGAATCTAGTAAATGGGAAAGCAATTAAACTTGGTTACAATCCTTGCTGTTCTCACAATCCCGCAGCAACAGCCAGCCTTCTCCACAAAGCTTCTGTATCTTCAAGAACGGGAAGGAAAAATCCCCCTTATCATTTTTCCCACATAAACCCAGCGTTATTAAACCTTTCTCTTCGTTTTGCAGATATCCCCCTTTAATGCCAGCAACAGGGTTAAACTTGCAGACAAGCCTTCACGGCTTGCATTATAGAGACGGTCACGATGCTAACTACAACTGATCATCCCACCTCATCTCCCTGGCCAGATTGCAACATGTAGGAAGCCTGTAAAAAGAGAACTGACATGTCTTTACGTGCAACTTCACGTCAATATCCTCAGCCTACACATCAACTCCTTGTGACTGACAGGAAACAAAATAATCTTCATCTACAGAAGGCTGTATTTCATATGATTAAAAAAATTAGAAAGAAATCATCATTGATTCTCATCAACTTTAAAAAACAAGAACTTTAAAAAGTAAATACTAGCAGCAGCAATGCTACTCTTAAGCACTACACTACTGTTAAGCAGCAAAAGTAAATCTGACAGCAGAGACGCCACTTACCAAAGAATTTAAAACCAAAGGAAAAAGCCAAACATAAGAACTGCGTCCAGTTTGGGGAATCGCAAATGGCAAGAGCAAAGATCATCAAATTAAAAGCAATGACAGGCTTAGCTCAAAGAACTGAGTTGTAATAAAAAAGCTTAAGTAGTAAATATATAGCTTGTGCAAAGCAATGACCGAGAGAGAATACAGTAGCCAAGTGTCTGACACATGTAAAATTTGAGGGTCTGCACAGTGCAGCACTAGCCTCATTTCACCCTCCCCTTTAGATGTGTTGCATCAGTGTACGGTAATAATTAGCTCCCCATTTAAAACAGAGGTAAATAAATACTGCTTCCTATCAGAGCATCAACGTAATATACCACCATACCACAGGTATCCTCAGTAATAAAACATTCTCATTTCAAGTCTGACTGCACCAGGCCATGCCAAACTAACATAACTATACAGGCAAAAAAGGATATACCTGTCTTGGCGAGGAAGAAAAGCTCCTTAAGCCTGCCAGGCAGCCACAAAGCCACAAAAAAGTCAAACTGGTCATCACAAAACTTCACCCTGACACTTACAACCCACAGCAACAGCCTTCAGTAAGGGCGATGATGGTCTCCTCCTTCAGTAGGAGCCGTATACTGAAGGAATAATTCCGCAATGAAACAGGTAAGCTACCCACACAGGGCTCATACTCTTTGAATCTTATCTGTGGAAGGCCTTCCTTATCAATTCTGTTCGTAAGTACACCATGTGCAAAGCAGGCCGTCTGCTTCCATTAAAAGCAAACTACCGGTGGTCTCTGAGCAGCAGTCCTACTCAGGCCGGGCTTACACCTTACACAGCTGCCACAGAAGCTGCAACGCAGCTCTTCAAAATTCCTGAATGTTTCCAGCACGCCGAGGAAGCTAAGCTGATGTTGCAAGCCACCTTCCACTCACTCTGTGGGGAGCCGGGACCCGCGCAGATGAAACTCCCTGTAGCAGATACAACTTTCACGCGATCCTTTCTCCAAAGTGGGACCAAGCTCGGAAAAACTTTCCGTCCAGCTATGTGCAGCTGTACAGCAGGTCGCTTCTGAGGGCCGCTCTACAGGCTCAGAAAGAACCTTGACGAGAACCTCCCGAAACGCCACTGCTCGGGAATCCGAGGCCGAATCCGGGTCTCGCTGCCGGTGCCCCGTGCGAAGCCGCAAACGCAAACCGGGGACCGGTTCCACAGGCAGAGCAGCGGCTCGGGAGGCCAGGGAGATGCCAAGCCAGCCCGCAGAGCACGTCCAGCTTTCTGCTCACGGGGGTCTTCCCACCCCCGCACACAAAGCAGTCAGCCAGGCGTGCGGGCTGAGCCGCCGGCAGCCCGGCTGAGGCGAAGCCTAGCGCAAACCCGACGGGGGCACACAGACCAGGGCACCCACGCCACCCCACCCAGCACAGACGGCCCCCCGGCCGGTGTCCCGCTCCCCCCCCC
>Ga0065711_1045556_pt1 | contig 13406 bp, 6 predicted proteins | sample Hoacrofraction12_FD_59098 | JGI IMG/M metagenome (GOLD analysis project Ga0065711, IMG submission 59098) | Hoatzin crop microbial communities from Cojedes, Venezuela - Epithelial fraction 12 v2 (version 2) | ecosystem: Host-associated > Birds > Digestive system > Esophagus > Crop | place...
ACACGTGACGCAGCCCTGCTGTCCTGGGGATGGCTGAGCACCTGTCTGCTGATGGGAAGGACTGAATGAATTCCTTGTTTTGCTCTGCTTGTGCACGTGGTTTTTGCTTTACTTCTTACACTGGGTTTATGTCAACCCATCTGTTTTGTCACTTCCACTCTCCAACCCCACTACGGGTACTGAGCAAGTGGCTGTGTGGTGCTTAGTTGCTGGCTGGGGTTTAACCATGACATTCTTAAAGGTAATTGCTGAAATTTTCACTTAGCCCTACACCAACGACCACATGTAAGGGCAGACTTTCCTCTGTCCCTCTATCAGGCGAGCTGTAGCTGCTGTAAGGTGATTGCGGCATTCTCTTTCTTTGTCTTCCTTGGCAAAACTACCTTAGATGCCATGCAAATTTAACTTGAAAGGTAGCTCAATAAATATGTGTGTTTCACTGCTTGCCTCAAGAAAAACAGAAACATACAATGTCACGTATGATCACAGCAAAACTATTCTCATTTGCTTTCATGAAACCTTACTAATCTCTGCTGCTCATTTTATGCTAAATACCTGAAGTAACACTAACACAAACCTTCTGAAACAGCTCCCATGGTTCGGCCATTAAGAAACTGGATTCCCTTGAAAACATCTTTTATTCCACACAACTTTGGGGTCTCTCATGAACTAAAGGTGAGCAAGAATTTCCCTGATCTTTACAGATGGCTAACAGTTATTAAAGGCAGTAAGGGATTGCCAGAGCACAAGAATTGTACTAATCATGCCGTCTTCCAAAGACGATCTTCCTGAAATAGCAATCTGCAAAATGAATGTACATATCATGCTTACCATAACAACTAGATATGCTTTTATTTTAAGCCCCTTTACTGGAATTTCAATGTGAAATATCTAACACCAACATCTGCTCTGCAACTGACATCTGCTCTTCAGCTGACATCTGCTTCTGAATCCTTGTTATTCTTGGTCATTTTTAGCAAGCATTACATCATCATTGCATGTATCAGAAAGCACAGAGGAATAAATTCCAAGCCATGTAGTCACTGTTTCTTCTGTTTTCCTACATACAGATAGTCTAAAAGTGCTGTTGATTTTCTTAATGTTTAGTTCTCACTCAGATTTGAATACAGTAATTCCTGCTTTCTGCTAGCATGATCCTAGAAGAGACTAAAGCCTCAGACTCAAAGAAGGGACAGAGAGTGAAATTTAGTTAGGCTTTAGATGACTAATTCCAAAACTGCAGTCTTTAAAGTTTCTGTTAAATAGCTACTTTGGTGTGGGACTGCTTTACTTCACGGGCTCTTCAAGTTTTTTGCATTAACATTCCTCAGGTACCTAAAAGCCTGCTTCTATACAAACCTGGAAGCACCTTAATCTCAACCAAGCTGAAAAGCTGGGACATTTCTTACACTGGCAGCCACAGAACAGCAACTCCTTCCCCTGCCTTGCCTAGGGACATCGATGTGGTAGAGGTTCTTAGGACACGCTTCCTAAACCAGGCTCTGTACAAAGATCAGTGGTAGCCGTTTCTTTCTGTTAAAAGATGGCTAGATACAGCCACTGCCTGTATAATTTTCTTCCTACTTCCCCATCCTCTTAGTGGGAAGCTGGAAGAAGTGTAGGAGAGGGGTATTTAAAATAATAGCATCCTCTTCCAAAAATGCTTAAATTCTCAGGCCCCAGCCTTCTTTTTTAATGATGCTCTGGGATGCATAGAAAGAATTAAATTCATTAATACAGAAAGAAAAAAGCAGATTTATTCTTTACAAAAGCAGGATAAGCTTCTACTGTGAAATACACACAGGCCTTAAGTATATCGGAAAGATAGAGGAGTACCTGGGAATGTCCCCAGGCAACTGGCACAGCATAGCTCACATCCACACCAGCAAACTTTCCTGCGCTTTTGAGCAGGCTGGCTGCAGGCAAAGTGCCAGCTGGGAACAGCCCTTGGAACAAGCTAACTCCTGAACTGGACCTGGAAACCACTCGGGAGCTTCCTAGTGCCCACAACTGTTCTCACATTACAACAGTGGAGGTTAATCCTCTTCTGGAATGATTTAAGGCACTGTTTAACTTCCTGCTATATATCTGGCAATACAGTATCTGAAATGGAACTGAAACTGAGCACACTTTGTCTTTCCCTCCCTCCATTACTCACCTAGTCCTAATGGTCAGCCATTACAGTGATATTCAATTATACGTGACATAAAAACTTCTTTAAATACTCTTTCCCAGATTAGCCTGGGCTATTTGTGAAAAACAGGGAAAAAAACACGTACTGATCTTCATGCTGACTTCTGTTTGTCACAAATATTTTTTTAACAGATTTCTCTGTTTTAGAAGTTACAATGTTTACGATAAATTTTCCACAAGAGGAATAATTTACAAGAACTAGTGAAATATTCAAAAGTCTATTAAAAAGTTAGGAGACTAAATCCATTTTAAAGTCACTTACACTGGGTATAAACTTAAGTTACTGGAGGAGAGCAATGTAGACTCATCATCTGGATGCACTTAGCCTGAAGCAAATATGAATAGGGGATGGTAGTGTGAATTTTGAATTAGTTATTTTAATTTATTATCTTTTAATTTACTTTTAGCATATAAACAACAGACCAAGTCTGGTATTGCAGTTCACATGAGGTGCAGTGTCTCACCAAATTAACAGAACCAATCACAAAATCTCAGAAGCTTTTCAGACTCCAAGTGCAACTGTCTGTCAAAGAGACTTGGGTTTCCCTGGGAACACATTACTTCTCAAAATTAGACTGTATTTCTTAAGTCTGCCGGGCAGTTCTGAAAATATTGTTCAATGTCATTTCATCATACCAATGCACTCTGTTTCTTATGACTGTCTCTTTTTAGAGAATAAAATATCCTCCTGGTTATTACTCTTACTTGGACATACTGGGATTTCCACCAACACAGATTATTAAATGTGATTTTAAGATGCAGATGCAGTTAAAACTTAGGCTAGTGTGCCTGAGTTTCCAACAGAATAAAAAAGTATTAAATTAGCTTATTAAAAAATTCACTTTATAGAGTAAATATTTTTACTGTAAAATGTTACATAAGTATTTTTTCTGTAGCAACTAAGTCATTAGTAATTACTCTCTTCACACAACCAATTTATGGAAGAAAAGAAGCATACTTCTTTAGAGATCATGTGTAAGTTCTGGCTCTATTTATTTTTCAAGCGCAAGATCTGTGACAAGCACGTAGCCCAGAAAAAAAATCAGAAAGCAGTACAGGAATTTTGGAATTTAAGCTCTTTAGGAATCATTTTCTGCTGCTTTCAGTTATGGTGAATATTAGATTTTACGTGGTACACACCCAAAAGCAATTGTGATGGCAATTCCAGGTCACTAGAAACTGACACGTCTTCAGCAAGAAATTCTGACAATGGTGTCCCAAGATATGTAACCTGTAAAAACAAATCTAAATGGATAACGGGCCATTTTAATTTTTCTGATACATGTAAAAATTTAACTTTTCTTATAAAACCGAGTTTATGTACTTAACAGTCTAATCTCTGTATGTCAAGATCAAGCAGAAATTTTGCTAACTGGAATTCTAAATGAAGAAAAGCCTAATACAACCCATCTGCAAAGCCATCTAAACTGTGCTGGTATTTTTGGAAAAAAAAAAAAATTTGTCCCTGACACCCCGACATTTCAGTAAGCTTGCTCCTTTTTATTCTAACAACTTTTCAGCTTTGTCTTTCAGTCTCTTAATCATCTTTAAAACTACTCTTTCAAAGCACAGAATGGACAGCTTACAGAGTGGGCATTCCACATTCTCTCAACACTTGTGACTAGTTCATCACTGTACAGCTACAGCTATGTGGCTCTTTCTTTGCTTCTTACAGCTGAAGAGGAAGAAGACTTTCTAAAATTTAGGATTGCACCCTCTCTTGGTTTAAGAACAGTAAGGAGATTCAGATTCGTAAAATTTGTTATTGACATTTATTATTGCTATTCTGGGGAGTAAAATCAGGCCTACCTTATTCCATGCATACTTCCATGTCACAGAAATATCACTTCCTAGTAGGTCCTCAACCCACTGAACTGGATTCTGCAGTATTTGTCTCTTACTGGTTCTGATCTTGCCATTGTTTAAGAGCGTAGCTTTATGACCAAATTCCTAAAAAACAAAAATCAAGAAATAATTTTCAACTAAGTTAACCAATGTGAATTAACACCTTTAAAATATTTAAAAAATGCTGAAGAACAATATAGCTAAAAAGTTGCAGCTAACTCTGTTTTTCTCTGACAAAAAGTTAAAGACTTTAATGCCACTATCATAAACCGTGATACATAATATAAGAGGATTTATTCCACCCGAATAAGATGTTTTGGCCACAAAGACACCACTGTCAGAGGACAAATCTCCCTGTGTGTTTATCAGAACTCTATTTGCATCTTAGTTCCTCTTAGACACGACAAGGCTGTGAATAAATTAATGTCCAACAGTGAACTCAGGAACTCACAAGAGGCAAAGTGCACCAAGAAACTGTTACTCAAACGCAATCTGCCTTATATGTGTGGGACAAATACATGTCACTGTGGAATACCAGTAGTGATTCAAAGATGAAACATATTTGCATAAAAACTTCACTGATGTCAAGTGACATCACTGACATGTTTTAGGAGGAACCTGAAAGCCTTGTCTTCTGCAAAATTAAGTATAGAATAATTTGTTGTTACTGCCTCTTCGATAATGTTAATACAGCCCAGTTCCGCAAACATATATTCACCTCCAGAAGTATAGCTTATAGTTGTTTATAGTTCAGTAAATTACGGTTTTGTTATACTGGTCTCAGGCTAACACAGATAAAAAATGCAAAAATTAGCTGTTGATAAACCATGTTAGATCTTAGTAAGGTTGATTAGCATGTGAGAGGTTAAACAATCAGAACAAGTGAATGATCCACCAGCAAATACTGAACCACATCCACTGGCTTAGGGTGTCTCTAAGAATCTAAACTGAGATGTTTAACCCAAATATTCTGATGAACACTCAATCCAGTTCACAGTTTCTCCGCTTAGGTCTACAGCATTTAAAAACTGCATCCTGCCTGCCCAAAGCTAACCTTAAGTAAGGACTATGTATTAGCTGTATGTTGTTATCATGTACATCTCTACAATGATAAAGATGGAAACTTTACTGATCATCTCCTCTTCGCAGTGCAACTGACACTGGGTTCTAAACTTCAATCTCTATAGCACTGTCTTCCGAGACATAAATCAGTGTCATTTTTATTCTAGTAAAAACCACTGACTTCTCTACACTCCAAACATCAGCATTTCAGTGCAGGGTTATAATTCCCAAGATCCACGTGCATCAAGATGGTATTACAATTAACAGTCTTGAGAAATGACACTAAGCATACTGAATCCTTCATCCTTCTATTTAGTCATCTTGAGGTTCAGAGGAATATCACGTGTCCTTTGAAGAAAAGAAGCATGTGTATGTACCTATGACACGGCCCAACATAGAGGCTTGTGACTTACACTGCCTTATGTTACAAAACACAGGACCACATGAAATGACCACTCTCAGCAGAAAAGCATTCCCAAGCAGATAATAGGTGCAGAAAAAGGAGTCTTTCCTGCATCAACTACACCTTTCATGTTTTAATAAATATGTCGCCCTGGAAATTAACTAGCTCGCAGCTGGGAATTCAGTCAATAATTCCATCATTTGCTCAATACCAAGCCAGTCCCCCAGCAGCTGCACTGCAAATCTGCTCTGTATTTGGAGGCACAGGGGCATGTTTTTGTATTGAAAAAGAAGAGTTATTTTGGTTGGTTGTTGTTTTATTCTTTTTTCAAATATGGTTCATACCAGACTGTAAACTACAGAACCGTCCGGCACGTAAACAAATAATTTTGCATATATTCATGTCTATCACAGCACTAATGAAACCCCTGATGTCACATTTCTGTATTTGAGGGACTTGATAGTTGCTTCCAAGAATAACCTTAAGTCGTAAGAATGCTAACCTTCCTCCTCCTTCCAATATGAAAATCAGATACTACACAATGTTGACCAACAAATGATTCCACTCTGGTTCTAGCGATAGCAAATGTTAACAAACTGATAACGCAAAGTTAAGCACAAATTTTACATATGCAGTATTCTGGGTGTTCAAATTATGGGCTAACAGAAGACACAACGCATAGCATTTTCCTTTAAAACTCATAAAAGATTATCTGTAACCAGTGAATAAAAATTTTCAATATTAAGTGCTGAAGATGCAGGCTAAACCATGAGAATGCTGTTTCCCCATTTTAGTGGGGTTTTTCTCATTATATGCTAATATTAACATTATTATATCTCAACATTTACCTGCAGTCTGAATTCTAACACATTTTCACCCGGTTTAATCCTTCCTAATTCAAGCAGATCTATCAGTTGAAGCTTCTTCCTGTTTCTTCTTCCATATCTCATTCGCTTTTGTTCACACTCCTGATTACTACAGCTCTGGGAAAATTTCTCACTGAGGTTTACTGGATAATCTGTATTTGAGGTAAGATTTGTAAGCACTGAGTTGGCATTAAATGACTTCTCACTACTCCAACAGATCATTTTCTGCAGAGCATTAGGAACTTTCTTTGTAGATGTTGACAAAATCACTTGCTGCTGCTGCTGCTGGAGAGCTTTTTTCTTATCTGCATATCTGTGTAGGTCCTTATCTGTAAGAATCTGCTGGCAGTCACTGGCTGGCTGAAAGACATTGACAACAGTGTTTCGGGGTTCTACAGTATTTAATGCATTGGTCACTGAAGTGGGATTTAAAGACCTGTTTCCTTGTTCTGGAATTGCTACATAATCAATGTCTTTTTGCTGTGAGCACTCTGCTTTAGCAGTGGAAACAGTAGGTTCTGAAGGCAGTGTCACCACTTCTACAGCATTTGTCAGTTTTGACATGTTGTCACAGGGATATTCTCTTACCCTGTTTTCAGATGCCAAAGCATGATCAGAAGCCTCTTTGCTTCTAATTGCTTCTTCATTTGCTCCTGTCTCATTCAAGCAGATGTGTGGATGTTGGCTGCACTCTTCAGCTGAAAATCTATTTTCTAAAGAGCGATGTGCTTCTACACTGCTTCCATTAGGCATGCTGGCACCAAGCCCCATACTAAATGTAACTACATCAGGACACATGATTTCATCAGCACTTAGTCTTTTATCATTTCCATGGGAAATAACTATGTTTGAGATTTGCTTCTCTGAACACAATGCACTGAACACTTGCTTTGTTTTTCTGTAATTTTGTATTTTCTGGACTAATTCTTCCTGGGTTTGGGCAATAGTCAACAGACTCTTTTGCCTAGAAGCAAGTTTAGCTAATTGTTTCCTCAGTGCTCCTTTTTCAAAAGACTCCATCGAAGCCCTACAGGAAATAAAAAAAGTAATAATAAGGACACCAGTTATTGTAAAAACAAAATAAAAACAGTTCAATAGACGTAATCCACTAAGAATAGGAATACGTTTCAAAGGACTCTGCCAATACCTAAAATTTGAACAACCTTTTCATCATGTATGAAGTTTATAGTTCAAACCCCAGGCTTATGTACAATAAAATGTAGAATCCTGTCTAGAATTAGGATGCAAAGCACCAAAACTTCAGTAATAGCCTTATCCTCCTATACCACCCTTAATTCACACAACTGAAATTGGGTGTGTATTATCATTGGCTGCTCTTTTGTCACCACTAATCACAATAGTTCACTGAATCCAATGCCTTTGCAGCTCTAATGAGGAGCCTCTTAAAATTGGCTCTGGATGAGTTACTGAAGAATCCTACTATCAGACATTGTACACAACAAAGCATTTTGTGAAGCCACAAGTGTAATAATACCCCAACCATTAAGAAAAGAGCAGTTTAGGATGTTCTGTGTTAGTTTGGGAATGTCTCTCCCTTAATCAGACCCTGCTCTCTAGCTGAGCTGGTCTCCCTGTGAGACTCCTTCCTGCTGGAAGGGAATTCCTCATTTTCCTCAGTTTCTTTGGCACAAGAGTCACCAGCCCAGCGTAACACTCTTTCCTCCTAATTCCCCCTCACGTGGCAAGTGATTGCACTACCACTCTGGCACCATGCTGCGAAGACAGGGGAGTACCACAAGGTGTGGGAAGAGGAATAGCAGCGTGGTTTGCTTTTAACTCCACTCACAGCAAAGGTGGAATCATGCAAGTAAAACCACCCCAGTCTTGGAAGAGAGACACCGTTGAGAGGATCAGGACAGAGCTACAGCAAGACTACTTGATACAGAACACGGACAACCAAACCCCAGAGTGACAGTATTGGTGTCCGTACTGTGACATAGCTTGCTATCACATGTGTTTAGAATCCATGATACGATCAGTGTACCAGCACATAGTTGATAAGAGTAAGCCTTGACAACTACAGACTTCTACATTGGCCAGTGAGGCTCCACACACTTTTCTAGCAGTGCTTCTTTAGGGAATTTTTGTTGTTTTATTGCCCCCAGTACAGGAAAGACATGGACCTTTTGGAGCGGGACCAGAGAAGGGCCACAAAAATGATCCGAGGGATGGAACACCTCGCCTATAAGGACAGGCTGAGAGAGTTGGGGCTGTTCAGCCTGCAGAAGAGAAGGCTCCGGAGAGACCTTATAGCAGCCTTCCAGTACCTGAAGGGAGCCTATAGCAAAGATGGAGACAATCTTTTTAGCAAGGCCTGTTGTAATAGGACAAGGAGTAATGGTTTTAAACTAAGGGAGGGCAGATTTAGACTAGATAGAAGGAAGAAATTTTTACCATCAGGGTGGTGAAACACTGGAATGAGTTGTCCAGAGAGGTAGTGGAGCCCCTCCCTGGAAACATTCAAGGCCAGATTGGACAGGGCTCTGAGCAACCTGGTCTAGTTGAAGACATCCCTGTTCACTGCAGGGGGGCTGGGTTACACGACCTCTAAAGGTGCCTTCCAACCCAAAGCATCCTATGGTTCTGTGATTCTATGATTCTAGACATGGTCATCAGACGTTCTAAAAGCATCCATTGAACACGATGTTACATTGTTAGCTGAGCACTCACCACTTGGCCATCATTCAGGTAGTCCCTCTCAGAAGGAAGCAGAGAGAGGCCTCATGAGAGCTAGCAGCAGGAAGCTGACAATTCACACAGTCCATGCTCACACTGAGGTGAGCACTCCCAGCTCACATGTGAGGTGTCCTCACAAAATAGAACATCTACAAGCATGCTTCAAGCCTTTGCTCTAAATGGCTGTTGTAGCTGATTGAACACTCCCATTCTAGTGATACTAAAGAAACAAAACTGGAGGCAGAGACACTAAAGTAGTGTCTGAGTTGCTATTCCTTTCCTTCACGATGCTCCAAAAGTAATCTAATTTCTCAGTACCCACACTTCCTAATTTTTGCTTAGGTATTTTTTCACACCTTTTGTATGTTCACTACCTAATTCCAGTGCTCACTGTGTACACAGTAACTACCTAGTATGCGTTAGCTAAATCCTGAAGTCCGTCCTTGATGTAAACTCTTACTGGAGGTAACTGAAGTCAATACAGGTCACACTTCTGCAAAATTTGAATAAAACCCACATAGTTTTACTTTCATGCTACTGTATTATAACCTTCTCACAACATCTATCAACTACTGCTATAAAGAATAACCTCCTATAAATACGATCCTTCTATTTTACTTACCTGTATTTTTTAGCAAGGGTATCCCTTTCTGTTTTCTGTTTTGCAAGCATTTCATTCAAAGTAACTTGCACCTGAGACAGCCTCTGGACATACATCCCTGTTCAACATTTTGATATAATCAAAATGACAATGGTAATAAGCAGTAGAAAATAATCATAGTAATAACATTTTACATGTAGCAAATATACAGCCAAAGTATGAGAATATTGTTACAGCACTAGTTTATACTGTCATACATATTGATAACTCTTTACAGGTTCAGTACTTTTAATGAAATTCTTCATAGAAAGAATTAAATACAAGTTTAACTTAAAAGGACATAGTCCAAGTACTGGAAAATATTGAAATGCAAGTGCCTTGTCTAGGAAATTACTAAGAGAATAGGACAGATTAAAGAACTGTCTTATGGATGATAAGCACTGAAACTTTTAAAGTTCTTTGTGTTGCAAGGAGCTGCATAACATCATGATTTTATGTGAGGCTAAGTGCAGAAGTTACACAATCTTAAGAAGGTGGCTAAAACCTTTATGTTTGAAGTATTATAAAACAGCCTAAAGAGCTCAGACTGTTCCAAGTTACATATAATGGTAAAAACATATGTATCATAGTGTCACATACGTTCAAATCCATATCATGGAATAAAATTAATTTTAAGTTCTCCCTTTTTGTTAGCTGTATTTGTATAAAGTAAGAGAAGCAATTATAAATTATTCTTTTTATGCCCTATTTCTTAGCCATATAGCGTAAGGGACAGCTCAGAAGTCATGACCAGCAGATATCACTGCAATAATAAGCTAAATATGTAATCTAATTCTTGAAATTCTAAAAAGCGGAAGTACAAGCTGTCCATATCCATGGAAAATGGGAAACTACAGGATTAAAAATGGCGTTTATAAAATGTTTCCCCAAACTTGTTTCATAGTATCTACCAGTATTTACCTACTTACTAAAGTAGAAAAAATATTAAAATATTGCTCTCATTAAGGCAGCTTAATAAGGAATTTGAATCTATTATTTACAGTAGGTTGTACTGAAAGCAAATACCTTTAGGATTTTATTCTATGTTTTAAGTTTGTCAGTGTACCTCTATGTTCCTGCAAATTCTTGTGTCTCTTCACAAGTAATAAATATGATTTAGTTTAAGAGGTGCTCAATTACTAATGCTTTTGTCAGTATTGGTAACAGATTACCATGTTCTTTTCTCTCATGCTCCTACACAGGAAAAATCTGATAGTATTATTTTGCTCATTTATGAAATTGCACTGATATCTGTCTATAGGCTTCTGTTTATTATATCACCTACCTGTTTGTCAGACATTTTTCAAGAAAACACATCCATTTTAATTAACAGGTCATAGACCACAAATTTGAGCTGGAAGATATATATATCTGCATAATTCCGTATTTCACATTTATTTTTAAAGGAATAAATTGACTATTTTAAATAAAATTCGAAAGCTCCACCCTATATTCAGGAAAGTAAATTTTAAAAACCCCTTTCCTTTCCGTCAGGAAGCAAAACTGTTTCACGGGCATCAGCTGCTCCAAAGTAAACAGCCTAGACATCAAGGGCAGCTGGGGAGAGAGACTTTGGTCAAATGAGCTCCTGCAGCAAGCTTTGCCACTTGAACAGTCATGGCACAGACACAATAGACTCAAACCGCTACACAGCACCAGCATCGTGATGTCCTGGGAAGTCAGTGTCACTTAGTAGGCTCTTGAGATTAATCTGAAATGATATTTGACAGCCTAAGACAAATTACACCTCCAGGCACCAGACTTTCTGAAACTGCCCATCATCCACAGTGTCTGCTTTAAAGATTTCCCTTTTTTCCCCTCATAAATTATTTTAGGCTCCTGAAAGTCCGGCCACACTACAATGAAAATGCTGCATCTGTTACTCTGCAGAGAGACATAGCTGTTCTTGATCACAGAGGGGCTCCAAAAGAATCTCATATACTCGTAACTGAATAATGTTGCCAACAGTGTGCATTCTTATCTAATAATCCCTTTTGATTATCCCTAATGACTACACTGACTTGAAACACATGCCTCCAAGTGGCTTGCTTCCCTTTTTCGTCATCATCTTCATTCCTATGAAAACTGGAAGTAGTTCAGGAAGTGCACTTACCTGGGAGCTGTTATTAAAATCTTATTCTCTGAAGCTGTATTTTCCAGAGGAGATATTAAAATATATTATGTGCCATACTATTTTAACAACAGTTATATTACCAAAGTTATTTACAGAAAGAAAAAGTGAAACAATTTGAATTTACGCCTACCTGCATCTTTGCAAGTTCTCAATTCAAGTAGCAACAGTTCTTTTTGCTTCTCTTCTGCATCTTGTATGGCAGCAACAGATTCCTGTTAATAAATATATAAACAATAGTAAGCAGTAGAGCCAAGTGCATTGTACAAAACACAGGCCATGATGCATGGCCTGCAGGATAAGTATCGGTGGACTGAAGTAATCATAGACAGAGAATTACTGTGTAAAGGCAATGGGGGCACTGGTAGGATAGATGTACGCAGTGCCAAGGGTATGCTCTGCAAGGGGCTGTCACAGCCTGGTTTTGCCCTGGCATTCAAACTAGCCCATGCTCAGAGCCTCACCTTTGAGCGCACCACAGGGATTAGACAGTGAATTTCACCACGACAGAATCACCTAGACAATGTAGATACAGATGACAGATACCAAGCAAGAGCTCTCCTAACATACAACTTGTGCAAAAATCTTCTTGGGTGTTTTAAATTAAGCTTAAACAATTTCTAAATAACTTCATTGTCATGAAGAAAAATCATTACTCTTTCAAAAAGCCATTTTGGAAATATGATGAAAAGTTTCAAGATTCCTGACTTTTTTCTATTGATATAGGCAGTAAGAAATATATAGAAGTATTGACTACTGTCTGCCCAATAAGTGCAAGCGCACAGGAATCACAAACAGAGACAATTGATAATATATACACTTACATACTGTAAGCCACAGATTGTATACTGTAAGCCTCTGCATGATGCTGTTTTTTACACATATTCTAAAGGCTTAATTATTTAAATGACATTTTTATGTTATTATTTCGGTAAATAACACTATGGAGTACACTACAAAGCAGTTTAACAAAACTCTATTATCTATACTTACCACACTGTATTTCTCATGTTGTGGCTCCAAAGCTACATCATGATTTCTACAGTAGTTGTAACAACAATTTGCTCTTCTTCTTGACCTAGAAGGGTATCTCCTCGCTCCACAAATAAGAAAAAATAAATAGAATTTAATATGAATTTACAGGAGTATAATAGGTTACATTAGCTAATATACGTTACAAAGATGCAATGGCAGATCACATAATTAAAAAAATCTTGTACATGCAAATGAGATCATCTTTAGGCAGCATAAGGAAATAAATCTTTAAAGCTACCACTTCCAAAAACACAAGGTTACTGTAAATGGAAATTGTTGTGGTTTAATCCCAGCCAGCAACTAAGCACCACACAGCCATTCACCCACTATCCCCCAGTAGGATAGAGGAGACAATCAGAAGAGTAAAAGTGGTAAAATACACGGGTTGACATCAAACCAGTGTGAGAAGTAAAGCAAAAACCACGTGCACAAGCAGAGCAAAACAAGGAATTCATTCAGTCCTTCCCATCAGCAGACAGGTGCTCAGCCATCCCCAGGACAGCAGGGCTGCGTCACGTGTGACGGTGACTTGGG
>Ga0065711_1045558_pt1 | contig 13406 bp, 8 predicted proteins | sample Hoacrofraction12_FD_59098 | JGI IMG/M metagenome (GOLD analysis project Ga0065711, IMG submission 59098) | Hoatzin crop microbial communities from Cojedes, Venezuela - Epithelial fraction 12 v2 (version 2) | ecosystem: Host-associated > Birds > Digestive system > Esophagus > Crop | place...
AGGTCTCCCCGCAGCCTTCTCTTCTCCAGGCTGAACAAGCCCAACTCTCTCAGCCTGTCCTCATAGGAGAGGTGCTCCAGCCCTCGGATCATTTTTGTAGCCCTCCTTTGGACCAGTTCCAACAGTTCCATGTCCTTCTTGTGCTGAGGGCTCCAGAGCTGAATGCAGTACTGCAGCACAGATCTTGATGCTTGAGACAAGGACTGAATGGAGCGTGCAGAGGATCGCAAAATTCAGAGGATAAATGAGAAGACCACAAATTACGCTACCTTTCCCCCCTCTTCTTTTATAAAGGAAAATCTGAAGAATTATAGTCAATAAGAGAAAATCGCTGATGCTCAAGAATAAACAAAAGACTAAAACATTTTAACAAGTATTGTTTGGCACATATAGTACAATACATGCTTCCATACTGCCTTTTCTTTTATTTAGTTTGGTTACAGAAATTATTTAAAACTTTTTAAATAGATCAAGTCTTTACAGAGAAATGTGAAAAAAAGAGAACAGTGAACAAAAAAGGTGAGTTGTATAGCTATGCTTTACTCTGAAACACCTTTGATGCTTAGATATCACCTACATCAAATTATACATACTTGAAAGTAATGATGTCATTCATCTTCCCTTCTTGGCTATGCAAGACATTAGTTAGAAGTATTACATTTGTTCATAGACTGATTAGTAGCTATTTGCAAGGGGCAATTCATGACCACTATGAAGTTCTTTTAACTTTTTAATTGTATATGTATAAATAAATCTCTAAAACTCCTTTATAATTCACAATAGGTGTACTTTCGGCTCAGTTGTAGCCATATAAGTATTTGTTTGGCATGGAATAAAGGTTTATTTTTGCTCTCCTCCCCTTGAATTTTTGTAAATGTAGTTTGTTTCTGTTTCATATATATCTTTAAAATTATAGTCTTTTCGTCTGGTTTCTCTTAGAGCTAGAAATTTTCAACGTCAGGGATTATTTCTATATTAGACAGTTATTTTCTCCCTATTGTTTTTCTAAATAGAAAGAGGAATAACTTCAAAAAGTCCTCCCTAGCAACACAGTTCCTTTCATAAATTGTAACTAACATAAAGCAATTGACTCTTACCCCCTCCCCAAACCAAAACAAATTATCTTGGAAAAGGTTCTTTGTTTCCCACACCAAATGACTTTACTCATCAGTGCACTTCTATTTTTCATGGAAACAGAATTTTGAGACTTTGAAATGTGTTCAAACATTTGAGAAGACCTACAGAGCAATGGAGCATATTCCCTCTTTCATGGGGAGTGAGTTTTCTCTTTCCATGTCTGACTCTAAAAATAGAAAGTATTATTATTAAGTGTATTCTGCCTCAGTTCCTGCTTCATTTGAAAACTGAAGCTAAATTGCTTGTTAAAAGAGTAGCAAATATATGGACCTTCTGAATTTTTTCTGCTAACAGCAGCAGATAGTTTGCTTTTCTTCAAATCTATATTAGGGAAAAACAGAAAGGTTGAAAGTAGTCAAATGACTACAAGTTACTATCGTAAAACATCAATTATTTACTAAAGGAGAAGATACAGGCTAAGAGATAAAACTCAGATTTGAGTACTGAAGCTCCACATATTAAAATAATCTTCAATCTTCTTATGTCATAATGAATGCTGAAGGTTTTTCATAAACTTGACCTTCCTAAGAAAGTTTCTGTAGCAGGGTAAGCGCGAGTAATGGAAGAATTTTATTTGGATACCTACTTCAAATTAAGCAAAGCAAGGTTGAACAATCAAGCTATTTGGTTCTTGTGTGCAACAGGGTTCAAGGGACCTCAGAAGAGGATACCTCCTTTTCCTTTCTGTTTTGGAAAAGGCTTTTACATTTTTTTTACTGGAACTAATAGAAATAGTCAGCATGTGGCAAATTCAAATTCTATGAGAAATGTATTCAGAAAACTTACTTTTGCATAAGCCTCTTCAGAGATCTGTTTAATTTTCCACAGTCCTGCTAACATAGTACTTGAACTCAGTAACAAGCCAGCCTTATGTCTGCCTGTAGGTATACAGAATTGCCATCAGGATCTCCTCCTTTTTTCCGATATCCTCGCTAACTACCTACCTCATATAAGGTACACAACTGCTGTCGGTGTTTCCTGGGCCTCATTGTGATTGTTTCTTTCCACCCTAGACTTTTTAACCATTTGCTGAAGTTCTTTAAGATTTTGTATCTCATTATAATATGAGCAAGATAATGACACAATTATCATATCTGGGCTTTCAGATTGTGATATTGAGAGTGTACATCATATGTGAGAGAGCATTTGCTGATGAGGGTTAATAGAATAGTAGATAACAGAATTGAAACATTTGACAAAGTGTTGTCATGGGACTAGACTAGAGGGAGGGAGACATGATCTGGAGCCTGCAGAAGTATCTCCTGAAACAGTCTAACTGCTGACTTGCTCTGGGTTTTGTCTTGGGAAGTACCTAGCAAAAGGACTGTGTTAGCAGGCATGCAACGAGGTGGATCAGTGGAGAAAGTTCAAGCCAATAATGTAACTGAAACTTAGATGCCTAACGTTAATAGAGAGTATATGTCTACACTGAAGGACAAAGTTGTGTGCAGACATCACTGAGTTAGGACAAAAGTTAGTGAATTTACTCAATGGAGTGAAATTCTGTGAGAGTGTCTTATGAATTTGAGTCTGGTACCAACAGCTCTATCTTCTGGACAGAAGCTGAGTTGTTCAGAGCAGTAGAGAGTGATTGCTACATATTCCCTAGGATTTCAGGGTTTAGGGTTAGGCACATAACAGAAGTGTCTGTAAATCTATGGCATAGACCTCAAAACCCCTGTATGACTAATTTTGCATAATGGACTAAAAGAATCCGTAATGCCTAAAAATCAGTTATTGGGATGTCAAGCTTGTTGGATACCTATTCATAGGTCCCTAACTACATGAAAATCAATAGAATTTAATTACCTAAATAATGTTGAAGGTCCGAGTCTGAATTTAAGGTTTCTGTTTTAGAATGAATGGGATGTCTGAACCTGGACAGCAAGAATATCTGATTTCTCTGTGAAGGTGTTTTGTTTGTACTGTCAAGTCTGCACACTTGTGAGAGAGATATTTTTTTCAGTACAAAGTTACATAAGTGAATCTGATTTTACATTTAGATATTTACCTGAATAAGGCATAGGATGAATTTTAAAAATTAGGTAAAAAAACTGTGGTCTGGATTTTATTTTTTTGGAGGGTAGAGATGCAGAACTTGTATCCTGTGTTGCAATTCTGCATGGAAAAAGGTAGGTCTCATTTAGTGAACAACTCTGTTGCAAAGTTGAAATGAGGACATGAAGAAGAACCCGTATTCAGTCCCAGACCGAAGTCCACAGACATGAAGGGTGTTTTGAGCATAATAATCAGGAAAAAAAACCTCATAAAAACATTAGCCTTAGAATCACAGTATCATAGAATAGTTCGGGTTGGAAGGGACCTTTAAAGGTCATATAGTCCAACCCCCCTGCAGTGAGCAGGGACCTCTTCAACTAGATCAGGTTGCTCAGAGCCTCATCCAACTTGACCTTTAATATTTCCAGGGGATGGGCTATCTACCGCCTCTTTGTGTGACCTCTTCCAGTGTTTCGCCACCCTTATTGTAAAAAATTTCTTCCTTATATCTAGTGTAAAACTACCCTCTATCACTTTAAAACCATTACTCCTTATCCTGTTGAAACAGGACCCACTAAAAAGTTGTCCCCATCTATCCCATAAGACCCCTTTAAGTACTGAAAGGCCACAAAAAGGTGTCCCTGGAGCCTTCTCTTCTCCAGGCTGAACTGCCTCAACTCTCAGCCTTTCCTCATAGGAGAGGTGTTCCAGCCCTTGCATCTTTTTTGTGGTCTTCCTCTGGACCCGCTCCATGTCTTTCTTGTGCTGAGGACTCCTGTGCTGGATGCAGGATGCCAGGTAGGTTCTCACCAGAGCAGAGTAGAGGGGGAGAAAGAGTGAGGGAGAAAGAGATAATAGTCTTACCCAATTACGTTACAGTAGAGAGAAGAGATGTCAGGAACAAACTCTTTCATATGCTTACAGATAAGCTACAGCCTTGAAAACTGGAAACCACTGCAGATTGCTTAATTCTAAATCAAAGGAATTTCTGAGAGTCAACAGTGGAGTACATAAAGCCAAAATCTTATTTAACAAAATTTCTTCTTATTGGGAAACACAGCGATTTCTCAGCTCACTTTTTCCTCCTTTTTTCTTTTCTTGTATTTTTTAATTTCCTGTGTCAAACAGCTGCAAATAGCATTAATTCTCCCATGGTGTTATGTGCCAACTGTTGCCAGACATCACTATTTTCAATCGACCACAAGTTTGCTGAAATACAGTAGCCCAAAGCTCCTAAGGAATACATTAACTGTACTATTTCTTATGTAGTGATGACTAATTCTTTTACATGAATTGTATCTGTAGACCTCAGTAGCACAAATGGAAGTCCACATTTTTGGGATCAGAGAGTCTGGATAGGTTTATTAGACTTAAAACTAACAATCAAACATATGTTATACTTGTTTGAAAACATTTTTAGTATGTTTTTTACATCAGGAAGATGCAAAATTTATTTGTAATGTCTCTTTACAGAAGTAAAATACTGGAAAGAGAAGCTCTAAGTATACTGCTTCAGTTAACAAAAGTCATAATTGGAGATCGTGCAAAAATATTATTTTTCATCCTATACAACAATGAAATTGTGGTGTGCTCTTAAAAGAGCACACAAGAAGTTAGTCCAAACTCATTTGGCTTCCTTACATAGCCGTCTTTGGATTTTCTTCATCAATTACAGCAGGATTTTCTTGCAGTAGAAAGTGTGTATTTTATATACATATGAAATACAGAAAAAAAGTTTGCTTATTTTTTTATAACAGTATACATAAAATCATAAATTTAGTTTTATGTAACAATGAAATGAGTTGCTGGCTTATAGAGGAGCAGATCTGGCTTAGGTTTTGCTATTTTCAGTTGTTGATGGAAAGGTGGAACACAAAGTATAAGTGACTAAATTACGGAGGGGGGGTTGTTGCAACATAGAGAAATTATTATGTAGTTCTAATATTTAATGTTTGTTATGAAGTATCCAGTTACAATTACCTTATGAGTTTGGTAGCTTTTGTTTGAAAAATAATTCAAATTCTAAAATAGAGATAAAGATCTAATATTGAATGTACACATCTACAGTTGTTGTACATGAAGCCATTAACTGGTATCTGCTTGTTTTCAGGTAAACAGATATTCCTTTGAGTAAGGTAAGAAAAATATCCATAGGAATATGGTGAAAATCGCTTTGTATCATTAAGAGATTATTAATAGGGCAAGAGGAAACGGCCTCAAGTTGCATCAGGGGAGGTTTAGACTGGGTATTAGGAAATATTTCTTCACCAAAAGGATTATTGAGCACTGGAATAGGCTTTCCAGGGAAGGGAAATCCCTGGAGATGTTTAAAAGACATGAAGATGTGGTGCTTAGGGACATGGTTTAGTGGTGGTTTTGGCAGTGTTAGTTTTATGGTTGGACTCCACGATCTTAAAGGTCTTTTCTAACCCAAATGATTCTATGATTCTTTGAAATTGTCTTGACAAACTTAGGCTGATCTCTTCCAATAAGTGGCAGCTACTCCCAGGATTAAGTAATTATTAACAGATAATATTTGGACTCTGAATAAATAGAACATATATATTTATATATAAAATTGATTTAATTTTTATATGTATATAATATATGTATATAATGCATATACATATAGAAATGAAATGTGTGTGTGTATATAAATGAAATCTTTTTTTCTTCATATACGTACCAAACTTTAGTGATATGCTTAGAATCTACGCATTTGAGTGTTATAACATTATGAAACACGATTCAAAGTAGAGCTCCACGTGTGAATAAGCCAACAGATGGCAAGAATCCTCTAAGGTAGTCTGTATGCCAGAGTATAAATACTGCTGCAGTAAAACTAACCACAAGAGGAAACTAAAGCCTTTAGATGATGTATCATTAAGCAAAATAGTGTAAAAATTCTGGACTCTCAGCTTGGCTTGTTCAGTAAATCTCACTCCTTCGCAATTTATTGTCAAGTTTTCTTTTTTGGAAGCAGAGAAAAAAGATTCTTAGTTTTAATTACTGAGATATATTTGCAGGGAATGTTATGGAGAGACAGTGTATATGTCTATACTGGGTACAAGAAATCTGTAAAGCCCTGGACATGTTTAAAAAATATTCTGTGATAGCACTGGATTAGATGCTGTGTAAATAAAACCATAGATGATGACTGCAAGACTTATTCCAAAGAGAGGGTGCAGCTTTCTGCCAGCACCCAGCTTGGGTAGCAGCAATAAAAGATTTACTTGATACATACCGCCTTATGCTTCTTGGGTTCCAGCCTGAAACTAAGATCTTAGTCAGACTTTCCAGTTGATGGTGTAACTCTCAAATAGTAGACATGCTGTTCTAGAAGGACAATTTCATATCTTACTATTTTCTGATCACTGTGCTCTGATAACCAACAAGTCATACATTGTCTCCCAGAAGTCAAACTACGCGGTTAAATACTTGGCCTAAAGTAATTGAAATAAAAATGGATATCTATGTGTTTCATTCAAAACACTTTATGTCCTTTAAATAATTGTATGAAAATTCTCACAGGAACAATAAAAAAAGAAGGTGCCTTGATATGTTCCCCAAGACCCGCCTTTGGTTGCAGCTTTGCCTCAAAGATGGCAAGTCAGATACACTTGGAGATTCTTAGTGCACTGAATGTTCCACATCATCTCAGGAGTGAAACTTTTAGTTACATCTTTGTAACTTTGAGGGCAATCTTTCAGATTTTATTAAATCTCTTTCCAATGAATGGTGCTGGTAGTTGCTGTTTGCGTAAATATGAGCTTATTAAACAATGATGTTCAACCTAGGCAACTCACACAGCATGATTCCCTGCTGTTCTGTATGACTGGCCCAGCAGATTTTGCCCCACTTGTAGGAAGTCTTAAGCCCTAAGCATATTTTGATCATACCTGGATGTATAGTGCATGCTGACAAAATAATTTGTTACAGTTGTCTCTGGCTTTGATATAAAAAGATATTTACTGTATCTAACTGAAATCAGAGTACTATGTTCATCTCTAAGTAAATCAGTAGGCCTTTTCAATTAAGCCAAAGTGTGAGAACGTTTCTCTATGAAGAGATATACTGCTAAAGAGATGGTTCCTTAATAAAAGATGTGTGTAGATGTCTATAAGATTTTTTTGTGCTGCCTTAAACTGAATAATCAGGTGGGTTTAGTTCTAGAAGCACTTCATGTTTTTATTCTATTTTTCTTTTCTTTCAACATACACTAAAGAACATTGCCACTACTGTTAATGGTTCTTTTTGTGTAAAAGGCACTTATGTATAATACAAAACTGTCTAAAGAATTGAGAGAAATAGATAAGACTTTCTTGGAAATATACATATACCCCTCTAGGCAAGGTATATAAAAAAATGTACTCCCAATGGATGTGATATGCTAACACATTCAGTCTCTCTGCCTGAACATTTTTAGGCTATCCCTCTGATAATTTGATTGATGGCTGGTTTGATAGCAAATACAATCTGCCACCCTTTTGTGTGAGTTATGCACAGCTGCGTATGTAAGTGTTGGTAAAATAACCCATATGCTAATTGCATGAATTAGGGAAGGCTGTATTAGTGCAGGAAATAAAACGAGGAAATAGTTAAGATTTTCTTGATAGTCTCCCCTTGCTGTGTGCTCTCATGTTTCTTGTAAACCTGAAGTGAAATGCATCAGTAACTACAATTCGGTTCACTCAGCAGCCACCACTTTGTCACTCTTCAGTCCTGCTAGTATTCTGTTGGCACGATTGCAGGTTTTCCAGCAATGAGACTCTTCCACTTCCATCACTCAGTGGCCCCCCATTTACAATTTCCAGTGAGAAGATGTAGCAAAACATTGTTACTATGGTTACAAGCAAATAATTTTTGAAAAACACAGTTGTCTCTTTCCCCACCTTTGCAAGAATATGAGCCCAAAGTTTGTCACTTTTTTCCGAGGACTGGTGTGGAAGGAGAATACCAGTACTTAGAACTTCTCAGCATGGTCCCACTTACATAAGCTACTACAAAACAATCTTCTATAGTATCCTATCAGCCCAAGTAAAATAACAAGCTTGTTTTCCCAGTTTGTGGTATTCATTCACAGATCTCTGATTAGCTGCTATCTGTTTCTCTGCAGCCAGCCACATGACAGCTATTCATAGAATATTTGTGAGGGAAATCAAGCTTTTTATTGGCAAAACCAAGTCTATTAAAAACATTTTAATTGATCTACAGAAATGTATTTCTTTTGTATATTTGGTACATTCAAAAAGAACCTCAGGAAAGAGAAAAGACATGAGTGAGACGAAAAAGGACATATAAGGAGAAAATGCTTCTGTGAAGCAACAGTGCTGCTCTGACAGAAACAAAAGGCAGAGAGCTAAGTGAAAATACCATCTGAGAGAGGTATGAAGAGCTGTCTTTTAGCAATATCAATTAATGAAAATAACAGAGAGGCACGTTTGTAAGAGAGTACAACATTCTGGTCCAGATGAAAGTAGGCAGAAGAAAGTGATTTGCAGAAGGGTGCTTTCCTGGTTCATGTTCGCCAGGGCAAAATATTAAAACCAAAGGAAAACAAAATAAAACACAAACAAACAAATACCCCAAACCAAAACAAGTCAAACAAAAACCCCACAGTAATTATCTTATTACCCCATCAGGTAGTGATCTTTTCCAATAGGCTTCTGTTTTCTACTGTGTCTTCTGGAAATAGAAAAATACACTCTTAATCTGATTACTTTTAAATTTTATTTACTCTTATCTAAGTACAATAATGTTTAGCAGCTTTCTTGTTCCAGTTCAGTAATACAGAAACCTGAAAAAAAATCCCAAAATTAGTTGTAGAATCATTACAATTCATTTATGAAATCAGTTAACCAGTAATATGTGCAACTACATTATAAAATGATGATACAAGAAATTTGTTATTATTGTTCAGGATATATTTATCTCTGCAGCATTTGGGTAAAAACAGACTGTAGCAGACACTTAAAAAAATTACTTTCAATATTTCTATGTATTGTTTACCTGTTTTACAAAATTGCAGACTGATAGTTGCAGAGCAAATGGATACATAAGTAACTGTCCAACTACATTAATTCTTTTTTACTTTAGAAAAGACATATTATCTTCACGAATTTACACTCTTATATATACATACATACCCACGTGCCTACTACCTATCTATATACAAACACCTGTCATTAGAGGTATGTTTGTTATAGGTGCATTTACACAAGCAGTGACTGAAAGCCGAGCCTTGACAACCAAGTAATTTTTTCATTAAATGAACTCAAGTTTGTTTTGTGTCTTTATACTCAGCAAGGTTAATACTCAGAAAATTAATTATAAACCACAAATTAGCTGGTCACACTGCACATTCAAATCCAGAAAGATTCAAATGAGATCTGTTTTCTGTTAGAGCATTCAAGGCATCAGTCATCCATTTACTCAAGTCAGTGTCAAAGATCACATCGCCATTAGTATAGTAAGGCCAAAGATTTGGTCTGTCTAAAAAAGCGAGGAAAAAACCTCACAGTGAATCATCAGAAAGCAGCAGAAAAACAGGATAGCTGAGGTAAGCATTAATCACTCAATAAAAAAATAATGGTTAGGTTATTAAGCAGGGGAAAAAAAATTAACAGGAACTGAATACAATAATCATTTACTTCTGATAATTCCAGATATAATTAACAGTCCCTAATGCAGTTCTTCAATTTGTTATTTATTTGGGGCATTTCACCTTGTAGAAGGAATTTAAGTATTATTTTATGAAAAGAAAATTCATACATATATACATACTCTCACACACACATACTTATTTAAATCGAAAATAAAGAAGCTTGAAACAGATTCTCCAATTACCCTGTAGGAAACAACCTCAAATATATAGCAGAAGACGTAGCATTGTTCATAATGTCAAAGCACCCTTAGAATTCCAGGTCTCAGTAGAACAAAAATCAGGGAGAACTGAAAACTATGAAACAGATTTTACAGGCATGATGGAAAATTATCTGATGTCAGAGGAAGGATTCCCAAGTAGCTAGATGCAGTGAAAGAACAGAATTATGTTCTGGTTTGTGAATGTTCATCTGGGTTGTTTGTCCACTGTATTTCCAGTAGATTATAGTGCTTCAGTTGTCTGGACCAGGCAGGGCAAGAATTTTTCTCACACAAAACAGGTTGTCAAAAAGTCTGTGTAGACAGACGCTCAAACCTGTAATACTTTACTATAAATTATTTCATTATAAATATCAGCTACTGTCAATACATTTACAAAAATTGAGTTAATTCTGTGTCTTTTCCCAGTGTATATAATCTGGTTTTTAGATTTTCCTGTGCTGGCCTACTTCCAAATATGATTATTTGAGAGCTCTGGAAATGGATTTGGAACCTTATAAAAATGTCAGATTATCATCTGTTCTAGCTTTGCTTATAGCCAGATATATTACACCATTAGGTTCCCACTTGAAAGTAATAAAAATATTTAAGTGTACTTACAAGTTATTGAAAATAATCTTTAATTATAAATCTGATGCTGCAAATGAATAAAGATCTCTACAGAAAATTAAAATGGCTTAGTGCCAATGTCAAAGCGGTTCTATCCATATTTTATCCACAGTTTACTTATTTGTAAAAGTTGTAATTTTTCCCTATACATAATCATGTTGAGAGGAGTTCTCTCAAGTGTATTCTCCCAAAGAAAGAAATTCTGGATATTGCATATTTTTCAGTCTTTGGCATATCACTGGATTTTAAAATTGATTCTTTATGTAAATGATGAGCGTCAGAGAGACCAGAGATTCAATGTCCAAGTCTCAAGAGGACTCATTAAACTGAGACTGTTTATAATCTTGTCCTTGATGTACATGCACAGGTATCATTCTGCCAGTATCCCTGAAAGTACTTTCCTCTCCATAGCACATCCAGGTGCACAGGCTGTGTAAATTGCATGCAGGATTAGATATAGTAAAAAAGGAAGCAACATGTGACTTAGATGAAAGCCTGAGCTTCCATCACAAGCAGCATTGTGACAACGATAGTACTATGATTGACTTGACTTTTCTCTTGCATGTAATGATTTTCCAGGTTTAATATCTTTCCTAACATGAGTGCCACAGAGGTGAAACTTACAGATGAGTATTGGATGATTTATTATGTTTGGGGTTTGTTTTCAATCCAAATTGTGTTGCATTGTGTATTTCATGCAGTTTAAACCAAGTCAGCATCAAAGTGGTTTATTGATTTCTTAATGACATCTGTGCAACTGCCAATCAGTGAACTGTAGAGTCAGGATCTACGTCAACAGATAAAGTACAGTACTAGACAGTTACAAAATGTTAATAAATATTTTAATTTTTTAAAGTATCATTCTATAACTAGTTTCCAATGCATTCACTCATGCTCTCCCTGGCTGCATGGGCTGTGTTCTTCCCAGCCCCTCCGTGGCTGTGTATGTGCCCCTCGCATCCCTCCGGGCAGATGTGGTAGCTCTGGCTCAAGGAGTGCCCCTGCTGCCCTGTGGTGAGGCAGCCAGGGGACTGGCTTTTTCCCAGAAGTCCCTTGGTAATTCCCTGGTAACTGCTTAATCCAGTTGAAGGTCATCTTCATCTTTAACACGAGTTTTGAAGCAGATGACCTTCCAGACAGCCTGGTCTATTTGATTCATTCATAATGTCTATATCTATATTCCTATCTTGAAGAATGTTGTTATACAGGACTTTTGACAAGGGTAAGCCATGAAAGTAACCACTGATATGTATACATAAATACATATGTGTGAGCATATCTATACATGTGCCTTTTTTGAAAGAGATTTTCTATTTATCTATACACACAGAAATGTGCATGGTATTCTTATATTTCCTCATCATCTTTCCATGCTTCCCAAATGTACTTTTTTGGTTTTAACTTTCAGACAATTAACTACTTCTCTCTAGCCTTTATTCCAGTAATTTTAACTAAGCTGTTGATATTTTCTCTTGTCCGGCTTAGAATAAAATTACTTTGATTTAATTATTGCCATAAAATTATCAAAGCACTGTCATCTAAACCAGAGAATGATGTTAAGGTGTCAAATTAGTCAAGCAGTGTACATGCAAATCTGTGAAGACACTGGTGCGATGCTGTATGAAGACTGATACAAATAATATCATCAGATGTCAATGGAGCGGAAGACCTCGTAACATTGTTTTCTGGGGATTCACGATGTGATAAACATGTCTGCAAGAATAATTTCTAAGTTATATTTTAGCCTGCAAAATCTCAGTACTTCAGCAAGGTGCTGTAAACTCGTTACTGCTACAGTCTCTGATACACTGCTGTAGTTCTGAAGCATAAAACATTCCTTTTTACCCTCATCACAGAATCACAGAATCGTAGGGGTTGGAAGCAACCTCTGTGGATCATCTAGTCCAACCGCTATGCCAAACCAAGGTCACATAAAGCAGGTTGCACAGGACCTTGTCCAGGCAGGTTTTGAATACCTCCACAGAAGGGGAATCCACAACTCCTCTGGACAACCGGTTCCAGGGCTCTGTCACCCTCAAAGTAAAGAAGTTCTTCCTCATGTTCAGACGGAACTTCCTGTGCTTCAGTTTGTGCCCATTGCCCTTTGTCCTGTTGCTGGGCACCACTGAAATGAGTCTGGCCCCATCCTCCTGACACCCACCCTTAAGATATTTATAGGCATTTATAAGGTCCGCCCTCAGCCTTCTCTTCTTCAGGCTAAACAAGCCCAGCTCCCTCAGCCTCTCCTCATAGGAGAGATGCTCCAGTCCCCTCACCATCCTTGTAGCCCTCTGCTGGACTCTCTCCAGTAGCTCTTCATCTTTCCTGAAATGGGGAGCCCAGAACTGGACAGAGTACTCCAGATGGGGCCTCACTAGGGCAGAGTAGAGGGAGAGGAGAACCTCCCTTGATCTACTGGCCACACTCTTCTTAATGCACCCCAGGATCCCATTGGCCCTCTTGGCAACAAGGGCATACTGCTGGCTCATGTTTAACTTCTCATCCACCAGGACGCTCAGGTCCCTCTCTGCAGACCTGCTCTCCAGCAGGTCAGCCCTGAGCCTGTACTGGTGCATGGGGTTGTTCCTCCCCATGTGCAGGACCCTGCACTTGCCCTTGTTGAACCTCATCCGGTTCCTCTCTGCCCAGCACTCCAGCCTGTCCAAGTCTCACTGAATGGCAGCACAGCCTGCTAGTGTATCCACCACTCCTCCCAGTTTTGTGTCATCAGCAAACTTGCTGAGGGTACATTCTAACTCTTCATCCAGGTCGTTGATGAA
>Ga0065711_1045559_pt1 | contig 13406 bp, 10 predicted proteins | sample Hoacrofraction12_FD_59098 | JGI IMG/M metagenome (GOLD analysis project Ga0065711, IMG submission 59098) | Hoatzin crop microbial communities from Cojedes, Venezuela - Epithelial fraction 12 v2 (version 2) | ecosystem: Host-associated > Birds > Digestive system > Esophagus > Crop | place...
TTCCACACGTGCCGCGGAGGGCGTGGCCTAGGGTCCCGCAAGCCCCGCCTCACCGGGGAGTGGGCGTGGCCAGCGCCATTGAGGAATTCTCCACTCGCATGTCGGCGGTCACGGCGCGGGGGTTACGCCCGTTTCACCCCCAAAAAGGGCAAAATCCGCGCTGGTTGTTTTCTTCCCCTTCGAGCGGCGAACCGTCCCGGGATGACAGGCAGCCCGGGTCGCGTACCCCACGGGTGTCCTCCCTGAATTCGGCAGTACCCGCGCCACGGAGCGTTACGCTAAGCACACGTCCAGCCTAGAACTGAGTCGAAAGTTACGCCCGGACAGCTCTGTCGAGAGCCAAGCAGTACTTTTTTTGTCAGATAAATTCATCTGCGGTGAGATAACGGATTGTCGAAGGACTTTATTTGATTTAGGTACACACTTCACCTTAAAGTGCAGTTATAATTAATAAGAAACAATTCTGAATCTTATTAATCCCTTAACACTTATCCGAAAAATCAGTCAGGCATGGTAAGCTGAGAGCAGCTAGAACAATCAGCAAGGGATGCAAGATTAATTCAACTGCAAAATGTCAAAGTTATAAAATTTGGGTACATGAGGAAGCATTATTGCTGCGCTGTTGTACTGTTCACACAGTTTTGTCTCAGAAAAGCCATCATGTGCCAAAATCCTTTGAGTTTTTCCCCCTCCTCCTTGCTTACATGCCCATGCATGCACACAGTCCTGTGCCAGAATCAAGTATTTGCAGACCCTGAACATCTAGCCTTTTTATCACGTGTGATGCTGCCAGTTCAACAAGTCAACGGCTGAGAGGGGTATCTTCTGGCTGTAGCTGAAGTTGGTCATTTAAGCTCTGTTCTTCTCCTTTTGAGAATTTGAAATGATGAGTTAGGCAGATCTGCATCAGGAAAAGCCACCTTAGAGAGTCAGAGATGCGTCTTATAAAGCGGAGTCCGCAGCCCCACTTGCAGACTGATCTTCACAGGGTTGTAAATACTGTTACTCCACAAGCATTGATAAGTCGTGTCTTCCCCAGGAGGGCACCCACTGCCCTTTGTTGGCAAATCAGATTTTCTGGTGGACGGTATGCTTGTTCCCTTGAACCATGATGTGTTTTTCACATCTAGCATTTGCAATAGCAGTCAGACGCATTACTTTTCCACGTGAAGATAAAACACCAGGAGCAACAAGCCCCAAGAGCAGCAATTTTATTTCTTTTGATTTACTGGTGCTGTTTTACTTCATCTGTTTGCCCCTGGCTTTTGTGGGAAGCATGATGATGATGAAGGTAAGGATTGTGATTGCTTGGGTTAGAAACTCTTTGCCCGTGCATACAGGTTGCACCCAGCAATAGTCTCCATATCATTACACTGGAAAGACTTTTTTCACACACCTTCGTCATCACGAATTCCTGCCTAGCCCACAGGCACTCTGCAAGAGCTCTCTGGCTCGCCTTAGGGGTACCAAACCTGAGTGGAGAGATGCTGGGCTATGACTGCAGTAACTCCCAAGTGAGGTCATCGACTTGCTGATGCAAGAGGCAAAGCAGTCCTCAATGTACACTATCCTGCACAAGGCCCTCCCAGAGGAATAGCAGATCCAGAGCAGGACCAGACACTGAAGCCTCCCGAGCACTTCTGGTGACCGCTCCATGGCTCCCCCCGAACAGAGCTATGGCAGCACAGGCAATACGAGAGTGTTGCACAGGTCACCAATAAAGGGATGAAGGTGTGAAGTAAGGCAATTCGCAATGCCACCTGCACCTTTGGACATGCACAAAGTTTGTTTATAGTGCTGTGTATCACAGGCATGAAAGGCATCACCACATTTTAATTAAAAATCCTACACCACTCAATTATAGATGAGCTATCTCTCTGCTGTGTAAAGCTCTTTTTATTCTTACACTGTAGAAACTTTTATTTTCCCTTCTAAAATTAATTCTATATTTTCATGTTTTCCATTCTAGAATCTTATTTTCAAAGCTCTTTGGAGTCCTGTGTGTCTGTTGCTTATATCTGCTTCCATGGTGCATAATAGAGTTCAGTAGACTAAAACAGGACATTATCACATTGGCAGAATGATTTTCAGGAGGTTTGTTTCAGAGGACAAGAGCAATTGGTAAGTGCCAGTGAAGCCCGGGTACCTTGTTACGTACTCATGTTTTGGGTTTTTTGACAGCGGAGTTTACAGATGAACTGCTTCACACTTTTTAGAGCAGAGAGTTTTAAGTATTTTGAGTTTTGTTTTGAGATTCTTCCTTTCAGAAAGCCAGATCCCTTCAGTGCCAAAAGCTGAAATGCAAAGGCCCCGGAGAGAGAAGAGGAAGAGGGGAGGAGTATTCTTTAGATCAGTGAGAACTGAAAAATAGTATTTTTAACACCTCACAATGTGACGAGGAGCTGATGCCTTACAATCTAGTTCGACACTAGTTGAAGCCGTGCCTACAGAAGGAAGTTTCCTGACGATGTTGGCACGGCTGTACCAATCCCTCTTGCCGAGGGGCAGGCAGTGTTTGTACGGGGATGACACAGCACCGCTAGCACGCCTTGCCACGACTGCTCAAGAGGTCGCTAACCCCACCTGCCCTTCCCACCCCTCTGCTTCAACCTCTCCTCCGCAGGGCTGACAGAGGGGAAAGTGTGTTTTTTCCTCAGCTGCTTCAAAAGCACAAACCCCGGAGCCTTAAACCCACCTTCCCTGCCTTTAACCCACGGAAGCAGCTGAGGCATCGGCGCCTGCGCCGTTCCTCTGCCTGCGGTGCAGGCAGCAACTCCCGGTAGAGCAGCAAAGCAGCTATGTTTTGGGGTGATGTCTCCGCCGACTACAACAGCGAGACTTGCTGGAGCTCCTTTGTCAGCACCCTCAATATTATGTCATACTGAAAGCAGGTGTGAGGGCGAAGGTACATGTCATGGCTTGAGCTGATCTAGCAACTTGTTCAGCGCCTTTTCCCCCACACCCCCTTTTTGCACTCGCTTTGGCACACTTTGGACTCCTCCACAGCCGATCCCATTTGCTAAGGAGGCAGAAAACCAATCCTGAGCAAAACAATAAAGAAAGAGTCATTGTCTGCCTGGTTGGGGAGTTGAATTGTCTCAGGTCAAGTCCCCTGAGACCTGCCAGAAGGATGGGAACCACCAGGGCTGACCCCTCCGGGCAGGGCTGAAGGTTCCATAGCTCACCCCTCGCTGGTACCTTTCCCTCACTGCCAAGGTCGTGTGGCTGGCACTAGGGTTCAAAGTTCGTTAACGTGATAAAACTTCAGGGTAAGCTTTGACTCAGCGTAACATTTGCTAAAGATTGCCTTGCTTGTAGTAGGCTGTTAACATGCATTAAACTGATGCACCAGTATCTTCCAAATCCTAGTCTTGGGAAGAACCAACGCTGTAAAGATCGCTAGAGCTAAGGGAGCTCAGCTAGCGTCAGCGGCAACTGAGTGTTTTCTCAGAGTTTTCCCAAAGCTTTCTAGATGTAAAAATGGCCCCTGCGGAAGCGAGATTCCCAGCTTCCTGATGGGATTAAGTGCTCCTTTCTTGTTCCAGCAGTCCCTGAGGTATGCCGAACCTCAAACTTGCAGTTTTCACTGGCCTGTCGTGCACCTCTTCCCAAGGACTGGGTGTTTGTGGCATGCTGTCAGCTGTTTGAAGGGCCGGGGGTGTTCAGATCCATCCTGCGGGAAGTCAGCAAGAGAGCAGGCTGCAAGTGCAGCCGATGAAGACACATAGTAAATGCAATTAAGGCACAGTCTGACAATATAGCACTTGGCAGTGAATTTTATGGCTATCAACTGTCATAATATCAAGAAGTTGGAATTAAGTATTACTATGAGGAAAAAAAGGAAACTATTGAGACTTTCGTTATGTAAACAGACAAGTTCAATGTGGTAAGTAAATAGCACAAGCAAGGGAAATTATATCTAAGCAGTAAACTGCATTGGAACAGGCTGCCCAGGGAAGTAGTGGAGTCACCATCCATGGAGGTGTTCAAAAAACGTGTCGATATTGTACTTCAGAACATGGTTTAGCAGGCACGGTGGTGTTGGGTTGACAGTTGGACTTGATTAAATTAGAGGTCTTTTCCAGCCTTAATGATTCTATGGTTCTATAAAACTTTGCTAGCATAGTGTTTTTGTAAAATAAAAATTCAGTGATTTTTAAACTGCTAACGTATTTTTAGGAATCTGGTTGTACAGACATCCATACATTTATTTCCATGTCTTAGAGAGGCTCATCTTACCTTCTTGATTTGGAATCCATACGTTTATTTCCATGTCTTAGAGAGGCTCATCTTACCTTCTTGATTTGGACTGATAACTTAAGAACTACATCTCGGGCAAGTACTTACATTTGGAAGGAAATAGAAAATTACCGTAAATAACATTCTGGTTACCTTAAAAATTATTTCCTTTTAAAATACATACTCCTTCCTAGAAACCATATTCTTTGCTACCAAGTCACAGTGTTTCTGGGATTAAACAGTAAACCTCAACAAAAGAGAAATAAGTCTGCACAGAATGGTGCATTGTAGTAAAATAGAGAATCTGTCTAGGAAAGAAAGCATCCACTGATCAGAAGACTGGAGCCGTAGCTGAGTTAGCTGCATTGCCAAGGATTTTGAGTCAGAGAGTCTTCAGAAACATAAATTTTGACACAGCAGAAATCAAAGTTCTCAACATTAAATAGATTTCTACTGAAAGGATCAGGCTTCGATATCTTTCCTATGTCTTTTCTTTCTCAAAGACATTAAGTGGTCATTTAACATCAATATAGACAAATAAAAAGAAAACCAGATATAAAGTGTTTAAAATATCTTCCCTGCTGGTTTGCAGTTGTTGAGTTTTCACACTTCAAGTTCTCCCACAGCTTCCAAGGATAACAAAAAATTGGTATATGATGTAAACCAAAATCCCCTTTCTCAAAAAAAAATCCCAAAAAAACCCCAGGAAGATCTTTGGGGATGAACAGTTTTAGGGATCAGACTTTCCACTTTTCCAGTTCTATTAGTCCATGAATAAGCAATAGTTCATTATCTGCATTTTATAATCAAAGCTTCCACTGTGCAATTGTCAGTACAGGCAAACTTCATTTCTGGGAAATCTCTAGCTGGCAGTGAAAATTGCAGTTGTCTTTCAGCAGTTACTGTCCTGCTGAAATGCCGGTAAGACAGCAGAGTTGTCTGGGCTGGTTTGTTGTTGAGGGTTTGTTTTGTTTTGTTTTTTAAGCTGCTGCAACAAAGAAAAGTGAAAGACCTTATAAGTGAAGAAAATCAGAATTCTGGTTCTTCTTATATCTTTCTGATCCATATGGTTACAAAAATATTGTCTTCAATACAGGTGTGTGGTGATATTGCTTTATCTTAATTCTGTCTCGTATTTTCTTCCCCCTTGCTTTTTTATTTAGGAAGTCCCTACCTACTACTGGAAAATTTTTGAGGGGCTCAGTCAGTATATATTTTAACTCTTATGCCTTATCTCTCAAGAATGGTGGTCCTCGGCTTTGTGTTTAGAATACAGTATGATCCAAGTTACACAAATAAACAGAAAACAAGATTTTATTTTATACTACCCGAGTGAGAATTGCTCTAGATTACTTAAGATAATTGAAGCGGTGTATTTCCACCCTTTCTTTTCTGTCCTACAAGTGTTGGTGCATTTATACACCTACAAAGGTGCTTTATACTAGCACGCAGACTTGTTTTGCATTGAAAGGAGAATAAATCCTATAAAATAAAAGGCATATTCATATCGGTGTAATTATACCCACACCAGTAGTTGTACCAATATAATTATTCTATCAAAAAAAAATCTAATGACTACTGATTATACATGTTGTGTATAGCCAGGCCATAAATAAAATGGTACCTCTGCCTATCTAAATGTCTATCTGTACGCCAGAGAGTTTTTTCGATTATGTTAATGAAAATATGGTATGTATTTTGCTATTTTTTTATTATTTTATTGAAAATAGAAATTACATTTTTGCATGAAGATCAGAATAAAGCATTATGGATTTGGGTTTCTGTAATATAAAATGAATACAAATGTAAGCTTTTTCTGTGTTTTGAGTTTGATGATTAGAAACAGATGTTCATGGACTTGGACATTTTATTGTATATATAATTACTAGAGCTGTCCTCCTAATCATAGCATGCAGAATTGATCACTTACCATATCTAATTAAAGTAATTTTTCCTCCTAATGCAGAACCATGGAAGTACTGTTCCCTAAATTATCTTCTGAACAGCTTTCTAATAAAACTTATATCAAAGATTTGTCTTCCTCTCTTAAATTAATGTTTCTAATAAATTTCATCTATTTTGAAAGTTGTTTGCCAGACGTTATTCTAAGCAAGTACTGCTTGAATATTACTTTTGCTGCATAAAATGTAAAATACATGGTCACATCAAGTTATAAAATTAATAATTTACACATATAAATAGTTGCAGTGCCAGGCTTAAAACAAAACTGCAGTCAGTTTGTCCTGCACAGTTCCAAACACCCTCATGCAAGGACATAAGCTTTGTTTAATTTAAAATGTGACTTGCTTTTTTTAGTAAATAAAGTTTAATTAAGATCTTGACACTCATGCATTTTGGAGAATCTTGGTGTTGGCTGCCACTTGTTCACACATGTCATTTTCTGATAAGCAATTTTTTTCTTCTCTTAATCTTTTTCTGCCGCAAGAGCTGATAGCAAGCTATCCGGCCATACAACAGCAATAAAAATCAGTATTATTAGGCGATTATCATAAGTTAAAAGTAAACAGCAGAATTCACAGTAGCTATCAATCAGACTTGCACAGCTTTCAGCTCATGTTGGGCAACCACTACGCTATTCCTCCTAAACCTCAAAGTCCTTGTCCTGGTGTTTGAATAGGGTGGACACGGCTTCACCATCTCTGACATGGGGTTCCCACTCCCTTTGCTGGCTAAATGATGTCACCTTTCACAAACCACATGCACCTCAGCAAAAAAAAAACACCCATGCCTTTTCAAACATATTTTGCTGTTTCCACAGAGCCAGTGGTATCTTTCCCCTGTGAACCTTTCAGAAGGCAGAGCAGAGAAGAAAATCCAAGATTTCATGTAGTGTGTAGAAAAAGCAGGCTTTTAAGGGGATTTTAAAGTATTGTGGAAAAAAGATACTATCAATATCTTTTCTCATAAGTGCCAAAACTATTTTTTTATTGTGCTTTACAATGTCCTGTGGGAAAATCAAAAAGGAATCTGTGTGTTGTAGGCACAATATGGTGATTTAACTGCTAGATAAGGGGTTTTAATGGAGAAAGATCTTGTGGAACGACTATCTTGCCCAATTAGTTATAAAAGCAAAAAGAGTGCAAAATATTATAACCAAAGGAGGTCACCATTTATTTAAAATGCTGATTTTATCTATTACTTCACTCATATACTCTTAAAGCATTCATTTGGTAGGCAAGCCAATTCTCCAACAACTCATCTTGTGGCCAAAGCAAGGTTCCAGTTACTCCTAATTCATTCTCACAATGGATTAATAGGCTTTAATTCACGTTTTCCATCATCTGTCCATAGAAGCTTGGTATTCTCTCTTTCACTGTCCATTTGACTACAAAGCGTCAGCATGTCAGGATGCTAGTATGTCCAAATCAAACTCCTAGCCATGGTGACCATAATCTGCTCTTGAAGAGGGACATTTTTGTTCCACAACATAAACATTTTTCCACGAGGGATCTGCTGAGCTGCCTTTCCTGCACAGAAATTGCAGTACGTAGGCTTAGTTCAAAATGTCATTTTTAGTTAATAAACAGATCAATCCCACTTTGCAGTTCCTTCACGGTCTTTCTGGGGATTTACAAGTCAGAGGATAAATAGCTATTTACTGCCAAAAACCCAGTGGAGGTTCAATAGCAACTTCAAGGGAGGTCAAGCCTGGAGATCACACAGCAACAACACTTCTGGGAACCTGGGTGCCCAAACCAGACAGGAGCAGCTAACATCTTCAGTGAAGACTTACATTGACTTAAGATAATTTGAGCAGATACTGGGTAGTTGCTATATCCAGAGATTGGAGTGGCTAGGTACATATTCAAGGGTTTATGACTATGGTAATTGAGCCTCTACATAACTCATTCTTTAATTCATTCAATTTTCAAAGAAAAATGGTGGGTTTTTTCCTGGGCGTATCGAAGGAAGAGAAAACCCCTTGGAGAACACCCACAACTAAGTTAGTCTCCCCATTGTGTGGTGGTGATCTGCAAACAAAGATTTTAGCAAATGACCTCACCCTCCCTTAACTAGAAATTATTACATGACTATGCCTTCTGGCTTGTGGGTGAGGAATCACCCGAAGAAATCTGTGCCATACTGCATTGTAATTTGAGAGGCTGATTACACTGATTTTTTTAGGCTTGCTCTAGGTAGGAGTCTATCCTGGGGGCCCAGGAGACCATCCTTAAGGCCACGTTATGTCCTAGGAGCTCCTCTGCCTATTAAATCTAAGAAGAAACTGCCTGATGAAAAGTGCATTGAAGTCTTGCATGGGACCTCAGTCAAGTCTCCATGAGGGAAAACATACATATATCTTCTGGCAGAGTTACTGCTTTTCTAGCGGCCAGAATCTCAGTATATTATAATATATTGATCACAGAGTGGACTGATTAATGTTCTCTTTTTTTCTCAGCATTTCTGTTAAAAACTCCCATGCCTTTTCCATGAAAGACAGAAAAGACAAATCGAGATTTTAAAGATCATCTTATAAGTAAGCTGCTATTTCAGCAACAAGCTGTCTGAGTGTCTATTATTAAATATGTGACCAGGAGTAGTTACAGCATCAATGATAAGGATAGGCTGATTTTACAGAGAAAAGTGGATCATCCCATTAACCTCTCTCATATCAACAACACACATTTTAGTGCAGGTGGAAGTAAACAAATGCACTAAGAAGCAAAGAACGCAGATAAGATGGGGTCTCCGTGTGCCTGTATATTTAGATGTATAATAGCTAAAGTATATTATTTTGTGCTTTGGGATCCACAGAGATTTTCAAAAGGCCTTAAAGTACAGGGAAAACAAGTTTGCTTATTTCTTTTATTACAGCCAGCTGAATGCAGGTCTACTGACATTCCACAGTCAAGTGTCTGGTAAACTTTTTGAATGCTGCTGTTCATTATTCAAATGATATTAAAAAGCTTTTTATATTATGAGCTGCTACACTCCCACTTCTATTCCCTGCCAATGAGCATGAGCTACATGGTCAGTAAGGTGCAGAGAGGAAGCCGTGGATTTTCTTGGACAAAGAGACAAAGAACAAGTACAATGAATTGTCTGAAAGCCCAGCATTGGTCCAGGTCCAACCCTAACACAGAGACGGAGCCCAAAATCTCACTCGGATGCCTGAACTGTTATTACTCCACAGGAAAGGAAACTCAGCTGAGCATTTGATATTCACACTAATCTCTGTCAAATTCCTACAAACAATAACCTTGAATTTAAAATAATGTTTAATGTACTTAAATTTTGAGTAACCATCTCTGGACTCTACCTCCCCAGCTGATGAAGACAGGTATGAGCGAAAATGTGGAGATCCTGTCTTTCCTCCAGCTCATTCAAATGCTTCCAAATCATCTTCCATTTCCTCTCCGATAAGCTTTTTCTCCACTACCTAAAAAAAAAGCCAAACCAAAACAAGTTCCTGAAAATGGATTGTAAGGTTCCTCAAACTCACTAAAATCCTCTTTTAAAACAATTCAGCAATTTCCAGCAAGTGGCTTCCTCTATCCTCACATAACCCCAAAAGGCACCTTTATTATTGCCAGAAGTGTAGGCTGAATGCAGGGGTAAAAGAGAGTGCTTGGGGATGGCAGCATTTTCACTCTGGTGATACAGTATATGGTAATTTGTTGATCTTTTTGAAGAATGCAATCCAATCATATATATTTATATATATTTAAACCACATGAAGTGTATTATGGGGTATTGTATGAAAAAAATAATTTACTGTAATGCCATCATATAGAAAAGTAGAGGAGTAAATTACATGATAGGTGCACACAAAACATACCCGTTGATTATGTTACATGAATGAATGTGTGGTATGAAGTGTGATACACACATATAAGCAACTAAGGGAAAAGATATCTAAAACAGCTTACGGAAGTTAAATTACCCAGCTAATATATGTGCTTTTGAACTAGAATAGGAAGTTGGGTTTTTTGTTTGTTTTGGTTTTTGCTGCTGCAAAGTCAGTCACAGGTAAGTAAACTTGCCATCTGTGTCAGAAACCCACCTTTTTTTGTCCAGGCACAGATTTGAGTCCTGGATTGTGCCACACAAATTTCAGGCTATGCTCTGCCTATCTTGCCATGTGATAGAAGAAGAATGTATAATGGCAGTGTCATAGTTTAACCCAGCACCTGGCAACTAAGCACTAGACAGCCGCTCGCTCACCCCTCCCCTTCCCCCCCCAGCAGGATGAGGAGGAGAAATGGACAAAAGGGGAAGCTCATGAGTTGAGATAAAAACAGTTTAATACTACAACAAAGTAAATACTACTAATAATAATAATACTAGTAATAATAATGATAATAACAGTTATAATAATGCATATGCAAAACAAACTGTATACAATACGATGTTTCTCACCACCCGATGACCAATTCACAGCCAGTCCCTAAAAAGTGACTGCAGAATGCCAAACTTGTGAATTCTGCAAATTTCTCAAAACTCCCAAAAAAGACCGAACCCCTGAAAAACAGTTCAAACTCCTGGACAAGAGACGATTTGACCTCACAGAAACCAGAATAGGCAAGAGCTTCCTGCTCCCTGGCCAAGCCATTCATAGAATGAGCATGGTATCCTTGGTATGGAATATTTCCGTGGGCCAGCTTGGGCTCGCCACCTGGTTGTGCTCCCTCCCAGCTCCTGCACACCTGCTCATTAGCTGAACACCAGAGACTGGGAAAAGTCCTTGATTTCATAGCGACAAGTGACAATATCAATGTTATCAACATTCTTCTCCTACTAAATCCAAAACACAGCAGCTACTGGGAGGAAAATTAACTCTATCCCAGCCGAAACCAGGACAGGTAGTATCTATTCAGGGGATGGGAAGCAGCGGCAACATCTACACTGTAATGTTACAGTGCTGTGGGGACTTGCCATGGCCCCTGATGGTCTGCTCTGGTCTCCCAGTGCGGACACGCAGTGACAAGCCACCACTACAGAGGCAGAGGAGAGGAGGGAGCCACAGAGGTCACTTGGCAGAAGACAGGTTTTACTCACTGGACGTAGTCACACTCAGTCCCGTGGTTTACAGCCATAGCAACCTATTAACATTCATGTATTTAAAGGCGGTATTTTACAGGTGCTTAACACTTTGCCAGCACAGCACAGAGGAAGAAACTGAATGTGGCAAGAAAGGAAAACGCTCCTCATATCATTCCACCAGCCCTTCTCAGAAGGCTGCAAAAGATACTGGCTGCATATTTTCCCAGCTTGTCTCCTGCCACTTAGGGATTCCTCTTGTAAGATATTCCCTCAAGGATTCTGTCTGGAATAGTTTAACATCCTTCATTAAATACTTCCTCTGCTTACCCTTCTCCATCCCTTTACTCCGGTATTCCCAGAAGTTTTACAAGATGCTGATCTTGCACAGTAGGGAAAAAAATACTCAGCACCCAAGGCCTTAAATAGCGTGTTGGCTTCAAGACTTTAATTAAGGTCTAAATATATGTTTTTAAGTGGGGAAATAAAAGGACTAGGAACAATTATCTGTTCTTTGTTTTGTCATTTCACCTGTGACCTCAAGGAGCAAATTTCTGCAAAATCTTTCTACACATCTGCAAAACTTCTGGCTAATGTTCCAACCATAGAGAAAAAAAGAGTGGTGAGCGTGTATTTTGTGAGCTTATGTCCAGAGGCCAACAAAACACCACCAGAAGCAGGAAATCCTACAGTGTTAACTGTGGCAAGTTAGGATGGTATAGCTGGAAAAGCATCCCTCCAGAAGTGTCTTATAATAATAAGACTTTCCTGATGCATGTACTGCTGACACAAGGAGGATGGTAAGTAACTGGACTTCTGCTCCAATCTAGTACGGCCATCCTTCTGGGAATGGCAAAGAAGTACTGCAAGGTGAAAGACGTGCAGCTGGATGCAATCCGGACAATGAAACACAAGACAGAACTACTGAAAACAATAGTAGGGAACATGCTGGCAACCACAGGAAATACAGCCCCTGAGCTACAGAGCTGAGGGCATGCAAGCCACTGCCACCAGCCCCTGCATACATCACACTCCATCAAGTTGCCTTTTCCTCCTGTGGAGCTCTCAATTGACTTCATCACTCCACAACAATACCTTGTTAATAAAGTTGAAGTGTTTTGTAAATCAATGTCCTTTTATTGTAAGTGATAACCATAACAATAGACAGGAGATGAACAATAGAGACAGTAGAGATAAGCACCAGGGTGCAGCCTTACAGTCACTCAGACAAGGAAATACTGTATCATGATCAACTACTCTCAAAATAAGTTAGTAGTGCATTTCATATCCTCACCCAAAATGGCAGTACATCCACATGCTAAAAGTGAACTTCATAAATTTTATGTATCAAAAAATAATAAAAAATAGGAGAGGTAGTCTAGTGTATTTTTATTGTTGAGTTTAAGCCATATTATGAGACACTTCCACTTGCCTGTCGGCTTTCCACAGACCTACTCCACACCCTCTTGCCACTTGTTGCCTCCTTTAGCAGGCAGAGAGCACCGCATTTAGTCAGCCTGGAAAAGACAGGCAGGGACAGCTAGTATCTTGATTAGCGTCATGAATGTCATGAATATCAACTAAGTGATTGGGGAAGGGAGAGGACCTTACTAACAGCTTTGCCAAATGTTTTCTGAATTGCCTAATGCTCTTCTCCAGTCCAGGCTAATGGCACTGAGGCATTCCCAGTGACCTGCTACACCATGGGAGTTATTAGCTCCCTGGTGGGTGGGTGAGGAAGACAAAAAATAGCATCCACAATCAATGAGGAACCTGGAATGAGTGTGTATGGGGACTACGGTCTCCCTGTACGTTTTCTTGCTGAAAATTCACAACTCCAAGGACACAACGTGCTCTGAGGTCTTAGTTTCATCGGTGGCCAATATAACAACCAGATTCACCAAACTGTATGTCTGCCCTGCAAACACAGTGCTCACAAGCAATTACACTGCCCAACTTTCCAGCCTATCCAGGTCTCGCTGAATGGCAGCACAGCCTTCCGGTGTGTCTACCACTCCTCCCAGTTTTGTGTCATCAGCAAACTTGCTGAGGGTACACTCTAACTCTTCATCCAGGTCATTGATGAAGAAGTTGAACAAGACTGGGCCCAGTACTGACCCCTGGGGGACACCACTAGTTACCAGCCTCCAACTAGACTCAGTGCC
>Ga0065711_1045554_pt1 | contig 13405 bp, 7 predicted proteins | sample Hoacrofraction12_FD_59098 | JGI IMG/M metagenome (GOLD analysis project Ga0065711, IMG submission 59098) | Hoatzin crop microbial communities from Cojedes, Venezuela - Epithelial fraction 12 v2 (version 2) | ecosystem: Host-associated > Birds > Digestive system > Esophagus > Crop | place...
CCCCCCCCCCCCAACAAAAAATCTGAACAAACCACCACATGGGCAAATGTACCTTTTTCTTCCTTGCTAGAGATATTTGTATTTCTAGGGTGTTCACACATAGTCGCACAATGCCCACTTGTTTAGGTTTGCGTATGTGTGTATTTATTTATTTGTTTATTTATTTTACAATCATATGGCTTGGTCCTGTTTTCCAGATCTTGTCCGAGAGCTGCTATTTGAAATAAAAATGTTTGTATCCATTTCCTCATTAATCATTGTAATACAACCTGCTGCAGCTAAATGACAAAACAGATGCAACGATGAAAATTAAAAGTGATGGATACTTATCTTTGGCTATAAAAGCTGCTAACAATTTAGAGAACTAGAGTGCCTTTTGGAGCTAAAATGTGGCAAATGAGAGAAACAATAATAGGGCTAAAGAGTTTGCTGTTTGTAAACCAGATAACTATGGGGAGGCTGCATCGCTGTCTAGCACCTGTTTTATATGATTTGCCTTTTCTGTTGAGAAAGATCAAGTGAGGTATCATTTTAATGTCTGATATGCCTTGTATAGCATTGCTGCAACTGGATGTAACCCAACCCCAACAAAACTACTGGAAACATGACCTTACTTTTGTATGATGTTTTGAACTTTAAAATAGGCCTCTTTCTTTTTCTCTACCACACACACTGGCACGGCTTGTGAGCTTTTCTCTGTAAAATGGGTTCTTTTTCCCTAATGAGAGGAGACCTATCCTGACAGAAAATGTGCTTTTGAAATGTAACACTCTAAATCTGACTTCCTTATGCTTTCATTGCCAAAATGTCATTTTTTTTCAATGCATTTTGTGGCTATGCTCACCCCAAAAGGTGCAAAAATACAAGGGTCAAAATCTTATGGTGGAAATATTTCTGGCAGCTCCCTTGGGAACTCCATGCCTATGTGCAGTAAGAAGTATTCTCTTATCCATTTCTAGTTGCTCTCCGGCTGCAGCTGGGACTCTGTAGCCTGTTTTGTGCTGTGGTGTGTCTGTGATTTGGCTGTACGCTTCCAAAATGCTAACACACAGCTCTGAAATCCGCAACCAAAACCTTCAGGTGCTTGTAATGATTGTCCAGGTGAAGCTATTGAAAAATGCGTTGAAATACTTATACCCATACATCAAATCTATATTGTGAATATTCCTAGATCGATCCTGTATGAATATTTTTGAAATGCTCTGTTTGTGCACAAGAAATAAGTACAGATATTTTCCATTCATCCATATATGAGAGAGTTAGAAAGGGGATCTCTGCTTAGTATGAGATCTGGGGTGAATGGGGAAGCAGAGTGAAAGAGGAAGCTGTGGTGCCACTACAGAAGATGTTAGGGGTGCCAGCTGAATCATGGACTGGGAGGGAATACAGGATGGCAGGACACAGCTTCCTCCGGTGGAGGAACTCAACTGCTTTCTTTTCCCTTCTCACAGTACACCTTGGGCTTTTCTTTCAGTAAGACTCAAGTGTTGTTGGTAGTTATTTCAGTCCCTGTGGCATTTCTGGCAGATGTCACATATATTTTGGGCCAAGTCAATGTAGGGTAACTGCAATTTGAGCTGAATGGATGCTTCTTGCATTTTGTACCAAAACCAATTTCTAGTGCTGTTGCAAATAACTGAGGCCCGTATTCAGCCCACCCCAGAAGCAGCAGCACATCAGTAGAAGGGAAATTGATTTTTTTCCTTATAAGACAGTCTGTGCTCACAGGGGATGAAAGGCAGCGTGGCAATACAAGTTCTCCTGCTCATTACTGACGCTTTGTTTCAGATGCAATTTCTGTCAATACATTGCTTTAATCCACATGACGTTGTTTCTCTTGAAAACGGAAATGGTCCTGAGACCGAAGAAAGATTTTGATTTTTTTTTTGTCATCTATCGTGATTTATTTGTTTGTTGCCTTGAATGATATCCTTGTTTGGGAATAGAACAAGTACTGCCCTGCAGTGCAGATGAATTAAATAGAGGAAGGGCAAAGTAGCTTAGGGCATTTTTAACACACTTAGAAACCTTTTTCTCCAGGTCAGTAGTTGGAATCCACCCTGGGGAATTTAAGGTGGTGAGTGTTTACCTGTCAGTAAGGGAGAAGTGATATCAGATACTGAGCAAGGAACTAAGAGGATAACATGCGTGGGAAACGATTAATAGAGGAGGGCGAAAGGTGACAGAAGATGTGACGTAGAGCAGGAGGGTCTTCTACTTCCCCATCTGTCGCTGGGTTGCTTACACTGTTTAGATTCCTTTCAGATCAGTTCCTAAGTTGCTTATTTCTCTGTGCATCACCTGTGGTCTGTTTGAAACATGCTGATGGTCTTACTCCTGGCTACAAAACCAGAAAACCCTCCCTGAGAGAGGGGAACAGAGCATCTCTCTGGATGTGCAGCAACTGTACACGTGAATGATGACTGAAACAGCCGCTTATGTTAAATTTAACTTCTGCAGGTGCCTTACCTCCCACGGCAAGCTGCCAATAAGAGAGGTCCCAATACCAGGCTGCTTCCCCATTTCCTTTGCGTCAAATCATGCCTGCAGCCCTTTGTCAGTAAGTGCCTGTGGTACTGCAGCCTGGAGGTACACTCAAGCTTGGGTCTATTATCTCTCTGGGAAAAGAGTGCCTGCTCCTATCCTTAGCAGCACTGAGCCTTCACTCAGGTGTAGTCATTGAGAGAAAACACCTACCCTCTGTGAAGCCTGTCCAGTGTTAGGTGATGGCAGGTGGGAGTGTCCCTGCTGGAAGATGCTCAGCTCAGATCCTGGTCCCTGAACCGAGAGCTTTTGGCTTTGCATGGTTTTCCTGTGCACAACAGAAGCAGCATATGAGGCACTTCATAACATCCTTACTGCAGTATTAACACAGTTCAGGCCACTTTGTGTGCTATGTACTAAAACATGGGTCACTCAGCGCCAACCAGTCCTGACCTGAGCCCGTTCCTTCATTCACACTGTTGAACTACAAGTTTGCTGCTTCACATTTTATTGTGGTGTGGAAGTATTCCTATAGGTTGATCTTCTCTCTTATTTCTTAAAGTAAGTCCAAGCTAAATGCAGCTTCTTGATACTTCTGACAGTCATCCCCTTTGCAAGATCTTGCTATCCTTTATCTAGTCCCACCATTTCCAATTACCTAGTGCAAGCAACCACACTGAACATTATTAGCCTATATACTATAGCAATATTGTTGAAGTTGTCTCTGGCCCATACAGGAGATTGTTCAGAGTATTATAACTAAAGTTGCCATTTAGAATTAAGGATGATGATGTTAGACTGTCTTAATAGACACGGGAAGTTTCCAATGAGTAGTGCTTTGTTTGTATTTTAAAGGCAGAACTTAAAAAGTGTTGCCAAAATATAAGCCCCTTCCCTTTTTAGTTTCTGCTTATTTTAACCTTTCGGCTAATTTGGAGTTTGTGTTCAGTCATTGTAACTCCCTCAGTGCCAATGGAGAAATTCAGAGTGTAAAGTGTATGTAAATCCATAGTTGTGCTTTCTCAGATTCAGCAGCAAGTAGGAACTGAGTATCCTGATTTTAGATCTTTGGTCCCAGTATTTAGAATGCAGAGCATGTATTTCTGAGGGCAGAGAATACCTCTGTGTTATATGAGTACATGCTTAGCATAATAGATATCCCACATCTACTTGTGACCTTCGAGGAGCAACCATAATATAAAGCAATAACAGCATCACCTTCTGAAACCTCTAAGAGGCACCCCAAAGATTTACTCTCCAAGCTTTCAGAAATCAGGCCTTTAGAAACTTTCTGAACTGCTGGCTACGTTTTATTTAATAATCCACAATAGACTTATCTCTCAATTAATTTATCTAATCCCTTTTTGAACCCATTTATGCTTCTGGATTTCACAAAATCCCGTGGCAGCAAATATCACAATTTAATTGTGTTGCATGAAGAAGAGTTTCCTTTCGTTTATTTAAATTTTTCTACCTGATAATTTCATTGAGTGCCTTCAACTCTGTGTATTAACATAATCATTCTCTGTTCACCTTCTTAATACCATCCATGCTTTTGTAAACTCTATCACATCCCTCTTTTGCTGTCTTTTTTCCAATCTCCTGAGTTACAGTCTTGTTCCTCACTGGAAAAGAGCTCTTTTGTGCCTATGGTCAGCTTTTCCACCCCGCTTTGTAACATTTCTGTGCATTCTGTGCTTTGAGATAGAGACTAGAAGTATTCAAGATGCAAGTGCACTGTGGATTTATCCAGCAAGACGGTATTTTTTTTTTTCCATTCTGCTTTTCTCTCATCTTCTTTCCTAGCAGTACCTAAAAGCCCCTCTGGGCATTTCAGACAGCAGCTGAACACTGAGGTGACCTTTTCTAATTATTCAAAGTGACTCCAAGATTTCTCTCCTGAGCAGTGCTGATCATCGTGTACCTATAGCTAGTGTTATTTTTCCCCATATGCATTAGTTGGCATTCACCACCACTGAGTTTCATCTTAGTGCACGACATCCTTCTGCAGCTCTTCACAATTACCTTCAGCTTTGACTGTTCTGAGCAATGCCGTATCATCAGCAAACTTTGTCACCGCACTTGCACTGCTTTTGCAGGTTGTTTATGAGTACAGTGGACAACATATTTGAAACCTTTTTCCATTGGGAAAACTAATTGTATAATTTATTTCTTGCTACTGAGATCTTCTTATTCTGGGAATGCTTAGCTTCATTGCAAGAAGGGATCTTCACACTGTATTGACCACGTAGCGTCCTAGGCCATATGCTTATTGAATATATAACAAATTAGTGAGATGTGACTTCTTTTTGCAGAAACAGTTGAATCTTTCCCCAGCATATTATAGTTATATGTGTATACTAATTTTATTCTTTATTTTGGTTTCTAGCAATTTGTCTGCTGCAGAGATCAGGTTTACTGATCCATTGTTCCCTCACTCTTCTATGGAGTCCTTTGGAAAAACCCCAGTGTTTTCACATTTTTCATCTTTTCTTTCTTGAGATACTGAGGCAGAAATGAGGACTTGTTACAGCCCTCCATCAGTAATTCAGTAATGTCATTGTTTAAAGCTTTTGAATATGTACTTTCTAATCCCAGTGACTGGTTATTATTCTTTTATTGATTTTTTCTAAGGACTTATCGACTCACCTTTCATTTTCAATTTTACTTTCTTTAATTGTTTTACATGAGTTTGGCTGGGGCAGTAGCTGCTGGGGGTCCTTTGAAGAAAACAAGAGGCGTTATCCTCGATAAACTGGGTATGTTTTCACTCTTTCTGGACATCCATGTTTGAAGAGTAGTGATTAGTGCAAATACTTTATTATGCTCAGCAACGTCTCTTGTTAGCCTTTCCATATTTCTAGGGGGATTTCATAACCTCACATTCTGCTTGTGCTTTTCAGGAGCAATTACATATATCACAAAGTGCTATTTTGTCTGTTATCTAAACACTTCATCTCAAGCTAGAACATAACCTCTTGCTTTTGCTTACATTTTTCATCATGTTGAATATTGCTTTTTATTTCAATGCCCGTGTCCTTTTCCAACACTGCTGGAGAAACCAGTCTTTCGTTTTCAGCAAACATTTCTCCAATAAATAATGAGTATATCTTGTTTTGGAGTTTAATTCAGTTGCTTCTCTAGTCTGTATTTACAGAATTATTAACTACTTCTCTGTGGTTTGGAACACTGCTCATTTAAATGAGCAAGAGACCTGCAATGTTACATGTTTTATATTTGTTTACATTGCATTGATGTAAGATGGATCCCTCTCCAAGTGCGCAAGGGGTATTTTTACACCCCAGCAGTATTTCACGCTTGGACTGTATCTTTGCAAATTTAACATAATGTGTTGAAAAGTAAATTTTTGAAACAAACTCTCCATTAGTTTCAAATCAGTTTCTACAATTATTTTCAGTCCTTAGCAAATGCTACTAGGATTTAAATCAGTTGTACACAGTTTTCAGCACCATCATCTTGATCTTCCTGCTTCATTTAGCGATCTTCATGAAAATGCATGCAGCTGGCTGCTCCTCTTGTGTATGGACAGCACCTAATCATTCCAAATTTTGAAGACCCGTCTTTTGGCAGTGCAACTGATTTAAGTAAATCATGATGTCTCTGATGCTGGTGGATCGATGATCCATGTTTTTACGTTGTTCAAATATCTGCTTATAACTGTAACTTACATTGAGCAAAGTTACTTCATAACATATCATTAAAAAATGTGATGAATCTTGCCAAATAATTTTGTGTTATTATGAATTTATATAGATTTCCCCTACTTTTCACTTCTTTTGATTACAAGTTAAGACATTCTGCACTGAGTTTGTCAAGTAAAGTTAACATCTCTTGGGCCAGTCTTTAACCAGATATAAATGATGGTTGACAGGCTTTCTTTAAAAAAAAATAAAAAAATTTTCATTCTTCTTCTTTGTTTTATTCTGCAAATTTTTCAATCTCAAGTTAAGGTTGCACAGCTTGTAATATCACAACTCTTGCATTAACTCTTTGTAATACCCCACGAGAGCTAAAGAACAAGAGTGAATAATCCAATATTGAGCCTTATTTAATTTTTTCTGGTCAGAAATAAAGCCCTATGTAAAGAAGTGAAATATTTCTGTTTCTTGGGACTTAATCACCAAACATTTCTTATATTTCTCAGTGCCAAAAAATTTTTTGACGGTTGAGTGAATAATTTTCCATGAAATCATCTTTGCATGCCCAAATGGCAGAAAGGAAATGCTCCCAGCTTTGGTCCAGTCATCCAAGCAAGAACATAAATCTCAAGCTGGTAATAGAAGGACTTTCCTGCCTACAAAGTTTGAACTTGTTCAGGCTTCCATGACAGATCTTCAGAGCCTGCAAACAGGTCCCCTTTTGCCTGAAATTCCTCTTTCTGATCTCAGTACTCTACATACTGAACTCCTGACAAGTGTCCAAGAATCAAATGTGCACTTTGGCATCAGGATTTCTCTGCCAGTAACTCTGAGACTTATCTAAGAGTAAGCAAGCCTGTCTGTCTTCATAGAGAGAGAGGAATGAGGAGGCATTGAAATTAAGTGATGTATGAAGGAAAATTCTGGTGATAATGTTGATGTTCATGGTTTCCTAGCTCTCAGTCCTGTAATCAGATTCTTAGGCAATTTTTCTTCCATCCTGTAGTTGTGCTAGCCTGGCTAAAAATGAGGCCAAACAGTGATTCTGAATCTCAGCATTCCCAACAGTCAGGAAGTGGTCTGTGGGTTCTCTCTTAAATACATTGTGTGAAGCAGAATGCATTCTGCTGAATGAAGAGTAGCTTGAGCTTTTATTTTCTCTACTAGTTTTTAGTTATACTGTTTTTTCTGATCAATGTCTGAACTGTTAGATGTTTGCAAGTCTAGGGAGGAGCTGGAAGAAGTGAATAGTAGGTTGGTACCAACCAGTGACATTAGCAATCGTGAAGACAAAAATTCTGATGATAACTCTTCAGCTGGGCAGCCTTGGAGGAAAAAGAGATGTAGTCACTTTGGCTAAAATGGGTGTCTGCAGCTTCATTAAATCTCTCACAAAGAAACAAACCCTGTCTGATAGTTTTTACAAAGGCAGGAACAGCCAGAATGCCAAGAGAAAGCTCAGTTATGACAAACACTTCAATGGTATTTCAGCACAGAAATTCTGCTTTCCTCCTTGTGCTGCAAGAATCAAGAGCAGCGCAAAGTCTCGAGTTTAGAATTTTTTTTTGTATTTTTTTCCCCCTATAACAGCTTAAACTCAGACATGAGGCAAATGCTGGATTTGAAAATGCAGCTTTCAATGAGCAATGAATCTGGCATCCGCACACAGCATTGTGCTGCCAGTCCTTTTTTATATACCAACTCGTGTGCTTCCTACCGCCTTATGAGCCGGGGCTGTCTGTGCCATGATGTCGCTGTTATGACAATGATATCGCCAGTTGCCTGCACCATCCCATCCCTTTAGATTTGCAGTTCTAAGAAACAGCAGATTGGGAAAAACAAGTAAATGTCAACTCTCTGGACTTAAAATTAGTCCTTTCTTCTGAGGATCTCATTGCACTTTATACACCCAGGCCAATATTCCTGTGAATTATGGAATTAGATGTTCTCATCTCACATATATGAGGCACCACACAGTTGATCAGCTTGCCTAGGAGAATACCTGAAACACGTTACCTCCAAGAATGGATTCACTTCTCCTTATTCCCATACTGTGTGCTAGCCAAATAGCTGTTCCCGTCCAGCAGCCCTCTGAGCTGAGGCCTGATGCATCCAAATCAGGAGTAAAAGTCCAGCAAAATAACTTTCAGATGCAGTGTTGCAGGACAGATTTTTAGGGGAAAGCAGCTGCCTTTGATAGCTGTGAGACTTACGCTTGGGAGCTCAGGACCTCTAAAAATCAGAATGTCTGCTAATATAAAACATCCTGTGCTGAATTACAGATTGCGCTGGCTTGGGATCCCCAGCTCAGCTGTGGAATATTTCTCGGGTCCTATCATCTATCTGCTCTAACAGTGATAAATGCTGTAACAGGGAGAAAGAAAAGTATGTTTACTACATATCCTTTGCTGTTGTCTTTCTGAACCTGGAGAGCTCATTCTACTGTCCTATTCCTCATGGGCTCAGCTATTCCATGGGGCCATCTCTTCCTCCTATTGTTTGCAGACTTTGCTTTTCCCTAATCTGCTGGTTATCCACAATTACATTTGAGTCTACCTGTCATGCTTTGGTTTGCTGTTTTCCTCCTTCTCTGCTTGTTCCTCTCCCTCCATCTTTCTCTCTGCATGGTTTCCTTGTCTTCTCCTTCCTTTGCTTTTTCATCTTTTCACCTCCTCTGTGTGCTAGGCACCTCTTCAATCCTTCCTGCCTTCACCCTAGGTATCTCCCCTTATATCCTGCGCCTTCAGCCTGTCAAAGGGCTGAACTGTGGTGATGGGACATCCCTTTACTCTGGACCTCCTAGTTACTCTGATGCCTTTCAGGGTCTCTATAAGTGTCCCCAGGAAAGTTGAGGAAGTAACTGGAGCAGGGAAAGATCTCTATGAGCAGATAGTCTGAGGTCAACTAATGCCTGTAGTCATGTGGTAATGGAGTGCTACAAGCACTGTAAATTGTGAGAACACCCACTGAACCCAAGCTAAACTGTTTTGTATTCGCATACTTTCAATGTGCATCAGCCCAAAATGCATTATGCAGAGTATTTAACAAAATGCTCAGAAGAAATGCACTTGTATAACTAGCAAATAAACTTTTCCACCAACTTTCCAATAACCGACTTCATTTCCCTCCAATGGTTTCTGAGGTTAGCTGCAAAAGTAGTCATTGCACTTAAACCAGATCCTGATAAGCTATTTTCTCTGATTCATAGTACGGTCTGCCTGTTCATTGCATAATACAGTCTGCCTGTTTTAATCTCACTTTTTCCTCTGTTTTTTCTATGGTTTCTGGTCTTTCTCTTTTCTCAGTACAGTCTGTTGGCCTCGGTGTTATCTGCAGGGCAGCGTGAAGACACCTGAGTTAGCTTGTTAGCTCAGGTAGTGAAAGCAGTTTTTACAGAACAAATTCTCTTCTTTTTTTTCTTTCTTCACAGGGTGTGCTAAGCTGGGAAGTCTGTTTCCTGTACCTGCACTTGACCACTGAGAGTTACCTCAGGTAGTTCTCTGTGAAGAACTGCTGTGTCCCAGCCTGCTCTCCACATCCATCTCTGCAGCTTCTTTCAGGCTATCCCAGGCGCTGGCTTCATCTTCCTCTTCCTTCAAAACTCTTCTGAGACTTCACTTCAAAGACCCTTGTAAGTGACAGTTTCAGTGACAAGTAAAGTTGTTAACCTACTAATGAAAGTAACTCATAAAAAAAAAACCCACCACATTTTTTATATGTCCTGGAAACAGGCCCATAATCAGACTAACCATTTGCTGATTTTCTTCCTTATTTCTATGTAGTCCATTCTTATCTCATCTAATTCACATCGTGGCTGAAACCATGCTGATTTCTGTGTATTTTTATGTATTATTAATGCACATGGGAGTCCTGACAATACAGTATGTACATGTGATTTGAAGAAAATATGAATGTGAATATTGCCTTCCAACTGAACTTCTCTTCAGAGAGAGAGACTGGAAGTCAGATCTTCTGCTCCTCCAGCTAGTATGTATATGCAAAGCACCAGACTGAAGGAGCATCTATATTGCTGCTTGCTCAAAGCAGCAGAGACTCTGTCATACATAATACAGAGACATCATTACTAATATAAAACACTGCTGGGGAGAAGGGACACATGGGCGGGCCAAGATGGCAGATGGCTTTTAGTGGCATGCTGCTTTCGGTTCTTCTACCTTTGTAATTTGTGCAATTTAAAGCCTTTGGTTACTGTTTTTAGTCTGCTGTCCATTGGCCCTAGTGGAAGCTTTTGTTGTTGTGCAAGAATGCAGTGTATTTTTAGTGAGGGCCACAGCCAATAGTATGTGCTGTGTTCTCCTGGCGACTGGTGTTACAAAGGCAGGCTAGTCAAGAATAGCTTTTACGATCAGCTGGTTTGCTGAAGAATTGATGAAAATAGCAGTTGTCTTGGCCGTATAACCTCTGCTCTGCTGTACTGCAGGATTTTGCGGTTGCTCTGTAAGGCTTTAGTACTGAGGTAGAAAGCTCTGTGGCAGCTAAAGAGAGGATGGAAACAAAATATATCTTGAAGAGAGGCAGTGTGTAAGTGGGGAAATGGATGTGTGAGAATATCTTCCCTGATTTGCATAGTGATGGAAAAATTCTTTGTGGGGGTGAGGAAAGTGAAGGAGCCAAGTGGCCCTTCCTGTGCTTTAGGAATGGTGTTCAGGAAAATCAAGGTTATGTCTGGCCCTGTTGTGTGGGCCAAAGTCACTCAGGTTCCTTTAATCTCAGCCTTATGTCTTTAAAACGAAAATAACACTTTGCTGTTTGAAAAGCTACTGAGTCATTCTTCATCCCTTCATTCTTTGGGAACTCTAACGCTCTCTGAGATCCATTGATGGATGATGCTGGGGGAGTGCAAGGCACTGGTATAGTTGGTGTCAATGATAGTTCCACTGGGCAAGACCGCGACTGGCCTGTGTGTAGCTGCGGAAAGTTTCTCCTCCTTTTTGCGTAAATTGCACAGATGCAGTCACAGCCATGAATTCTGCCCTTCAGATCAGTGCCCGCAGCCAGGTGCGGCGAAGGAGGTTGACTCATTTTCTATCCCCAAACTCCTTTTTAGCTCACTTCAGAACCATAAAATGTAGCGTCCACTGCATCTTATGCAGAAAGGGATGCTCACCTCTAGCTGCTACAATAGATTTAATTTTTTAGATGGCTGAACCGCCTTGTGGTGGCTTGGCCCGAAAGTGAAAGCACAGAAGGGCTTTGAAGGAGTCCATTGCAGATGGGAGAAGCAGGAAACGGTGAAATTTTGTGAGGCATTCTTTCTCCTGTGGATAGATACCTGCTTTAATTTCTAGACTGAAGAAACCGAAAGAAGCAACCTACCTTGTGGAAGATTTTGTGGATGCTTCTGAACTAGAAAGAAGTCCAAGACGCCAAGCCTGAAATTTGGATCTCTCTCTGTCTTTCCTCCTTTTTCACAACCCTTCTGCATTATCTGATTGTTTGCTTCAACCTCTGATTTTAATTTTTTATTTTTGTGAAGCCCTCTCTAAATAGAGCAGGTAAAAACAGTCTGCAAAGCACAAGATCTATTGTACTACAGTGTGGTTTTTAACTTTTCTCAGTATGCATTTTCATGGCAGTTTTAATACCAAACTAAATCTGCATATGTACAAATTTAAATGCATCTGTTACCATGTGTGCAATTCTTTACACTGAAAAGCCAACACACAAGCATGCGAACTTGCCAAGTTTTAATGCATTTCTGTAATAACAAGCACTCTGGTTCAGATTCACAGCTCAGAAATGCATTTTTTTAATACCTTTGTATATGTATGTTGGTTCTTTTGGGCTCAGGAGAGTATTCAGCATGAAGCCTAAGTACCAGATGAATTCCTGAAATTAATTTCGGAATTTCTTAGGCATGCTTTTAGATTATGTTTTAGCTTCCTGATTCATATATTTTTATTCGTTTTCCTATGCTCTAAACATACATTGTAAGTGCATTTTTTAATCAGAATTTGATTGAACATGAAGCATGAATGTAATAGCCTATTTTTCAACTGTATTTTCAGGAGCTGTTTTCATTCACAATGCATACAGTAGCTATAAAAAGACATATTATATTTTCAAGGTCTGTCACATTATTTACAATGTGAGAACATAAAACCTCTCTGATGTTTCCTGATAAACAGTCAGATCCAGTAGCACAGCTGAACAACAGGTTAGATACATCAGGTGCATAACCAGCTTCAGGTGAAGTAAAGAAGCCAAGGGTATAAGAACATACTCTTTCTAGAGGACAAAAGTGTACTCTGTTAGCTGCAGTTTCAAATGCTGGAGTATGTGGGTTAACACACATATTTCTGGTATTTTGTGGCCTGGCACTGCTACCTTCCAGGCAGTCAGTCATCTAAGCAAAATTTCCACATGGGTGGCTGCTGAAAAACACAATGCCCCTTACCCTAGGGTGAATCCTAGTTTCGTTAAAGTCAATGACAAAACTGTCTTTGACTTCAATGGGGTCAGGACTGGTGATGTCTGATTTCCATTCGAGCTTAGGATTGGAGATATCTTGCAGGAAAACAACTCAGATTCCTACTTGGGGGATGGAAGAGCTCCATGGATTTGCAGATCTTTCACCTTTATGACCAAAGAGGGTTTATTGTCCTCTGAATCCAGTAGTGCCAATAGGAGAAATTACAGCCCTCCTTCTCAGAGGTTACTGCTTCCTGATTCTTTAAATTTTTTAAGGGAAAATTAGCCAGGTTAGTTTACATAACTGGAAATTGTGGTTTCAGCTGGCATATTTGACCTGGAGTGAATTGGGGAGTGCTTACACATGCTACGTAGTTCACTGATCAAGATAAGGTGAGAAACAGGAGGTGCAGAGTTGGCTGTGAGACTCTGGGTCACGGAAAGGACATGTGCCGATAGTTTAGGTCATTAGAAGAGTGCCACGGCCACACTGCTCCATCGTGTGCTTGATATGGCCGAAGACCACTACTTACCAGAGCTGTATGCACATGGAGGTATAATGGTCTAATTACTCTCGGGAAGAGCCTTACAATGATAGAGGGCTATATGGGGTTGGACAGCTTGCCTGAATCAAGTCTTTTTCCTAGGGCTAAGTGAAGAACTTTGACTTCTGGGTCTGACTTTCATGGTGTAAAAGCTTTTTCAACTACATCAGCAGCAAAAGGAAGGCTAGGGACAACGTGGGGCCGCTGCTGAATGAGGAGGGTGTCCTGGTGACGGAGGATGCGGAGAAGGCAGAGCTAATGAATGCCTTCTTTGCTTCAGTCTTC
>Ga0065711_1045561_pt1 | contig 13404 bp, 5 predicted proteins | sample Hoacrofraction12_FD_59098 | JGI IMG/M metagenome (GOLD analysis project Ga0065711, IMG submission 59098) | Hoatzin crop microbial communities from Cojedes, Venezuela - Epithelial fraction 12 v2 (version 2) | ecosystem: Host-associated > Birds > Digestive system > Esophagus > Crop | place...
AGGACGAGGGGTAATGGTTTTAAACTAAAACAGGGTAGGTTTAGGCTGGATATAAGGAAGAAATTCTTTACAATGAGGGTGGTGAAACAGTGGAACGGGTTGCCCAGAGAGGTAGTGGGGGCCCCATTCCTGGAAACATTCAAGACCAGGTTGGACAGGGCTCTGAGCAACCTGATCTAGTTAGAAGTGTCCCTGCTCGCTGCAGGGGGGTTGGACTAGATGACCTCTAGGGGTCCCTTCCGACCCAAAACTTTCCATGATTCTGTGATTCACTCCCACGCACTCTGTATATAGATTTGAATGCTCTCTTCACGGTCTAGGTATCTGCCATAGGTCCTAAAACTTGTCATGATCAAACATCAAAATTTAGAGGGCAGGTTTGTCAGTATCTTGTTATGCAAACTAGGTGATCCAAATACACCTGACACAAACCTAGAACAAAGTGCTGAAGTGCACTTCAACACAAACTAGGGGTAAACTGTAAGTAGGCTTTATTTTTGAAAACTCTGACAGCAGTCTAAGGCATTATCCATAAATTACGGAGGTATTATGCAGGGTTTTCAATGGAACAGAGCATCATGATTTTGCTGTTTTATTAGCAGCCAAGAAACATGATCTGGATTGATTCTTAAGTGTTTATCGACACTGGTAATTGCAGTCAAACACACCAGGATACTAGCGTGCCTCTAAACCAAAAGTCACAGACAAGTGCTCTCCCTGATTATTCAAGGTGTTTCATTTAAGATCTTTATTAAAAACCTGCATAGTCCAATCAGATCTATTTTACTATTGTCCAAAAATAGATACTATATTATGTATATCAGAAATAACAAAAACTGACAGAATTTTGCTAATGAGTATCTAAACATTAATGCACTTTAGCTAATTAATTTCATTTACTTCAAGAGCACCTTATTCTGGGTGCTGGGTAATAGAAAAAGAGAAATAAATTTTACCAGGGTCAGCAGGTTTTGCAGTGCAAAAGCGAACACTTTATACTATATTACACTACAATTTTCAGTAGTTTCATAAGATTATACTTTTACAGCAACATTGAATATGATTCTACCTTTATAACAAATACCTCCGGTAAACTTTTTAGTATCAAAAGTCGATATCTGATTAATTTTCAAAAATACAATACACATCTAAACATGATGAGTATGTCAAAAGTTTACTTCCTTATCCAGTTCTATGCAACAACACTAGTCTTCAGATATAACAGTGTACATGAGTATGAAATTTAGAAAAAATAACTCAGGCTGATTATTGTAGATTGGAAACCTCCTGCATTTAAATATATTTAATTACTTTTATGGGTCTGTCCTGAATAAGTACAGAATACATGCCAGTAAGAGCCTCCTACACACAATGCTGATAATATAACCTAACGTATTATGATGATGCACGATGACAGTCTGTCAGAACATAAAAGACACAGTGGTATTGCATAGGGATGCAATGACTTGACACAGACAGAAAAGTTTTCATGCATCACGACTTGCATTCTTTGGCCTGAAGGACAAAGAGAAAGAATCCCACCATCATCTGCCATCAGGGTTTCTGCTTAAAGTCTGAATACAGAGCCACAATCCTAAAGAATCTCTGTCTTCATCTCCTCTCTGACTAAAAAGGACAAAATAATTACTTAAACCACATTTACACACACAGCAATACTGAAATATGAGCCTTTTCCTACACAATAAGTATTTTTCACAGCATCCTTTTTGATTTCGGTGGTATTCCTTCTATTTTAATCAGGAATACAATACAGTCAATATCCATTTTAAGTTTCTGGGATTTCATAGTATGTTGGGTTTACATTTAGTCATAAGCACGATGATCTAAGTGATAAATGAAAGTGTTCCAGGGGAGATCAACATGACCCTCTCATTTTTTCACATTTATTTAAATTTTAAATGTTACACTAAAGACAGGAGACACTTGGCCAGGAGAGTTTATGATGATCACTGGATTTTTTCCTTTGTGGAAAAAAAGACTAACTACGCTGGAGCAGGCCCATATTAAATATTTGTTTTACTCATCCATATCTATCAGTACCTCCACCTTTCACAGCCCCTTCACAGCAAGTATAAACTTCACCCTACCACAGATGTTTTTGCTTACTGAACCACTTCTCGTTGCATCCTTACAAAATAAGAGGTTATGCTAGCTTGGTCATAAAACCCAAAAAACAATTCTTTATACACAAAAGATCTCAGTTCCAACATGACAGAGGAGGTTAGTCTATACTGCAGGTGGAACCCTACCTATGAAGCCAGGACTAAGCCAGCGGTAGAGCTTGAAGCAGCCCAGCTGGGACACACAGACAAACAGGCTTCACAACTGAGGCAGTGGGTCCTCCAGTAGCGGAGGGTATTACACTGGTCTTAGCAACCTGTATCAGCACTTGGCAAAATAATTGTCTGCACCACACCCCACTTGGTCTAGATAGAGCCAATTCATAGCTTCCCTTTTTGTTATTATTATTAGTTTGTTGTATTTAGTTAGCCTGACTTTTACTGCAGGTAAAAACAGTTGCACAATTGATATTTGAGAAGTCATTGGTTATTTTCATTGACAAGAACAAATCCCTCATCTGGGATTATCCATGTGATTTTATATGATTATTAGTGAGTTTCTAATTGCATAATCAATCTGCCGGGGAAGTAGAAGCCAACAGGGAGGTGACACATTTGCTACATAAACCCAGCTCTTTGTTACAAAGACCAACCATAGGAGTACATGCATCTTAACTGTAAGTTTTCAGGAACAGTCAGTCTATTTGCAGATAATTGATTTGTGACCAAACTAACTTCTGCAAACAAACTATATCCTGTTTGCATTACTGTAGCACAGAAAAGCCATAGTGCTAAGTCAAGACACTTCCCTATCCTACAGTCAGTTCACACCAAAAGTTTGCTTACAAAACAACAGCAGAAGAGATCAAGTCTGAAAGCCAGGAGATAGGCTGGGAGCTAGAACATCAGCCAAGATCACGAACCAAGTATCATCCACTGTCACTGAGGAAGAAGATCTTAGCTGGGGACATGGAGGATAAGGAGGATGGTTTGAACACAGTAAGAATAAATTGACTCTAGAAATTAGTAGTCAAACTTTCACATAAAAGAAACCAGTTCAAACCTGTACAAGATGTACAATAGTTTATGTTTCATAAATAATGGAAATCTGAGTGGGGAGCTAGACCAGATGATACCCATAGGTCCATTTCAGACTACATTGTTCATTAATTCTATATGATTAAGATTCAGAACGGCCTATTCCACAGACACGCTCCTTCATACTTTCTAACATTTAGTCCATATTTTGATTTAAAAAGATGAAATATATATATTTTGGTTTTAAACTCTGGTAAGAAACAAATAAACTAAAAAATACCCTAATGGAATTTCTTTTGCAAATATTTAACTTTTGTCCAAAAGTATCCATACTGAGTTTTCCTACAGCTCTCCTGACTGATAGGTGCATCACCACATAATTATTGACAAAACTGGTTTACTGATCAGAAACTAAACTTCTGAATGAGGAGACCAAACTGATCTCGCTATCAAAGGTGATTTCTTCAAGAGAACATAGAGATTGTCACGGGGCAAGATATGTAGGACACTAATTTTCACTTGTGTCATTGCAGCAACCTTTAAAAGCATCTGAAATCAATCATGTCAAACTTGGTATCCAGCACAAATACCTGCTAACAAAATAGTGAAAATTCAATGGAGGCCTTTTGGGGGTTTTTGCTGTTATCAGATCCTGCCAACTTTCAGATGTATACTTAATTCATTTACTGTTCAGAGAAAAATGATCTGTTGGGCTTTCTAGGATGATGGAAGTGTTCATTGGCATCCACATCTAGTTTTAACTATTCCAGTTAACCCTCTTCCCGAACTTACAAGGCTTCCAGCTGACTGTTCTATTATACGAAGAACAGAAACATCAGCTGTGGGTGACTTTGCATGATGCTGCTGTTCAGTGCCCTCAAGAAATCACATGTATGAGACTCAAGTGGCCAGATTTGTAAGATAAATGGAGCCAGGTGTCAAGTTGCTCTTTTCAGTAATGAGACACTCATTTATCCTCAAAAGAACTGGAAAAATTGGATAGATACAAATCCAAATGGAGTGCCAAGATCACAGACTCCCAGCTGTTGGGAGTTGACAGGAGGGCTAGTATCTTCAAAACCCGTAACAGTAGCATTCTGAATTTGCGAATGAGAGTTAATCTTTAAGACAGATTTTACATGGCAATAGGCTGACCTCTGCTTAATGAAATGATCCTAACGTATAACCTTACAAAGCTGTTGTAAAGCTTGTTACCTAACATGGATGACACGCTTTGTACAGCTTAAGCAAGTTATTCTATAGAAGGGCAAAGTATAAAATGAGTTGTAAATTTTCAGCACTGGAAACTATAGAATTTTATATCAAGCATGATGTGATTTCAGGTATTTTTGTTCATGTTTTTAACAAAAAAATCAGATACCTTTAACAAAAATACGTGGGGAAGACAGTTACTCTGGTTACTGCTCTCAAGAAAGATAAAAACCTGTGGGTATTTCGGACACTTGCTACAATATACTAAAGGCCAAGAACTAACCCCATCCAGGCCTCGTTTTCTAGGAGAAGCAACATGACCACAAACCCACACAAACTGTAGTTTGAAGTTACTCTGCATGGAAAAAGCACTCCAAAAGCCTCTGAAACCCTGCATTGGTACTTTGGCAGAACCGGAACAGCAATAAACTAGACAAAATCCCCTATGGTCAGGAGGAAGGCAGAACTGAATAAAATGCCACTTTTAAAGCAAAGTGTGGTTCTAGCATGGCTCTCTGCATTTTTGCTTCAAAACCCCCAAACTCTGCAGAGCCTGAATTGAGGCTAAACCCTCTATTGTCCTCTCTACAGCTTTGCCTTCCTGCCCCAATAGTTCTGGTTCCTAGAAAGGACCCTTCCCAATTTCCCGAGCCATGAGTTTTGGTCCAATTCTCAACTGCACGCAGGCTCCTCGTGTTTTTTCGGGCATCGGCCAGTTACGTTGCAAGCTTCCTTACAGCCTGTGCATTCCACCTCCCCAGACACACAGAGATGCTTCAAAACCCAGAACACAAGAGCCAAGACAAAGTGAAAAGGAACTTTCCCTTCTGGTGCTCACCCACTTAATCTCTTACTTCAAGCATACAAAATCTAGCACTTGCATATTAAACAAATTTAATGAGCCTACCACCTGTTGCACATGTACTTCGGGCGTGATCCTGAGGACCAAAGTCGGGACCCTAAGGATGTATCTTCCCATGATCACCTCATCCAACTACATCTGTCGGCTGAACAGGACAACTCCATTCCCCTGCACGGCCTCACCTGCCTGCAGCTGGGAGTTGTCCTGCTGCCTGCTGCCATCCAATCTAAAGATCAGTTGGCTGCAGTGCAAGTTGAATTACTCACATGATCTACCAGAAAAACTTCCGGTTTTTTGAGGGGGTGTGGCTTGATCGGTGAAATGACCTGTCTCTGAAACTGTGGAGTCACTATGCGTTGGTGGAAAGACCAAGCACAGGGTTAGGACTACGTATTTCAGCAACAGCCCTAAATCAGGCTAGATCTCATGTGAAAACTTGTGCAGAGGTCCCCCATGTACTGAAGAGAAATAAGCACTTCCAAAGGCCCACTTGGAGCATTTCAGAAGGAAGCTGACAATACCTAAAGTTCTGCTTAGCTATTCAGAATAGTCTGACAGGAGGAAACGCCCTCTCAGGTCTGTGAATCAACCCATTTTGCTCAAACACACAGCCCTTAGAAAATGCCTCTTCATTGACCAGGAGTATGAGATGATTAGCTCACATCTTCACATTCATATTCTGAATGGTGTCTAAAGATAGGTAGAATGGATGTCCCACCTAAGATGTTTAACTGAATTCAAATGGGCTTACCAAGTGCAACTGTTTCCAGTATAGACGCCTACTTAAAGCACAAGACAGATGGAAGCAACAGAGTTTTTCTGGTTTCCTCTTCACTAAGCTGAAAGCTTAGTTCTTAGGTATCTCCTTCCACTTGCATGCTGTTTCATGACCAAATAGCATCCCATTTCCAATGCTACAACAACAGGACTACTTCATAAAAATATACAGCATTAGTTCAATAGCGAAAGGTGTTATTAGTTTAAGAAAAATGAAAGCCAAACTCTCCTCAGTGTCAAAAAAAAATTTTCTTGTGTATTATGTTTACTAATTCTTACCATGCTTTCTTAGGTCCATGCCAATATACCAAACAATACAGTCACCAGAACTTCCATGAAATGAAAACAATGTTCGCTAAAAAATATGACATTGTACTGTCAAAAATATGCATGAAATATCCGTCTGTAGAGGAGAGTCTAAATAAAGTAAATGCAAATTAACCATCTATTATTTCAAAGTCTTGGTTTATCCATCTTTCTACTTCACAGAAAGTCAACCACCATTACTCCTGCATGAACATAGATATTGCTTAGAGATCTGTAAAGGATTTTTTTTTAATTACTATTTTAAGATTTTTGTTAAAGGGACTTTTTCAGTTAGGTGTGGCTGTCTATAACTACTGCTAAGCCACCATGAGCCAACTCCTAGTAAAAACCTGCAAACAGGCCTAATTTAGAGATAGCTATCAATATTGTCTTTTTATTCAAACACTCCCTATTGCAACATTGCTGATTCCAATAAGGATGGGCATGGAACCAAATTGCTAAGACTGTGATTTTGCAAACTCCTTCAACACAACTACAGTCTTTGTTTAATGAGTACCAAAAGATGATAGCTATGTATGATAAGTGCTGTGTTGAATGACGACCACAGAGGTGCTGCTAAAGTGCAACACATTGCAGGGTGAAGCCAAAGCCACTACTATAAAGCACACAAAGCAAGCATATGAGGGATCTAGAGGCTGTATGACAGTCTGACAAGCTTCAATTGTTTAAAAGTAAAGTCAGTGAGTTGATTTTTAATATTCTACTGCATAGCACAAGCATTTACAGGCAATGTATTACATTAGCTTCATACTTTCTGAAGTGCAGTAATACAGTTTCATTAAAAGTACGGAACTAATACACCAAGCACAGCACTAGCTCTGTTACATACTACTGATAATATAAGGTTTTGGACTTTTGTTGGGTTTTGGGTTGGTTTGGGTTTTTTTGTTTGTTTGTTTTTTAATAGCCTGACTAGCCTACGTGAATCCTTCAATGCGTAAGAGATATTATCTGCAAGAGGGAGCTGACTCATTAGACAAGATAAAACATTGAAATGTAGGCAATTAGGAACCTTCCCAGCCACAAAATTGGGTTAATCATATGGGATTTTCTAATTTGAAACAGAAAGCAGTAACCTTTCTATTGGGCTATGAGTTCTTTTCTCTACTTGCTCAACCACTAAAGTTTCCAGCAAACTGCTATTTGAAAGCTAAAGTTCTTGTCAGTATTTTAAATAATATAAATGAAGACCAATAAGAAATTTCAGCAGACTAAAAATCACTTCAAAACAGGAATTATTTTAAAAGATTTTATGAACTACAGCCCATGTGTTTCCATTGCAAATGTCAATTGTTATTGGTTTTTGAGGGCCTTAGACTAGAAGGAAAGCTGAATTTCTTGCAGAAGTAGGCCAAATGTCTCAAAGCCTGAGGGATAATAAAAGAAGCTATGTGGACCAACCAGGCAAGTAACTGAGGACTACCCAAGCAACTGATTTCTTCCCTGTGTCTGTTAACACCCACAATCTGCTAGTACCACCAAGTGAAAATTTATTTGCAGTGCTATTCAGCAAAATTTGAGAACTTTTGCCTTAAAACTCTAATTTAGCCATGTTCAGGAACCCTAGCAGCCTCCATACAAAAATATTCTCTAGAAGTTACCATGTTAAACACTGTTTGAAAGATAGAAAGGTAGTATGTAATTAAAGCTTAACAAATACTGAAACACTTATTTGCAAAAGAGCCTGAATGATCGATCATATTTGGCAACAAATCATATTTTTGTACTTGAAAACTACACGAATTCATATGGGAGAGAAAAGTGGAACTGGTTATTTCATCTGCTGAATAACTATGAACTGTTATATGTTGAATATGTAAAACATTAATAAGCAACAAGTAACTAGTTATTTTTTCAACCAGCCCAGCAGCAGCTCACAGTAGCGCTCTGATGGCACCAAGACATGGATGTCAAACCACAAGCTATATACTTTTTTCTCCCCACCCATGTTGCAGTTCAGCACAGGACAGCCAAATAGGCAGGATCCTGTGAGCAAAGATTTCTGCAGCCTTCTAGCAACATGATAGTTCTCTTCCACCCTGCCAGAGAATCACTGAATGGTAAGGGTTGGAAGGAACCTTAGAGATAATCTGGTTCGAACCCCCCTGCCATGAGCAGGAACATCTTCCACTCGACCAGGTTGCTCAGAGACCCATCCAACCTGGCCTTGAACACTTGCAGGGAGGGGACATCCACAGCTTCTCTGGGCAACCTGTGCTAGTGCCTCACCACCTTCATCATAAAGAATTTCTTCCTAATATCTAATCTAAATCTACCCTTTTTTAGTTTACAGCCATTTCCCCTTGTCCTATCACTACACACCCTTGTGAAAAGTCCCTCTCCATCCTTCCTGTAGGCCCTCTTCAGGTACTGGAAGGCTGCTATAAGGTCACCCCGGAGCCTTCTCTTCTTCAGAACCTTCAAATAATTGCATTTTAAATAAGCTGCTTCCTTTTCAAATAACTTACCTGTGATATCTAATAGCTTTTCTGTTTGCTGCTCCTTTCCAAAGATCAATGAACTTTGGATATGTTAGTTATGTAGACATAATCCATCAAGAACAATAAAAAAGATGATGCTAAAGACTGTACCTTTTACACAGTGTCCTTGGAGCTAGGAACTTTCACATACATCTATTCAATAACTTTGGTCATTTGCTATATTGAATTACAGTACTTCAAACAGCTTCCAATTACACGCACAAAAGTGTTCTCTACTGCTATTCAGTTACTAGGCCAACTATGAATATGCATAAGAACCAATGATTTTTTAAGGGCAAATATAGATACGAAAATGATTACGCTGCACTAAAAGATAGACTAGTTGGGTAAGAAATAAAATATAGGAAGTGAAAGCTAAAACAGTTTACAGAAGTTTAATCACATGATCTCTTCTTAAGCTACCTTCTGCTGTTGCAGTCTGACTATGTTTAGCCTTAGCAATTTTAATATAAATCATGTTTGATTCATGGAAGGAAATGCAATCTTTGTATATGTGAGATTTGGATCCTAGAAGTTAATACAGTTCCACACAATAACTACTGCATACTATTTCTGTGACACAAAGAGAAAGATGGGCAGGACGAACCTCTTCTAGTTAGTTTCTAGTGTCAAACCAGAATTTCCAGTGAAGAATCCATCTCTCTCTCTTGTATGAAGGGGAGGTGTTGGAAAGAATGGAGCTACAAGAGGTTTCTGCGTCTCACAGAAAGATGGATGAATGGATGGAGTGAGTCTTTACTCCATAGGAGCGCATAGCAAAGACTTCCAATCTCAGATTACTAGTAAAAGGAGGAGTTTAAAATGCTGAAAATAAAGACAGATGAAAAGTAAAAGATGGCAGAATAGAAAAGACTTCTCCCTGAGGATTATTAGAAGTTATTAAATATTCATAAAGGATACGCCATCGCTAGCCCCCGGCTTTTTTTTTTTTTGTCTTCCTAATGTCACTCCGATTACAGAAAAATCTCTGTAAAACCAGACTTCAAATTTCAGAATTCCTCCTAGCTCTCCCCCTTTCAAAAACTATTACTGATGAATTTCATTTCTCTCTGATTAAAGAATTAGAAATCCGCTTCCAACAACCTGAGCATATAGGTGGCTGTCTGCCAGCATGGAGACCTAAAGAACAGATACAATGTATTGAGAAAGTCTCACCGCTGTAAGCAATGTATCATGGAATCAAGTCAATGACAAACATATTTAACATTCTGATCAACCGCATGGCTTACCATAACTGCAAGCACGCGCTTATGAGATGCCACAAACACTAAGCTTAGGAATTAACAGTCTAATAGGGAATGTCAAAAAGTGAGGGTTTTTTCACAATTATGAACTCGAGTATGCGTACTTATTATTGACTTTGTGCTTCTTACAGGACTAAAAGGAGCACTGATATCAAGCAATAACAGACTGAACTATTTATATCAAAGGTGCACTGATAAGCGTGTGAAATCAAGCAGTTGAAATTGCCAGATTCATGATTTTATAAGCAACGATTAGACAACTACCCTATGCATGATAACCATTGAACTGGGTGTCTCACAAATTCTGTGGAAATGCAGTGGGTGATGATTTGGTTAGTGATATCAAGACAGATGTGAGTTTGGCTGTCTGGGTTTCTACCAACACACCCAGTCAGTCTGGGTCCAAAACTAGCCCATAGCCTAGCAAGAATATAAGATTAGGACACAGAGATAACTTTATTCTCTTCCCCTTGCCTCAAGTCCATTTTTTTTAGCATTAGAAGTTACATACAACCACTACGTATTTTAGACAAAATTATGTTGCAAGTACTTTTACTGTTGCCTTTGGCATATGACATCATATGAGGCTTGAATGCTGCTCCTTTTGAAGTGCTGTGAATGCGGAGGAAAACCCGACAACTCTGGATGAGCAAAAAAGCAGCTAACCCCATCAGAGAAAAATCCTCTGCTGCATCATCTGTAAAGTACACTCAGATCAAAACCCGAATGCTGCTCACAGAAAATTCATCAACATTTTCAAACTGTTGCTCTTATTAATTGAAAAGGCTCATATGTCAGAAGAGATGCATAGGGAAGAGAATCACATCTCTCAAAATCCTTCAAAATTTAATAGCCTTTTATAATGACATAGTTTCTTATTTCTTGACAAAGATTTACAAAAACAGGTTTCAGTTTGAAAGCTGATCAACACTTGGTCTCCAATCAACCTATTGAAGCTCTATACTTAAGCACTTTGGAATCCTCAGGCACAGTCTTGCTGTTAAGCAATTATTCAAACACACATACTTTCAGGCTGTACTCCTACACTAGTCCTGTTTACTAACTGCATACTAAGGAATAAAAAAAAGTTTGAAATATAGAACTTTAGAAAACTCTGGCTCCAGAAACAGGTGGCAACAAGTATTTTTGTAGTGATAGATCAGTTTCCATATACTATTTTTTGGAAACATTTGCCATGAACTTCCTGTCATAGCCACAAAACTGTATGTGCAGATTTGAGAGACTGTGGAAGGAGAGATTGCGTGTATATACAAAAATATATGTATGGATATACATATATACATACCTGACAGCTCTGAGTAATCCTTTCAATGTCCAACATACCTTGCAGGTTCCATCAGAGAAACACTCCCAGGAAAAAACCTAATCCAGTTCTTTTCATTGCAGTTCTTTGGAAACAAATATATTCATTACACAATTAGTTTACTAAGTGCTTAAAAAGATGCAAGTTTCATAAATTGGCAGCTTTCAAGCGTCAGATATGCGCATATACTTGCTGTTTGCCCTCTGTCACCACAAAAGTGTGCCTCTGTGCTAAACCAGAAAAAACACATGCAAAAGGAAGACGCAGTCTGTGTTTTCATTCAGCTTTCAGCTTTTCTGCTGAAACCAATGACATGGATGCTTGGAGAATTTCCTTTTTTTAAGTGCATTTTCATGCACTATATGTATACAGCTAGGAAATGAAGTCTGCACTAGCTCCTCTGGTCTGTCCAACTAGAGCTGGGCTGCAGAAAAAGTTCTCAAACAACTGGGATCAAGACAACTTCATTATCTGCGTCAGCCCTCAGACAGTTCATAGCTGCTAAAAACCTTGTTATATGACTCTTGAACTACTTAAGAACTGGAGATTTTGGGATTTTATACACATGAAAAATGATGTTGATAAGGAAATCAGCTTAGTTGTTAAAAGATGCAAATGAGAAGTCAGTGACAGCTGCTTCTGTTGATATCCTTTGCAATGAATTTTTTATTTTAGTTCATAAAAGTCAACTGAGAGCTCTGAGCGGGGGTGAGAAATCTTTTTATGGCAGGATATTAATATTGAAACATTTAACAATTAAATCATATCATTAGGGGAAATAATTAACCACTTCACACAGATATGACAAGCTATAAATCAAAAGGCAGTTTATGAACTATTTTAAAATATTTTGTTTGAATGAATGGGATGTACCAGAACAAAAGATGGCAATCACATTTTATTTCCATGCTCAAGAAGAGTTTTAAAAGACCGTGAAATGAGGCTTCATTGAGGGCCTACTCACTTTTCAAGAGAGGATTTGTCTTTGCTCACTCTAGTAAAAACTATCTATTAAATGTCACTGACAAATGGTCTTCTGGAAAGGCCAGAGGGTTTAACCAGTGGACATAATCTACTGTTTCACATGTAGATTATTTCTCAGCTCTGCAAATTTGGCTCTAAATAGTCAAGGAATGTTAATACAGAGATACAATCAAAAAAAGCAAGTAGGAGGGGGGCAAAGGTAATCACGTGACATAGCTCTGTGTAGAGCAAGGTAACATTAAGGAGATCACGGCAATATTCTGACATACGTGACTAAAGCATGGGGTAGTTTGTATTCTTGCTCAACACAGTTATACCAGGGAAAATACAGTCTCCTTTCCCCAAGTTATCAACTTTAAATACATCTGCTACTACTCAAGTCCTCCATGTAATACCAGGGATCAAAAGTTCTAAATGGTATATTGTATATTGCAAAGTCACAAAATACATTGTAGTACATCCTGACAATGTCTTTTCACATGTATACCAAAATATCTGAACTATTCATATTTAGAAATAATATCCATGTTATGGCATATTTCAAAATTGAACTCTGTAGAAACAACACTAATTCTAAACCAACTGACAAAATTAATACATTCCCCCCCGAATTTAGGGCTTACCTAGCAACAAGAATAGAGGAAACTCACAAAAAAATAACCAAGAAAAATTCTGACGCTTGCAATATTCAAACATTTTTCTCAGTATTTGTAAACAATAGAAGGGCAATGCAACTTCCCCCTTAAACATGCTCACCTGTTTACCTTAGTAGCAAAACCTTTCATTCATATTTTTTGTTTATTGTGCACACTGCAAAATATTGTGTCTTGGCTACTCAAAATGTGTTAGTCACGATTTTATGTTGCCACACATCCAACATCATCGTGCCTGCCATTTTGTTAAGCTATAACGAAAAATTAGGCCTGGCTGTAGGAAGTCACAGAATCACAGAATCACAGAATAGTAGGGGTTGGAAGGGACCTCTGTGGGTCATCTAGTCCAACCCTTCTGCCGAAGCAGGGTCACCTACAGCAAGCTGCACAGGACCTTGTCC
>Ga0065711_1045562_pt1 | contig 13404 bp, 4 predicted proteins | sample Hoacrofraction12_FD_59098 | JGI IMG/M metagenome (GOLD analysis project Ga0065711, IMG submission 59098) | Hoatzin crop microbial communities from Cojedes, Venezuela - Epithelial fraction 12 v2 (version 2) | ecosystem: Host-associated > Birds > Digestive system > Esophagus > Crop | place...
CGACGGGCGGCGGGGAGCGGGGCGCCGCCGCGGAGGCCGATTGGCGCGGCCGCGAACGGGGCGCGCCGAGGCCCCGCCCCCACCTGTTCCCGCGGCGCCTCTCTGATTGGGCGCCTGGTTACCTGCCCGGCTGCGGCTCCCCACCCTCATTGGCTTAGCGCGGACCCGGGGCCAAGGTGAGGGGCGGGGTTGGCTAGAGCCGGAAGTTCCCCCCCTTGCCGGGCAGGCCCCGCCTTTGCCGGGGCGGGCTGTGAGGAGCGGCGGCGGCAGCCGCAGCGTCCTGGCAGCGGCGGGCCCCGGGCCGTGGCGGTGAGAGCGGCTCCCTTAGGCCCCGAGCCGGGCGGCAAAGCGCGGCCGGTGTAGCTGCCGAGAGCCGGGGATAAACCCCCGCGAGCTGCGGCCTGGCCCGGCCCAGGCCCTGCGGCAGCGGCCGCCGCCCGCGTGTTGGTACCTGTGCCGAAGCGCAGGCGCCTGCCTGGGTCTGTGCGGGCACGTGATGTGGGGAGAAAAGTCCGGAAAGTTGGGGAGCGGGTGCTGAGGCTGCGACGGTCGCTGCGGGGAACGCGCGTGGCCGCTGCTCGGGGTCCTGACCCGGCTCCGGTGTTGAGATTTCCCTTTGGGTGGGTTTCTTCCAACCAAGAGTTTCTGGTCAAAGGCCAAGTTGCGTGCGTGGCTATGGCTGTTTTAATTGCTGTGAGTTCCTGCCGAGAGGCTGGTCGGCAGCGCTGTTAAACTCGGGAAGGATGCAGGCGTCAGGCACCTTATGGCTACGCTTCAGTGCTTGGAGCATTGGAGAGCATTAGGGCTTGCACGCCTTTATCTTCTTGGGCATCTCTTTATATGACCTAAAACCACTTTTCTACACTGAATATAGAGCTTACTACTGATGGAGGGAGCAACTGAGCGCAGTGGGCAAGGGGAGGAGCTTTCAGGTGAAGAGAAAAAGATCATAAAGTGATTGTATCTGAGGTTATGTACTCAAGAAATGCCTGCCAAAGAGAGGGCCTACTTTAAGGGACGCTTCACAGAAACATCTGTAACTAATAAGACTCCAAATAATTCAGGCAATTATTTCAGAAAGATCATAAAATCATGGAATGCTTTGGGTTGGAAGGGACCTTCAGAGGTCGTCAAGCCCAACCCTCCTGCAGTGAGCAGGGACATCTTCAACTATACCAGGTTGCTCAGAACTCCGTCTAACCCAGCCTGGAATGCTTCCAGGGATGGGGCCTCCGCCGCCTCTCTGGACAACGTGTGCCAGTGTTTCACTACCCTCATGGTAAAAAAATTCTTCCTTCTATCTAGTCTAAATCTACCTTCCCTTGGTTTAAAGCCATTACTCCTTGTCCTATCGCAACAGGCCCTGCTGAAAATATTTTCCCCATCTTTCCTGTAGGCCCCCTTCAGGTACTGGAAGGCTGCTGTAAGGTCTCCCTGGAGCCTTTTCTTCTCCAGGCTGGAGGTTAAAAAGTCCAAATACACAAATGTGTGGCTTACATCAAGGGAGTTTTTGTCAGTGAAGAATCTTTCTGCAGATACTTTGCAGATCTGTACCAAAGGCTCATTTCTTCAAATCCATGAGCTATGTTTTTTTTAGTAGGATGCCTGTCACAACTTCAATGTTCGTCTTAGTTTATACCTTCGTTAAGAAACACACAACGTGCAGAGAGGGAGACTCATCAGGCTCGTTGAAGATAACTAGAGTTCCTGATTTCACAAATCCAAGACCTGATGTGTTTATCACTCAATGTTCAGGCTGATAAATCAGAAAATTGGATACTGGTAAGAGGGATTATCCAAACACAGAACTGGATGAGCAGCTATGTAAACATTTAGCTAGAGTAACTAGAATGAGCTATTTTAGGATCTTTTTTTTTTTCCTCATCTGTAGGATATGTTTAGATCTCAAACCTCCACAAGTAAACATGCCCTAGATTTTATATAAATAATAGATGATCATTTTCTAAAATAAAATCATATGTTATTTTCAGAGCACTCCTGTGCTTTGAATTCTGACAATTCTGACAAAAAAATGGTTTAATCTACTGATTTTATGGTTGCTTGAATGTAAAATGGCATAATTTAACTATATTAGCTATATATAAATATTTCCCATCTATGTTATGCAACTTTGCTGGAAAAGGACAGTGTTCCAAGTCTGAAGAAAACTCGATGATACCTGTATAAATAGAGATAAGTAGGAAAAATACATCAAATAGGTAAATGGTAGTTTATATAGGAAGTCTGAACAGGATACCCAAAAGATGACATTACCACAATCATCACAGTTTCTTTTCAGCTGAACACATTCAGTTAAAGAAAGAAAATGAAAGTGACAATTAATATGTGTATAAAAAAAAGCAAAAATATGGAAGCTGATAAGCAGAAAAGGTAAGGTAACAGTTGTGAAACAATGAGGATGAATAATAGTAGCTAAATATACGAATGAAAAGTCTTGGCTCGTTGCCTAAAGGGCAAGGGGAATACATTTTTTAAAATGTCAGGATCAAGAAAGAAAAAATCTTGACAGTGGCATGGTTTCCCTGCTACTTTGAAATATACAATTTTCAGTAACAATGCCGATGTACAAAAGCAGTTCTTTATTTACTAGGAACCTGGATAATGCAGTAATACTTTATGGATATAATTGCAAATGTTTTAGTCAATTGTTATTTAGTAAGGATGCTAAATAGCAACAGGTAAAGGTAAAAACATGTAGACTTTCAGGACCAACACAGTCATGTCCTGGAATTTTATGGGATTCTGAATCATTCATGGTAATAATCAACCTGTCTATGTTTGTTCCAGAAAAGAAAGAGAGAAACTGATTTGGTGCCCATTAGAAATGTAAAGCAAAAGGAGCTAAAATAATACATCAAGAACCTTTGACAAAATCATGAAAGTCAAACATAAGAATCACATACGAGAATTAAAGAAGTATTGAGTTTCTAATATCAGCAGGATTTGCTGGAATTTAGGCCTGTTGTTTAATGGGATTAGCATTTCACCTGGCAAAGATAACTGTATAGTTTTGAGATTCTGTGACAATATTATACGATATTCTATTTTAAATTATTTTTATACAAATCTCGCAACATATATTTATCTGAACAAAAAAAATTACCCAGCAGGTCTGAAAAGTAATTAGATCTTGAAAATCATAATTGAATGGAGACCTGTTTAGCAAAGTATAACATGGATTTGCTTTTATCCCAGTCCTATTCATAATCTTTACTAATTTATGTAAAGAAAAGTAAAAATATCACTAATAACACAGATGCAGCCATAAATATTTATAGGGAGATATTACTTCTGAAGCAAAGCCTGCTTGTTTTGCAGGGTGGGCAGAATGGGACTTAGCAAACTGTTTGAATACAGATGAGTGGAAAAGCATCTAAGTACAAAGAATATTTGTGAGAAAAATTACAGAGGTGTTATAGTGTGGTTATCAACAAATCAAAAAGATTCATGCTTGTGGTACAAATCCTGGATGCAAAAGAAGAGGAATATTAAGAAGTAATAATAATGTTGTTGTTATGTATGGCATTCATCAAGCTATTATTGCATTTTAATACAAATAGTTGACAAACTGGAAAAGCCAGGAAAATCCACCTTTCAGTGAGAGACTGAAGAAGCACCTGTTTAGCTTATATAGGAGCTTGATTGTAACGTACTAGGATTTGCAAGAGAAGAAAATTTCAAGTATTCAAAGTCTCTTTTATCTGTCAGGTAAGATGCCAGTGAGAGCCAGTAACTGGCAGGTGAAATTATAGTAATTTAGAATAAGCAAAAGATTGTTTTCTTTTAGGCACAGGAGGAGCTGTTTGGTATAATATCCCTAAGGACCCACTAGACTCTTATCTCCCAAAGTCTAAATTAAGATTCAATATCTTTTCTAAATCCTGGGTTCTAAGTCGTCCTTGGAATGATGGATTCAAAGCAAAGTTCACGTTACAAAATTTCTTGGCTGATGTTGCTATGGAGGTCAAGCTGGATGATCGTAATAACCTTTCTGGCCTGCAAATCCATTCAGTTAGGGAAAGAAAAGAGCTGACAAGCTAATGGCCACCAAATCATAACAAATGATGTGGTCAGAGTAAGCGCTAAAACAATAGAGGAAGCAAGGGAGTACTCACGAAACATGAGATATGCAGTCTGGAGATTTTACAGATAATAAGCAGCTTAGAACGGGATCTTAAAATCCAGATAAGATGTATTCCTTTTTTTGTGCTCTAAAGGGCAAAAGCATGAAAGGCTACATTTTGATAGCATTTTATCAGTATTTTAATTTAAAATGGGCTACTAGTTCTGTATACTTGTAAAAATCAAAGTAAAACAATACTGCTGATGTATAGCTTGCTTAGCATCTTCAAACACACTAAGCCATTCAATGATGTGCTGGAGTAAGTTCATTTGAGCTCCTTTTTAAAATTCTCCCAGTGCCTAAAAGGAATAATGGAGTGTTTTTTCTGCATCTGGCTAAGACTGCCCTTTTCCCAGATACAGCTCATCTATCCTTCCAAATATTGTGCAAGCAAGCAGTGCACACGTATTTCTGAATAGCAGCTTTTAGTTTTGTTTTTGGTTTTTTTTTCCAGTGGAATTTAACAGTATGCCAAAGTTTTTGTACAGAAATGTACAAATGTTTACAAGTTACTTTGATTATACAGCACTGATATATCCCATGAAATCCATAATATGCATTATTAAGATAACATCATTTTTTATCAAATGGTGTCCCCAGGTTTACAAAGTCTTTTATTCATCTGAATTTCAAATAACTGAAACCAGCCGTTTAGTGTAAGGTAGAGGAAATGTGTATTTCCGCTGAGCGGGTACACCATAAATTACTTTGGTGTTCTCTTTGATTATATGAGTAGGAGAGAGCACAAATGTGTATGTGTGTCTCTGTTGCTCGTAAATGGAAATGCAAAAGATATACTGTTTTATTCCTTGCCTGGAGATCTGAGTATATCATGTGGTGAAGGGCAGGAGGATTTAGTGGAAGTTTCTCAGTAACTTCCAGCACGTTACTGTTCATAAAACTACGTGTTGCCTGCTTTGCAGAATGATGTAATTAGTTTCAGTGTAACTCTGTGTTTTAGGCTTAATTATTGCAACCCTGCCAATAGAAACTTGAGGAAGGACCAAGTAAATGCTCTGTGATCTTTCTATTCATTCAGGTGCAATTCTAAAAGCTCATTTTTCCAACTGTATTCTTCATGTTCAGTGGAGGTATTGCAGGATTAATATAAGAGACAAAGTCTTTCTCTGCATGGCATAAACATAGCTTCTGTTTTCTTAAAAGCAGAGGTGGTGTTACCTCTCATGCCCTGGCTAAACTCCATCTAGGGTAACTATATTTTTGTGTAAATAAAGTCCTATGCAAGTTCAGGAGGATACAGAATAATTCACTTCTTGCCTTTTCCTCTGACTTATAAGACAGTTATGACATTTGTTTCAGTTTATCTGTCGATTAATCTGTTCAGTTCAGGCTCCTGCAATAACATTCCTTCTTCACTGTTAGTTAAGAATTTACCCGTGAGTATTAGTAACATCTTTTGGGGAGTTAGGCATGTAATCTGATCAGAATTCCACATAATTTTCTTCTGTTTTCAAGGGATTACAACAAATGTGTGATTTTAAACTTGATATGAAAATGGTGCAGAACTTCTGAGAAGCTACTCTGATTTTGGTTTAGATTATTTAGGTTTTTCCAAACTTAGTTTATACATTTTATGTTAAACTGAGGTAATGAAGGCTACATTTAACAAAAGTAAAAATGGATACATAAGGTTTTGTACCAATTAACTCAGATTTTTTAATGATTTAGAGTTTAACTTCTACAATTTAAAATATTTGCTTTTGCAGCTTTCACTGAGCTGCTGTTTAGGGTTGCTGTGTACTTTTAAGAGAGGCCTGGTGTCATGTCATGACCACCAGCAGCTGCTTAAGTGCCTATCATGGGACACATCTTTCTTTTACTATCAGCATAAGGGTTGTTGTAGCCTTTAGAAGAGGATTTTTCTGCTCAGTAGTGATGGAGATTTCCAGCTAAGCCAGACCATATGCTGATTCCCGGATTTCTTATCTGTAATCAGTCTTTCTTCATGTTGTCAAAGATGTTTCCATTAAAAATGCAGAATGATTCTGGTACTTCAATTCTTCAGTGTTTAAGTACGGTATTTTTTATTATGAGACTACATCTGTTACTACACAAACCAGTCATATATTTCTTGCAGTGTTAATATTTGTGAACTTCCCATCCACTTTAAACTAAGCAGCATGGAGAAGATGGGTGATAACCTCCTAACACATCAAAGTACTGACAAGGTCTCCTGCAGACACTGTAATTCAAAGTAGTCTTTATGACTACAAGTCCTCTGCTATTGACTTGCCTGACCATTCCCTTAATTTGGCATAGCTCACATTTCTTTCATTTTGAGTAGGTAACTTCTTCGTACACAAAGAATTTGGAGAAGTGTTCCTTGTTTTGAGGTCAGTTCAGACACAGTTGCAAGACAGGAGCTGAGAAATAAGTGATAGGATGTGAGCTGTATTCAGCAAAGCGATCAAGCGGTGATTGTTTACACTGTGTGTGAGTCCAAAAGCTCATAGTTCTTATCTCCATGGCAGAGTAACTGATGCAGCAGAGATCTTTGCTGGTGCCAGGGAACAGTTTTCATCATATGCTGTTCACAAGAAAAGGAAACCAGAGGTTTTTGTATAGTGCGTGCTTGTGCAGTATCCATTACAGCAGTGTATTTAGGTGCTTGTTTCTCCAGTGTAAATATATACTCCAAAATACTAGACTTTGGTTCCTGTGCTTTCTTCCTTGCCAGTTTATCTGGCTGTCATTTATAATAACCATAGCAATTATACTGACACAAATAAATGTCATATATGGTGGTAAAATAAAATAATCTATACAATATTTTATTGTATAGATATTTCTATTTTTATACACTATGCAGCTAATAAAAACAACTGCATAATTGTTGATTTCTACTGGCTAAACGTTTATGGCAGATTTTGAAACTGCTTGTTATCCCATGGTTGACTTAAAGTAAATCAGTGGAAGCAGTTTTTAAACTTTATAAAGCTATTTTTAAATAGCTGCAGGGCAATCTTAAAAGCAAAATGAAACAAAACAAAAAACCCAAGGAAAACCAAAAAAGAATGGATATCCAAAAACAAAAGAAATTATTTAAAGGATTTGAAAGTTTCCTGTCCCTTTATAATTTTTGGATATTTGTAGCCTATGATGGTATACCACAACAATAAGCCTTATTCACATGGGTAACCACAATGAAACTGCTAGAAATAATCACATGAGGAACAGCTGCAAGAGTGAATTTGTGGATGTGGTGTAAATAAGAAAATAGTAAAACAGAATGCTGAAATGATCATGACTAGTACAGAACAGAAGGGCAAAAGTCAGCCATCTTTCCAAGAAATACTTCATAATCAATCCTGGACTATATGACAGACTTTGGAATTTATAACCTGGTGCAATAGTACCCAAAGGCAACATCTCCTAATCAAAATAATAGTTCAAGTGATTATCTGAAATGTTACAAATGTGACCAATGAGCGATGTGACTTAGGATAAAACTCATTTCTTAGAAGGGCAGTTGGAATTTGCTTAGCGGTTGAGCACAACAGTCATGGAAGAGAATCCGTGTGTGTGAATCAATACAGACTGGCTTAAGATGCCTACTGTCTCCTAGTTTCCTATGAAACATGATTAATGGAAGCTCATGAGCATTTGTCAGCCTTCCTTTGCAAGGACAAAGGAAAATGTTCATTTTAGGCTTGATTTCCTAGGTTTTTCTGATGTGCTGTTTTGTATGTTGTCTCATAAAAAAAAAATAATACACAGAAGGAAAAGAAATTTACATTCAGGACTGGTCTTGCTTGCTCCAGAGGATTTACATCACTTAGATTTTACTCTTCTGTCTTCCAAAAAGTACCAAAAAATTCTTACATTTAATTTTAATTGCATGTATGAACAAAAGAAGTTGTCAACAAAATGATCGGGTTATTGTCTATTTGCGAGCTACAGCTACCTTCTTCTGTGTAGTATTATGTGTAGCAACTATAACATCCAAGAGCCCTCTAGTTGTTAAGCAATGTGACTAATGTTTGGGGTTTTTTTCTCATGGAAAAAAGTATCTGCTGGAATGTTTTGAATGTTTTTTAATAATAGGTATTCCATCTGTTCATCCATCCACATATTATTGTCCTTTTTCTGATAGGCAAGAAGAATTCACAGAAAGAAGCCTTCAAAGCCTGTGGTGTAGAGTGAGGAAGTAATTGCAGGAGATCACTGGAAGGCTCTGTCCTCCATTGCAAGTCTTTTCTCTGTAGAAGTGACTCACATGTCAGAAGATGGAGTAGCCAAACACAGATTTATTTTGGAGCCATGTTGTCCTTAGGTTCTCTCCTAAACACTCCACAGCTGTCCTTTAAACTGGTAAATCCTTCAGAAGCTAACATGGCTTATACTCCAAATATAAAAGCAGCTGTAAGGACACACGGGGCCAGAGATTTACTGGCACATTGCAGTGGCTGTAGCACTGACAAGGTGTCTGTAAACTTCCCATTTGCTATACAAACATCCATAAAAGCATATATTATTTTTATATTTTACATATATAATAAGTAAGCAAGCATAAAGCCATGTGTGTATTTTCTTCTGATGCAAATTTTGTTTCCATTTCTCAGCATTGTTGCTCAATCCTATGATAACAGTGAGTAAAATCTGACTAAATAAAAATGTTACTGCTTGCAACAAGCTTTGCGTTTATTTTGCGAAGGAATCCGTAATATGTTGGGCAGTGAAAAATAGGTCTTCAATCCTTATCGTCTTTCAGATCTGTGTTCAGATAACAGACAGAAAGGATCAAACAAACTGTCCTCTGTCCTTGTGGCTCGCTCAGCCAGCATTCCAGCCCTGTCCTTTCTCACTTTCTCAGGGTCATCTACTTGCATCTTAATTTAAAGAAAAAGGGTCATCTGAGTTTGCGAAACACAGATCTGTTTGGGATACCATCTGTCTTGCAGTATCATCCCTAGATCCATCTTTGGCTGAGCCTTATTAAATCATGTTTTCATTTCTTCAGATTTTCTATTACGCTCTATTTATCTTCACCTATAGTTTCTCATTGTCAAAATTATTATTCTGAGGAAAATCCCCATGTCTTTCTTCCAACTGAATTCACCGATTGCCTTGTTTCCTTCTCTTCCTTTAGTGTGTGAAGTCTGCTTCAGTTTTGTTCCTTAGAGCAAACACTGTTTTTATAGTTCTTATCACAGACTTTCCTGCTTACATTCTTCTTTAGATTACTGACCGTGTAATTAGGAAGCCTGGAAAGGAATACAAAAAATGTCTATAACCTGTTTGAAGAATTGGATGTGTTCCTAATAAACGTAAAGGGGAGAGTCCTGTAACCCGGGAGGTTTGCTGGAAAATGCTGTTCTAAGCAGATAATCCAGTATAAGGGAAAAGAACCAGACGAAAGAACAAATGATTAGGGGTTAGGATCAGAAAGAAAAAAAGTCAGGAAAATAGCAAAACAATGTAACAGAAAAAGAAAAGAAACAAAGTATTTAAGCTAGCCAGTTAGGACTAAGCATAAGAGGAATGGTGTAAAGGAAATTCTGACTTCCAGTTAACAATTCTGCTGCTGCTGTTTTAACTTCTTGTAATTGTAACCTAAGAGTTTCCTGGAAGCTGCTAGCACGGAAACACACTAAGCCTACTGAAAGGCAGGTTTCACAAGCCAAGCATTTTACTTGCTGTTGAAATGAACTTGAAATCTGAATTTAGTCCATTTTTAAAGTGTATCACACTGGGTATTATAAAAGTGCAGTGAACCAAGGTAAATGGTTATAGTACCTATAATTATGATCTTAAAAAAGCAAATTCGTCAAACAGTAAAAAAAAAATTTTGTTTGAGATCAGGCCTGTGAGAAACTACTGCCCTGTGTCACTTTCTCCTTCAAAAATTAACTATTCCCTTGCCCACAAGTCAGTATTGGTTTAGACTGAAAAGAGCAAATAACTCTGGTTTGAAGAGCAGCGTAAGTGGGAGCCCTAGAAAGCTGTGTCTGTGCCTTTCCACTCAAAAGCGTATTTTGTTCCAGCAGCCAGAGGAGCTGATGAAACCTAATGGTCACGGGTGTGAGCACCGCTCCAGAGCTGCTCCGTAACAACATCATTCCCACCGGCTGCACTTGGCTACCAGCTGCCGTCACCATGCATCGTTTCCAGCCAGGTCTCAAGCCCCTGCAGCCTTTCTGTAGGCTGAGCTGCTCTTAAGCTGTACCTCGCATCAGCTCCAGGTGTGGCAATAGCGGTGTAAGCTCAGCCTGGAAAAGCTGACGAGGTCTGCAGCACCCCATGGAAGAGGCTCTGGGCTGGGCCAAATTCAGTGTATTGGTGAAAAATGTTAAGGAAAAGCCTACTTTAATGGCTGGATACTGCAAAATCTGAACTTCAAATACTGGCGTCCACCACAGCCTATGTGAGCTGCCTTTGCACAAATGGGTAGCAAAGCCCCTTATATCTGTGGCTTTTATTACCATAAGACTATATTTCTTCTGGCAAAGAGTTGGCAGAATGGCCTTGCCCCATCAGAATACCCTGAGGCAGCAGCACAGTCAGAGACCATTTTGGCTGTGGCAGTAGCCGGGAGGTGTATGCTAGAGGGGTATCAGGTTGTCTGGGTTTACACTGAGTCCTGGAGGCATACCGCTGCAGTCTTGAGCAAGCCGCATATTTCCAGTAACCTTAGGATCCCACCAAAGGCTTTGTGTGCCACTCCCACGTGGTGAAGGCCTAAATGGCTCAGTTTTGCTTTTGAAACAACATAGACATTGAAGTTGGGGTACATCTCACCACGTAAATAGTTGCCTAAAGCCTGCTATACAGATAAAAGACAGCAAGAAGTATCTCCAGAGGGCAGTTCATTTGATCTACTTCAGCCATTTACCTTAGAGTGAGATGAATTGCTCTCTGGAGGTGTCTCTTTCTGACCATCAGCGCTAAAGGAAGTATAATGCAACTGGGATAGATATGGATATCCATCTTTTAGATACTTAACTTTCCTCCCCACAACTGTCGTGTGTGAGATTTTCTCTCAAACTGCAGACTGAGAGAGGACAGAAGTGCAAAACTGGAACTTTGACAAGCATACTGATGGGATGTGTTTGCACCATACGATCAAAATTAATTGTAAAATCACAGGATAGATTCTTCAGTTGGTACGGTCGTGTCAGTGAGGTCAGCACAGCGCACGCAACCTGTGCCCCTTACAAGACAAACACAGGGCTGTGATCTGAACTCTTCTTGAGTATTGATTTCCTTTGGCACTTCAAAATGTATTTGACTTTACTTTTCATTCAGAAATGCAGAATGGAATAAATCTTCTGTTTTATACTCAGAAATATGCATGAACAAAACATGCTCGCCATGTAGTGTTTGGGAGCCCTTAGATCAGGTGTCTGTGTTTCACACACTTAAAAAGGAAGAGAACCCAAAAAAAAGGAAGGAAAATTACCCATGGTAGTATCTGCATCAGTAGAATGCTGTGGATTGTTGACAGGTTAGTAATATTAGGCTCTGAAGTATATTGCATGGACTTCAGTTACTTGACTGACGGAATGAAACTTGGGAGTTTATATAATACAGTTTGTTGCAAATATGCTTTCAATGGAAGTGTCAAAGAATGACTTATCCCTATTCATAACTAGCTGTGGTTCTAATAAATATATAAAAGACTTAGCAGAATTTATACTTACAATTTTGAAAATAACATGTAAAAATAAATTCCTGTAAGTTATTACATAAATAAATCAAACATAATACTCAGAGAAACCTAGCAAATTCAGTGATTTCATTACTATTAAAGTCTAACTTACAAATGTTTCCAGTTCTGCTCCCACCAAGAAGCATCTTGCTGCCTGAAAAGTCCCCTTGAAATAAAAATATTTGTTGGAAAATATGGTATTAATCCTAAAAAGATGTAAAGTTAGGGTGTTAGAATTGCTAGCAGAATCATACTTGACTTAAAGGTAGTATATCTGCAAATATGAAATTAATTAACCTTTCAGGCGGCATTTTACCTGCAGATGATGTGCTGTGGGTATCAGTCACTTGTAAATACACAAAAATAGGTAAAAGCATATGTTTCATTTAATTGTTCTAGATATCAAAAGCCCTATGATTTTGTAAAAGGAACTGTTTTCCATAGGCAGGTTGGTTTACCTACAATGGATGCTGACACAAAATTTCAGAGAACATCTGCTGTGGTAAAAACAACCACTGCTTGTACTGGAAAACTGTTTAAGTGTAAGCTAACTTGTATAAGAAGTCCAGTTAAGTATATGCTTAGTTGTGTGAAGATAGTTTCTTTCAGGCTAACTGAGTCTTTTCTTATACCTTTAAATCTAGTTTTAATGATGATTTTCTGACCTTGCCCTTCTCAATAACATTCTTCCTTTTGAAAGTCTACATCACCCGTAATATACTTTTCACTTCTCATTGATTCCGCCGCTCTTAGAGTTGCCATAACTGTGGCAGTTCAATTACTTTATTTCTGCCTACCATTTCCTTTTCTCATTAGAGCTGAACATGCAGCTTTGAGGAGCTTTTGCAGCACACTCTACGTAAGATGGTACTCAGAGGTATGAATGAAATAGCTGACAATGATGATAGTTCTTGTGAAAGCTTTGCATTGGTGCTTGAAATGCTGCAGTGGTTTCCCGTTTGTCACTATATGTGTATCAGCGTGTTGCAATTGGATCTTTAAAGTGCTGTGTGGTCTGGATCCTATCTGTTTACAATGCCACTTCCGTCCCAGTGACAGCTGAGATAATCACATCTGCTTTGGTTTGCAGCTCAGATACTATTAGGTGACTAAAACAGTAAAAAGAGGAGGGGAAAAAAAAAAAGAAAAGGCAGAAAGCCCACCTCCAGGCTGCTGCCAGGTCCTTGACTCTGTCAGCGGTTGATCCAACAGAGTCCAAGGGCATGTCACAGAAATGAAAATGACTGTGTTTTAAAATGTTTGCTATCATACTTGCGATAGCATGACTTTAGACAGAGCTTTTTGGGACAAATAGTTTTATTTCAAGCAACACTAGGACAGAACTGGGGGCTGACCTCATCCACATCCAGGGAAGAAGTAGTTTTGTTTTTCTTGCAATAACTGTAGGTCTTCAAAAAGCTCTCCACACACACATGCCAGTGCACATGAACTCACTGGTGGTGTCAGTAAGGGCTTGCACTCCCACCCTGAACAATACAAGTACACAGAGCAGACTGGGTTGTCATTTGGCTTCTGCTATAGTAAAGGAACCCAGAGCTGCAGGAGTCTGTGGCATTGGGAAAAAGTGGGG
>Ga0065711_1045557_pt1 | contig 13402 bp, 8 predicted proteins | sample Hoacrofraction12_FD_59098 | JGI IMG/M metagenome (GOLD analysis project Ga0065711, IMG submission 59098) | Hoatzin crop microbial communities from Cojedes, Venezuela - Epithelial fraction 12 v2 (version 2) | ecosystem: Host-associated > Birds > Digestive system > Esophagus > Crop | place...
CCCCCCCCCCGCCTCTTCCAAGTTCTCAAGAATTATAAGTGCATATCTAGAGTTCTGTGATCATTACAACTGGCCAAAGGCCAGAAGGTAGTTTGCTTTCTAGCTGCAACAGTGTGTTCTGGTAGATAGTCAGGATGTGTAACCCATGTAATTTATTTTCAAAAGATTACCGTGAAATAGAAACTATTACAGTTTTTATACAACAACTAAAAATAAAACCACAGAGCTCGCCGTTCCCTTTGGTGGTCTCTTACCTAATGCTTCTGCAACCTGTCTTCTACCTTTCATGAATACCTTAGTCCCGTTGTAGTACCTGCTCAGGAACTGAGCCTGAAGCAGATTTAGTTATGTTTCTTTTCCTGAAATGCTCTTTTTACTGCTTATCTCATTTTTCTTCTCCAGATAGCTTTTGTAGACATGACTGATAGTGCTGGGATTTACAAATGAGCGTGGGGAAGGGCCTCTGCCAACTTCAGGAAAATCTGGGTTTGTAATTCACTTCACCTCCATTGCAAGATCCAGCCCAGATTTTTTTGGGGGGTGAAACATTGACAAGGTAAGCATTGCAGTTGTAAATAACTGCATGAAAGCAGATACAACCGTGAAGGAATGATCACCTTACCTTTGTTGTAATGATCATTGCAGTGAGCTCTCATGTGGGGCTGACTTTATGTTGTACCGCAACAAAGAATGTTCATCCTCTGCAGGCTTTCAAGTTGAGAAACTAAACTTTTTGTCCGTTACATAGTAAGGAACATACAAAAAGTAAACAACATACATTCAAAATTATGTACTAATGGGTAGCATTTTTACCTTTGTTATGATTACAGGATATCTGTACAAGGCAGAGACCATAACCTGAAGTGGAGCATAGCCTGTACTGTAAACAAGCAACTGAAGTGGCTCACCTAGACTGCACTTTTGAAAGGCAAAGGGTTGCAAACAGAAAATTTGCAAATTGAGTATGTGCAAAATGACATTACAACCTCTGTCATTGGTTGTGGTTGGGGAAATTATATTGCCAGGTAAAATGTAGACGTCAACATTAGGTAGATTAGCACAGGTCACACAAAATGGCAATGGGCTATGTCTTGAAGTTTGTTTCAAATGCAGATAAGGAAGATTTCTTGATTATGTGCTCTGGAAGAGGTGTACTTCTTCCACTTTTCATCTTTGCAGACACCTGTCAGGTAGCTGATATACTGGCTTTAGTGATTACCATTATGCAGGGTCCTAACACAAGTACAGAGATGATACATGGTGGTGGGTGTTTTTTACTATAACCTGTTTTGCTGTTTGTTCTTCCTGTTACTGACATCATGCAGAGAAAAGGATCTTTGAACTGGTCTAATGATGTGTAGAGAGACCACCTTGTGTTAGACAGAAACAAGTCAAGAGAGTACAACCCTGGTCGTTGATGGTCTTTGCAATTTGTTCATCCTGTATTTTCACTCCTCCGGAAATGTAGTAAGCTCAGTGCTCCAAAGCCTGTTCTTTTTGTTTGAAGCCAGTCACACTTGGAAGGCTGGTATATGTGGGTTTGATAAAGTCAAAAGATTCCTTGAATCAATAAGAGTATAAATAACATGAGGCTCTTGCTGGGCTCTAGGTGTAAGGCCTCATGTCACCTTTTCAGTACTTGCTATTATGGCCTACCACTCATATAGCGCACTGTCTCCTTTGTTTTCAACTCCTGAATCCTGGTAATTTCCAGTCCATCTGAAGCTGTAGATGTTTGCTGATATGACAACAAGTCAGTGGGTTTTGGCATTAATTCTACTCAAGATTGTTCTTAAGTAGTCAGAACTTTTGGAATGGAGGAAATTACGGAACATACATATTTTCCTGTTTTAATCAGTCCAAGAGAAAACTAAGTTAACAATTTTCAGTCATGCGATGTCTGAAACCTCTGCAGCAGCAGCAGAAGGAGCTACTGTGGAATTAGTGTGATGAACTCAAGTGAACTAAAGTATGATGGACATTGCTCACTAGTCTCTTTTAGAGTTTATGTCATAAAAACCAGCTGTCTGATAATAGCACAGTCCTTGTAGGTTGCATGCAGAGTGTGACTGTTTAGTGTCCTTTGGGCGCAAGTGACCATAGCGAATTTAACTTAGCATGATGAGCAATAAAACGCTTCTGTCAAGCGTGTGATCTGAATTCAGGAATTGTTTTTTTGTTTCTCCATATTGAGATTATAGATGGATAAACATAAAAATCATGAAAGTAATTTTCTAGAATTTTGATTTTACAATTTTTTTATTCTTTAAAAAAATATTGTTTCCTATCTTAGGAAGAAGGTAGAAAAAAACACAAATAAGAGTCACACTTTTTGAGAAGAATAAGCTTGTTCCTTCAAGTAAGTTCTTTCTGCATTGGACAATGGTGCCCAGTTTTGTATCACATAAAAACATAACCTAGGACATTTTACATACTGAGTAAATTCAGAAAACAATTATAATCTATTCTTGAGAATAATTTTTTTTCTAGCTCAGATTCATAAGCATTTGTTTCTAAATAGCACTGGAGTCAATGCAGAAGCAACATTTTTCAAAGTTGTATTTTGAGAGAGTGAATTTTTCAAAGATTGAAGCTGATTAGAAAACTAGACATGTCACTTCAGTAACATATAAACAACAAGCATTCTTAGCAACTAATTGTAAGTCTAAATTTATTTATACAAAGTAATTGTTAAAGGATGACAAATAATGAACAAATTAATGCAATTTATAGCCTGGTTGCAAATAACTTGTTGACAGAAAGCGCTGTGCTTGCTAGTTGAAATTATTGCCAATTCTTTCAGTGACTGAATTCAAAGTTACAGATTCCTCGGTGATGGTTTTTGGATAAACTCTTCTACTCCAGCTGGTTTACAGACACTCCTGTCTTTAATTTAAATAATTAATATAATCAATTACATGCTAACATTGCTCTTTGCACCTTTTGCTAAATGCATCCAACCAGCGCAATGCAAACACAGTTGCTTTTGGCCAATGCAAGAGAACATGTCCCTCTATGTTTCCCCACAATCCTGGTGCAGTCTAGCTGAGGGAGATGACAGAGGTGAAAGCTGGAGATAAAGGCCAGCCCATCGACAAACCCTCTTCCCTCAAACAGAAAGGCAGGGGTGAACTGCCAGGTGCTTTCGCAGATATATTCACTCTCCTGAAATATAAAGGGTCATGCACATGGACTCTGACCTCACAGAGTCAGAGGTTAGAGACTGATTATACATTTCTTTCATTGGGTTTTAGGCCAGGATTTTAAAATGTAGCATCCCCTAAAAGCCTTTGTTTTATTCTCCTTGGAGAGAGTTGTGACTTTCAGCCAGGAGCATGGAGGCAATCTCAAGATGTCAATATGTCAATAGGTATTTATTACTGCTGAAAATCAGAGCATTTTCAAGGCCTGTGCTCAGGCTCTAGCACTTTAGCCTTACATTGTCCTTTGGTACCTTGGAAATCCAACATGTCTCTTTCTGATCTGCAGCTGCTGTCTCTTCTTTGACTAATATCCTCTAATTTAAATCATCTTCTTAAATTCTTTTCTACTATTTCTTTGTCCTGTGCTTCCCACAGACATTACAGATTGTGTGATGAATTCTGCTTGGCTGTGTAGTCAGACAGAGAGAAACTGTCATAAAATTCTTTTCTAAAGCGTTTCATAATTAACAGTAAATTTTGTTCATTTCCTGACTCTCATTGCCACCAGTAGACAAGTGCAGTGTTGAACTCTTGGAAACAGCAGTGCAAACAAAAGGCCATTTACATCGGATTTATATTTGCAATATGCTAAGAAGACTTACTTCAAATCTTTCCATTTTCTATGTGCTTTTCTTCCACGTCTTTACACTGACAGTGTTCTACTTCATCTTAATTTTGGGAAAGTCTTGGCGTATTTGCAGACATACTGGTACAAAAATGCAAAGGGGAAAGCTGGGATTTGGTTGTATTAAAGCATTACATAGTTTTCAGTGAGCATAAAACTTTTTGAGACTTCCTGAAGTGAAGAAATTAAAGCAGGCTGTGAATAGAGAATAATTGGCTGCATCCAAATTGAATTGTAAATTTTGAAATTGCCTAGTTTATTTGTCAAAAGATATAAAACCTACTAAATCATTTTTCCTTAGAGAGGAGTTTTCAGATATGTTTTTCTTCTTTTGATGGAATAGAAGGGACTGTTGATATGTTTCCTCCAACACAGTCCCTGTTTTGCTAGCTGTCTGAGTAGACTCTCAAGGAAAGTCTGTTTAATACTGTGGTAACTGGAATTGCTTTGCTGATCTTTGCCTGAAAAAGAACATCCAAGCTCTACACTTGCTGATCTCTCCTTCTCCCAGAAACACAAAATGGAAGATGGAAGAAGCAACAGAGGAAAAGGGACAGATTTGTTAGCACTGGGACAGATATTACCTCAGTAGACATGGTGTATGTGAGGGGGATGTTGCACATCAGTGCCACGACATCCAGCTACCAGGGGAGCATGAACTCAGCCTCCCCATGGGGACGAGAGGAGGGAGGATGCAGAGTGAGAGCTGCAGTAGTGCTTCCCTGCCCTTCCGGTCGCCCCAGTGCCTGGGCATAGCCCCATTTCACATTCCCTTTCACAGTCTGCATTTTCCTGCACGGTCAGCAAGGGCAGCAAGGAGGATGACTTGACCTAGTAAGTTATATTGATCTCTTCTAACGTAATAAAAAGAAGGCTTTCAAAATCAGTACCTACTAGTTCCAACTTCAAGACCTATAACAGCATCTAATATAGTAATTTGATTAATGTTCTGTGTTCTTTCTTTAGGTTTCTCTAATGCACCCTGCTAAGCTTTTGTAAGTGTTCACAATATACACAGGAAATTAAGTGACAAAGAATATTCTGTGAACTGTTCATACCAAGCAAACCAGAATGAAATACAATATTTGTTGGTAGAATAATAAGCATCCACATGTGACTACTGCATGCTGGCTAACAATTTAACAACTGCTTGAGAAATGAGATGAACTATATTATGTGCCTCTCTTGACTATAAATGGCTAACTCATTACATAGCAAAATGGATGCCATCTCAGCCAGGCTGACACCTTTGAAAATCAATAGAACTCTTTAAATGCAACTTAGAAACTTCTAGACAACAAACTCAAACAACAGCATTAGTGCATGCTATTTAAGTAATAATCCAGAGCTAAAACTTTTAAAAAAAGTCCTGTCTGCGAAAGTAAAAGGCATGATACAGGTGTCATTATTGGAAAGCAAAGGTCTTTCTCATCAAACTCAGATAAGTATCGATCTTCAGTGGAACTGCTGCTGGGCCACTGAGGGACAGCTGTGAGGATCTAATACAGCCTCTGAATTGAGGTAAAGAAAGAAGATGTACTCTTCCATCAAAAGGTAGATAAAATCTTTTCAGCTGCTTATTTCAATCTGCCATTATTAGCATGTTGTTGTCTGTGTTCAGTCTAAGCCAACCAGCAGTAATTTAGGTATAGTCTTGATCTGATGCTTCGTTGTACATGCAATGTCATGAACTGGGTCAGAGAGGATAAAAATGTAAATTGGATTTCATCAGCCAGTTAAAGATGTGGGTTTTTTCAGAATTCAATTCCATTGATGAAATAATGCTTTCTTTGAAGAAGAGCAATGGCCCTTATGAAAATACACGTGGTTAACTCCATTTATTTCAGCACAGGACAAGTAATAGATACAACAGTAACATTTCATGGTATCTTGTGAGTAATAGGATGTTCCCTTCTGTCACTCTCAGCTATCCTTGACTCACCTTGGCTCTTCAGATATCCCTGACACTGTTACATGGTGTCAGATGTGAATACGGGAGAGAAATTGCAGTAGTGGTCCAAGTAATACTTCTCTTTTGGCGATGGAGAAAGATTGGGTACACACTGGTGGTTCTTTATCCAGGTTTGGACACTGCCTCTAAGCAGAATTGTGGTTTATTTTTGTATTTTTAGCAGGCTAATAGCATAGGTCTCTAGGGAGCACTTGTTTAAAGCCCCTGTTAAAGTGTTTCAGGTGTAAAAATCGTAAAAGAATTCTGATTTCAACATTTTAATTGAAGATCCACAGACCATTTATTTCAGTCCGTCTTTTTTAATTTTTTTTTTGTTAGTGCCATAACTCCCACATGTCTTTTCTGAGTGCTCTTAGATGACCTGCAGCTTCTGCTGTTTTAGCAAGAAGTCGCTTGTGCATCTCATGAGCATCACAGATTCTCAGTCTATTTGTTTATCAATGTTTTTTTCAGTGTCTCTTGATCCCTTTGGCAGGCTGAATGTTTGTTTGAAACTATTCTTAATATTAGGTAGTCAGTCTGCTTTATTCCAGTCCTAGGATATAAAATTGCTCTGGTCAAGAACACTTCAAGACTGGGAGCTGCTGGCCTGGGAACTGCATTCAGACAGCGGCGTTCACCAAAGCATAGTGATGTGCTGAAGTTTCCTTGCTATGCTCCTTTAGTCTTACAGTTTAGAGAAATTGTTAAATAGTTATGAGAATTGTCATTGAATAAAAGATGCTATCAGTGATGAAATCCAGAAGAGTTTTTTCAATGCAGCTCCAGCAAACTGATAATTAAAGCTTCTAATTATTAGCAAAGCAGTAGGAAGTCTATATAAGCTGGATATTTGCCAGCGGGGGCCACTTCTGAAAAGACTCTTTGTTGTTCTCCCTTCATCTGCTGCATTTGCATGACAGAGTTATGTCAACAGTTAAAAATAATCTTATTATATGGGTTTACATAAGAGAATAGGGAAAAGACTGAGAAAATTGTTCGCTTTCATCAGTGACCTGCTGAAGAAAAGTAAAGATACAAAAAGGTAATATCTGAGAATAATAATAATAAAAAAAGAAAATACACCTAGAAAGAAGTGCACGTAATCTGGAAAGGCATTGCATAGAGGACTGTAGCATAGGGGCACTTTACATTATCCCCCTCCTATGTTGAATGCATACATTTGTGGAGCACTTCTCTTAAAGCATCTGTGGGAGAAACATCACCAACTAATCTCAAAAGGAACAGATATAATGGAGATTATTGGACCTGAATTCCAAAAAACACCAGGACAGAGTTTAATCACTCCTATATTTCTGAAAACCAGGAGTACACTTAATTGCTTCAGAGCTAGATCTGAATTTAACAATATGCCTTCACAAAGAGCAAAAACTGATGTCCATGAGGTTGTGCATGTGTGTGGCAGGATTGGGGGAAGGTTGGTAGAGTGGGGTGGCAAACGTTGCCAAGCCCGCTGCTGCTGAACAGGGTGCTCCTTGCCTGCTCAGCTCACTAAACCACCAGAAAATGAACTCGGCAAAAGAAGAAAGTTCTCTGTTGACTTACTGAGGTACTGGTGGTGGCGGGACTAGGGCAAGGAGTGGGGTGGCGGAGAGCTGAGATAGCATGTTCTGGGGCTTCCAGGCTGTTAAACCAACACAGCTGCCTGAGGTACCAAACCACAAGATCTACCCCAGACAGTTGATTGCCACACTGTGTTCTTTGATTACTTTGTAATCACTTGTGAAGTGTTTGTTTCCTGATTTCATAGTAAAAGAGATATTTTAAGTCACTGTTTTCCCAGTTATGAGTCATTGTTGTTCTCTTGTGGTTTTCCCCATTTGCATTTTACAGTTTTTACTCTGATTACAATTTGAAACCTTGAAGGACTGCTTTCAGCAGTGTGCTTCACACACGCAGGTATCCTCTGCAGACTTCAGTAAATGTCTTGCATGGTTTTCTTTGCTTAAAACCTAGATAGAATCAGTACTCTCTTTCTTTGCCTTCCCCTCCCTCAAAACTCTAGCAGATGATGGTTAAATTATTACAAACCTTTCAGTGTGGTAGCCCTAGGCACGGGATGGAAAATGAAGAGGCTGAGAAAGTATCTGTGAACTGATTATCTTGTTTAAATTTTCAACCAAGAGCTGCAGTGAGTTTTGCAGACGATTTTTAATGTTGTAGGGTTTTTGTCATGTTTTTGTCGTCCCGATATTGTAAGTTGATGTATTTTATTGGCCTGAGACAACAATAAATAATACAATTCAGTTTTATTTAATGATTTCTGGTTTCAGTGGTAGGGAATCTTTGCCAATTTTAAATTAGGTCTTGGAGTAAATTTTAAATTAATGAAATTTAAAGCCATGATTTGTTTAAGGATCCAGAACATTCACTCTTTCATCTATTCATCAAGCTCTTTAATTACCTAGTATGCATGAAACCTGTATTATGTCTTATTATTGAGAGATTAATTTTATGAAAACTTCTGAGTGGTAGATCATTAGAATGACTCTTGGATAATGTATAGTCTAACCTTTTCTACTAATCCCACCACAGAGGAAGAGAGGGAGGTTGACAACTCTCTGCAGTGTTTTATTCCTACTGTTCCCCTGCAGTATTATCAGCTGTGAGCAGATAGTTTGTCTCTCCTACTCTTTTAATATCTAATCTTCACTTGTGTATAGCTGTCCATCTTGTTCACCCTGAGCTACACGTACATGTGTGTGCCATTTGTAAAGGATTCTTATTGTTATTCGGTTACAGTAGTGTACGAGGCTCTGCTGCGTGAGACATTGCAAACAGGGAGTAAAGGAGCATGCCTGCCTCTGAGGTTGAAATATTCAAGTGGTTGGAGTCCCTTGTCCCTTAGGGAAATTAGAGATGTAGAGGCTGCTTGGCAGGCCTGAGATGGACCAGCAAATCTACAGTAGACTGGAGAACTTCAATTTAGATGTTCTGAGCCTCAGCCCAGTGCCTCGGCCACAGTAGTGTCTTTTTCCCTGGTCCAGTTTGGAGTGTGTGTTCTGTTCACACTTGTCCAACACAGCTGCTTGGGACAGCAGTTGGGGTTGCAGCGCAGAGCTGGGGAAGGGACTCGCGCCTGTGTGGGGCCACAGCTTGGTGGTAGATGTGGCATCGCCTGTGCCCAGGGCAGCAGCCCGGTTGCTCTAGTTCTCCAGTCCCTCAGCCCAGTGCTGCCGGCCCCCAGTGCTACGTGAGCCATGGCAGGGACTGCATCAGGGCCTGCAGTGGGTTTCAAACTACCTGGCCTGAAAAGTGGGGGCAGAGCTTTAATCTTGCGCGATTCCTCAGCGTGGCTGGGCATGCAGCTCAAGGGATGCGGTGGCATGAACAGAGAGGCAAAGAAAGATGGGCTGCTGTTGAAAGAAATCAGCATCAAAATTTGTATTTCTCGGGTATGTTTTACCTTCTCATACTGTGACCTCTCTTCTTTCCTGCCAAAAAGAAATGATTTTTCCATTTTTTTCAGGGTGCTTCCATGCCAGGCTAAATTTCTGTTGTCTTGAAAGCTAATATATCCACTTTCCATATTAATATTTGTGAGAGTAATATTAGAAATGTTTTATTTCATTATCTCACAGCTAAGGACTATATTCACACTGTGTTATAAAGCAGCTAATTACAATGTTAATGACTTAGTGTGCCATGCCTGCAGTGCAGTTTGTCAGAGTTTCTGAGAATTTCTAACAAGAAAATAGTTTGCAGAGTACTTTGTTGAATCTAGTTTGAGAAATGTTGCATATACAGCATCTTCATAGTGCTGTACTTCTCCTAATCAAAACTTTTTCACCTCCAAGGGCATTTGCATTTCATGGAAAACTTGATAAATTCAGATTATTTGACATTTGTACTTTTCTTCTGTCCTTGCTTGTTAAATTAAGAATATTTAGGATACTGCAGGGTAACAGAATATTTGTATGCAGTGATCCCTCCTGCTACTCCTCTGCTGGGTTTCCAATTGTCACTACCTCACAGTAATCAGTTGTGGAGTTGTGAAGCTATAATTAAAACTTCAGATGAGGAACAATGAATAAAAGGAACACCTCCTTCCTCTGCTCAGCCTTCATAAATTTAAATGCCATTAATGATAATGAGTAAAGGAGGGGAAATACCAAATTCACAAGCATACGTGCAACCTTTTAACTGTAATGTTTTTCAAAACTTAGTCTCTCCTTAGGGGGCACTTGTAAAAGTAGCTTCCTTTTGGGTTTTTTAGAAAGCTCTCTGTGGTCAGTATGACATGGCATGGAGCATGCTTTCTGTTTCAGACTAAAATCTATACTTTTAGAAAGAAAAAAAACACGGGTGGCAATGAATTCGGTTACAGTGACTGGATTAACTAACGCTGCAGAGGTCTGCAGTCCACTTATACGGAAGAACTTTGAGTTTTTTAGCATTCTGATAAAAATCTATCTGGCCACTTGAACAGGATACATGTTAAAAGCAGCTCAGAGGTATTTAGCTGCCATTCAGGAAATCCTGCTGATCGCTTCATGAGTCCAATAGCTAAGTCTCTAATGCAGTAGGTCAAAAAGGTTTCTCATAGAGTTTAGAAGCTCCACTCTGTGTCCTTCCTCTGGTGCGCGGAATTACTGATCCCATTGTTGCTCTGATGCCTGGTGATTACGGATTGAGTCAGTTGTTCCAAAGCACACCATGTATTGACACTGGTATATGCAATTGGACTCCAACTCTGGTTATCACAGAAATTTGTATAACAAAGTACGTTGCGTCACTGTGGAGACATATTGATTTTAGTGATGGAAATGGACGGATTTTCTCTGTGTTTCTCATCTGATAACTGTCGCTATAGTTTGTAATCTAGAGGCTCCAAGAGAGGGTGGGAGGCTTCTGTGGCAAGCCCTGCAGTCTCCACCCTCAGGCAGTTTGCCATCTGAATGGGCTGGGCAAGCGCTGGGTGCAGAAGAGGGAAGCGATTCCTCTTTGGTCACGCGACAGGTTAGTGGCAGAGGTTTGAATTAAATTCACATATTTGAAGTCCCTGTGTATTACTTTACTCACTAGAGACCACTGCCTTCACTGGTGTTTATAAATCGAGTTTCTGTGTCAGAATTGTCTGTTCTTTACCATTAATGGGGGTACTCTGTAAGGTATCAGAAAACAAACACTTCTAGTAAATAGTTAATGAATATCAATATGCATGTTTCCTGTACACATGCATAAACATATATTGATATCTCATGGCCTTTTAAATAACACATACTTTAATTTCCACTCAGACATTTTTTAGCAGTAATAAGAAAAGCACATTTTTTTCCCCCAAGGATCACAGACAATAGGTGAGCCTGCAGTAATTCTGTTTTATTGAAACTTCTCAGTGTCTGTAAGCACTGGAGATGCCTGATTTAATCATTCAGAACTAGCTCCTGCAGAAAATATTTGCATTGTGCATGTTTGAAAAATACCAGAGCCAGAATTAACTTTAATAAAGCTATACTTTGTGCCAGCTATAGCGTGTGAGTTTCGAAGGTGTGTCCAACCACCTAGACATCGTGGGAAGGGACAGGCTTTATGAATATAGGGTTCTGTATTCTAGCACATTCCATTTTATTAAACAAAACTGTACTTTCTGTGTATCCAGGGCAAATACGTGATTCAAAATGACTGTTTTATGTTACTCTCTTTCAGCACTTTTTCTCCTTATAAATTGCCAGCAACCAATATGTACTTTTTATTTTTCTCTGAGTCATGTCAACTGACAAATCTTAATCTATCTTCAAATTAAAGGCAGAAGAAATCAATTACAAGTGGTTGGTTTACCTAAATTGAATTGCACTGGCTCTTCTGATTGAACTTAAGAGTCATGTGGTTGGTGTTCCATCACTTGGTGACTATAAAATTTGTAATTTGATTTCCATCATTAATATCTGGTCTTTCTGAATTATGAACTCCTTTTTTTGCAAGCACTCCAGTATTTACTTTAAAATTGCAGTTTCTGCAGACATTTAGTTGACAGATTTGTTTCTTACAGCATTTATGAGATGTAAATGCAAAAGAGGTGAGTGCAGACTACCTAAATGCAATTGTAGCTTCAAAGAACTATCACCAGACTCTCCTCCCCCTTTTGCTTCCATAATTTGCTGTGTTGGGCTAAGAGCACTGAAAGGCAGGAACCTAAGCTGAAGTATATTGCTCTCTTCTTCTCACATACTACATATCCAAAGTCATCATCTCTTGTGTTACTGTCCTGAGCAGAGGTAATTGACTAATGGTACAATGTATTGGCTCAGCTGTGTCTGTACTTGCTTGCAATGTTTTTATAGTTCGCAGGTTACAAAACTCAAACTCTGTTTGTTGACTTACTTGCAGAGAACTATTCCTTTAGTTGATTTCCTAAATGAACTGAGGATTCATGGCACGTGCTGTATACCAGGAGTGTGGGCTGTTTTGAAAACTGACATACTCCTCCTTCAGATGGCCTGCTCTGCCTCTGTGCATCCATTTCTCCATGCTGTGAGGGTATAGCACTGTTTGTTTAAGTTCATATTTGCTGTGGTGTATAAATATCAGTTGAGATAGATTTAGAAGGTACCTTTATGCAGATGAACAAAATTAGAAGGGAAAGAGTTGTATTATAGGGAAGAATCTGCCACATTCTGTAAGACTGTTTTTTTCAGTGCCTGAAATAGATTTAAGGCTGAGGGAAGACAGTATAACACAATTCAACATTAAAGGATTTGCAGAGAGTGTTCAGTGAAAATACTGTATAGGTACAACTGTAAAGAATAGATAGTACAGTGCTAAGTATTCAAAATTCAACATTGTATTTTTGTTATAATAAACTGATTTGTAACCAGTTCTTATTTAAATCAGCCTGGTAGTTGTAATTAGTCTGTAGTTTAAATGTCTTGCTCAATGCTATAGAGCATAGGAAAATAGACCATACAGAATCACAGAATCATTGAGGTTGGAAGGGACCTCTGGGGATCATCCAGTCCAACCCCCCTGCAAAAGCAGGGTCACCTACAGCAGGCTGCACAGGACCTTGTCCAGGTCGGTTTTGAATATCTCCAGAGAAAGAGAGTCCACAACCTCCCTGGGTAGCCTGTTCCAGTGCTCCGTCACCCTCAGAGGGAAGAAATGTGCCTGTTGCCCCTTGTCCTGTCACTGGGCACCACTGAAAAAGAGTTTGGCCCCGTCCTCTTGACACCCACCCTTAAGATGTTTGTAGGCGTATATAAGGTCCCCTCGCAGACTTCTCTTCTTCAGGCTAAACAAGCCCAGCTCCCTCAGCCTTTCCTCGTAGAAGAGGGGCTCCAGTCCCCTCATCATCTGCGTAGCCGTCTGCTGGATTCTCTCCAGTAGCTCCTCATCTTTCTTGAAGTGGGGAGCCCAGAACTGGACAGAGTAATCCAGATGGGGCCATATTAGGGCAGAGTAGAGGGGGAGAAGGACCTCCCTCGACCTGCTGGCCACACTCTTCCTAATGCACCCCAGGATGCCATTGGCCTTCTTGGCAGCCAGGGCACACTGCTGGCTCATGGTTAACCTGTCATCCACCAGGACACCCAGGTCCCTCTCCACAGAGCTGCTCTCCAGCAGGTCCGCCCCAAGCCTGTACTGATGCATGGGGTTGTTCCT
>Ga0065711_1045560_pt1 | contig 13402 bp, 10 predicted proteins | sample Hoacrofraction12_FD_59098 | JGI IMG/M metagenome (GOLD analysis project Ga0065711, IMG submission 59098) | Hoatzin crop microbial communities from Cojedes, Venezuela - Epithelial fraction 12 v2 (version 2) | ecosystem: Host-associated > Birds > Digestive system > Esophagus > Crop | place...
GCTGAACATGAGGAAGAACTTCTTCCCTCTGAGGGTGACGGAGCCCTGGCCCAGGCTGCCCAGAGGGGCTGGGGAGTCTCCTTCTCTGGAGATATTCCAGCCCCACCTGGACGCGGTGCTGTGCAGCCTGCTCTGGGTGACCCTGCTTCGGCAGGGGTTGGGCTGGGTGACCCACAGAGGTCCCTTCCAACCCCGACCATGCTGTGATTCTGTGACCGTATCCACCATTCAAGGGGACACAAACTGGGGGCCTTTATTTATACATGTCCATCAAAATCACTCTCACAGGACAGAGGTACGAGGAGGACAGAGCACTTCTCAAAGGAAATGAAACTGAACTGGGTCAAAAGAAAAATCTTCTAATTCACAGGAGATTTCTATACCATTTTCTCCCCATTTTAAACAAGGGCATGTCCAAAACTGTGTTTTATGCTGAGAGAAGCCAACAGACAGAAGCTGAAATAAAAGAATTCAAGTGCAAGTATATTTTGGAGAAAAAGTCAGAAGTAGGAAAAACCTGAGAAAGCAATAATTCTGATAGATGCTGAGGACAGCAATTCTCTACTGCTATAAATTCCCTCAAAGAAATTAACTCCGAAGCAGCTCAGCAAAGGATATGAAGGCAGAAATCAGAAACAGAATTTGGCTCTGGCTCTTGGGCTACTACCAGCCTCTCTTAAAATAAGTGTTTTGATTATTCCAGACCTAAGTGTGTGCAGTTCTTCATAGCAAAGGCTGTGGCGGGCTGCGACACAGTAACTGACCAGAAGTGCTCAGTTTGAATCATGAGCAGAAGATACTCAAGAACTACTTTTGTACCGTTGGGTTAAAAATATCTAAGAAAGAGTACAGATCATCTGGTGGCAGATCCAAAGAGGCAGCATGTACTTAAACTGGAGTAACAAAGGAAATTTAGCAGGGGCAGAAGGGCAACACCCAACACTGTGGAAGCTGTGGCTGCCCCCTCCCTGGCAGTGCTCAAGGCCAGGTTGGATGGAGCTCTGAGCAACCTGGGCTGGTGGAAGATGTCCCTGCTCATGGCAGGGGGACTGGAACCAGATGATCTTTAAGGTCCCTTCCAACTCAAACCATTCCGTGATTCTGTGATAATATCACATTGGACAAAACCATTGCAGAGAGCAGACTACACGGTGCACTGAACCAGCCACAGTCCTGCCCTTGTAGGAGAACACAGGAACGCTGGCAGAGTGTTTTCGAAACTATGAATGAGGGTTTTTATCAAGTTTTGCGTTCTTACTGCTTTGGGAGTGCTAGGACAGGAAGGGTCATGTTCAGCTGAACTTCACATCTGCACTGAAGAAGCCTGCAGGAAGACACTGGGGCTCCCAGCTGTGCCACTGCTCTAACATTTGATAGATAGTAGGAAGCATGAGGAAAAAAACTGAATTCTCCACAAAAGAATCCCTATGTAGTGAACGAATTACATGACTTCAAAAATCAAATGCATTGACTGACTGAAATTACGTCTACAACTAAGCAGAAGGCCAAAAGTGCTGTTCCAGTAAGCAAGAGTCAATATTCAACCCAGCATACATTTAGTTCTACAAACAGCAAGCAATGGTGAAGTTTATTTTATCTCAGCCACTGCACAAGCTTCAGGGCCACAATCAGAGAAGTGTCTGCAAATGCAGGGTCGGGGCTATGAGCGCACTCATAGCAACCTGCTTCCCTCCTTTGAAGCAAGCACCAAGGGAGAGCAGAGCCCATCACTCTCTTCTGCGTGTTCCCAAATACACCCATGCCAAATGCCCAGAAGATTTACAGCTCAGTGAATCACTCGAACAGTAAGTTATTCAAGAAGTGGAATTCCCCACAGAGCCGTAACTCCTGCCAACTTCCACAGGCATTTTATCTCCTCACAGAGAGTGGGGCTTTAATAATGTTGCCTTCTGCCTCTCTTCAACGCTCCCGTATCGTCAGTAATTGGTGCAGCTTTTTTGCCTTTAAAACAGGATCGAGCAAATAGATCGGTGATCAATCTCTGTCCGATTCTGCTGTATTCGGGGAGCTGGCAAATGGTTTATCTGGACCAGAATGTGAAATACTCTAGAAAGTTGTGGAAAAAAATACAAGTTGAAAGTTAGGGAAAGAATTCCTTCCTCTATCGAACTAAAGTCTGAGATGACCAGCTCTAATGGCACATCCAAATGTGCCAAAAACTACTTTCCACATACACTCCGGACAGAACTAGAAACAACAAGCTAGGATAGCAGCAAAGCATGTTTTTTTCGAATGTCTAACTGACAGAAAAATTAAACAGGCCAACATGGTGCCTAGCAGGAGTCAGAAATCAGGAAATTGCCTCCAGTCAACTTTCTTCTGTCCAGACAAAAAACCTTCCTGCAACATTAAGCTCTCAGAGGGACTAGTCCACTGTGATTACCTTGGCCACAATGTGCATCTGAAGACAAGCAAAACACCAAATTACAGAGCAGTAGCCTATAATTAGGGCTGGGATTTGATGAAGGCATGTCAGGATAATTTGGAAAGTGGTCATTTCACGAAGAGCAACAGCAAATGGAAGTATTCACCATTAATCTGTACCTAGAGTGACCTTTGTTTTACCGGAGTAGCAGTGTTACGCTCAGTGTGTTGCAGTTCAGAATCAACTGTCTTGCAGGAAACGCGTAAGAACCCCAAACTCAACCATAGCTTTGCTTTCTGTCTCATGTACAGGCCGGAGAGAAAAGCAGCTCACCTCGCGGAGTCCTGACTTCCAGCCCTCTGCCCCGGACTCACCCGAGGCTCCGGTCACTGCAGAAGAGCAGGACGTGCTGCAATGAAGTTTGCAACAAAACCAGTAACAACAGAACTTAGGGGGGGAAAGGGGGAAAATAAAGCAAGCACAAAATCTGCAGAATTCTTCCGGACTGGTGCAGTGTTGCCAGCATAGCTCACACTGAGGCAACACACCACGCGTTCACCCAGCAGAGTGTACGGCGTAGAATGGCAGTAACTAGGTGATTACTAACTGCTAATACACACTTCAAGTAAAAAGAAAACCTATCGTGATGTCAGCACAACATATTTCCCTTCTATGACAATGTAACAAGTCCAAAGAATACGGAGGCAGCAACGCATGTAGCACCTGGACTCCAGCAAGGCTTCCGACAGCATCTTACGCGCTCTTTCCAGAAGGAATTTAGAAAAAAAGCGCATTCAGAACTAGCTTGCAATGGTGTATACAACTCGCTGCAAAAACATACTCCAGAATGGATCACTGTCAAACTAGAATAAGGTCCAACAGTATTCAACAGCGTTCTTAATTACGTACACAATGCAATATATGGCTTTGTTACGAAATACCACGTTACTGGGGGGGAGTTGCAACTCTGTTCTACCATCAGAAGATAAATCAAAATGGTCTCTACAAATCTGGGAGGGAACTCACGGAGCGGATTTCTTCCTATTTGTTCTGCTAAAAACAAATGTAATGTGCGCTTTGATAGGAATTCTCATCTATACAAGATGGAAAAACTATTTGCTTGCCAGAAGTTCTGCAGAGAGCAGTCTGGAGCTGTAATGCATCAGTAAACAAATGTGCGTCAATAACACATTTAAACGGCAAGTTTCACGGGCTGATGTGCAAGACCAGAGCATCTTTGGTAGGACAGGTGAAACAACCCTTCCCTCTCTAGTCAGCATTAACACTGACTGACTTAGAACCTGACGTCCCGCTTAGGGCATCACATTTCTAGAAAGATACGAAGCAACTGGAGAGAGCCCAGGGAAGGGAAAAAAATAAAACACTGGAGGTCTAGAAAACATGACGTATGAGAACAGATTGAAAGAACTGGGTTTGTTTAGTCTGAAGAAAAAGATGACTAAAAAGAGACATGATAACAGTCTTCAAATATGTAAAAGATTGTTACAAGAAAGAAAAACTACTTTCCACATACACTCTGGATAGAACTAGAAACAACAAGCTAGGATAGCAGCAAAGTATGTTTTTTTCGAATGTCTAACTGACAGAAAAATTAAACATCTGAAAGCTTGCCACTAGGGGCTGTGGAAGCATGGAAGGTTTTCAGGAAGAAACACGCCTGGACGCAGGCAGGTATGCGAGGATTTCACAGGGCTGCTGAACCGACTGTACGACTTCCCCAGGTCTTCTTCAACACACTTGGATTCCACATTGTAGGCATCAAACGTCATTCCTTTATTGCTGCTTGTGACCACCCGTTGAGTTTAGAATGACTGGTCTTTATCTTCAAAGAAAAACTGTTCTTTCTAGGAAGACAAGCAATGCTCTGTAGAAAATGCACGAACCACTACACTCCCCCAAACTGTCTTTTCCAAACCACCATACACCAGGAGACAGGCACTGCCACTCACTACGGATGAGGGACAAGCTGCAGAACCGAACCAGGAATACGATACGTTGCTGTTTTCGGTGCGGTTTACTTCTAAAAGTGGCTTTCCTCTTGTGTATAAGATTTACTCTGCAAGAGGCCTGGCACAAGAAGACGTAAGAAATGCTAAAACAAAAAGTGACATCACCCACTAAACTAAGTGCAACAAGTCTTCTGGGGCAAATGAAGCTCAATAACTAGCTAATATGAGTTTTAGTCATTTCGAATATTGCCAAGCAATAAATTGACTGGCCAATATACTCCTCAGTGCAAATTACTGTGGAAGGTGGCCGCTGCTCCTCTCCTCTCGCCGTACCTCCACAACTACAGTCAGACGCAAGCAAGCTCTTTCCGCTGCTGAGAAGCTGCTACTAAAGGTGCTTGGTGTTTTATGAGGTCCCGAGCTTGTGGAAATTGCTCCTTTGTCACATACGGAATGGGCTGGCCCACGGGGTATGCTGTTAAGACACCCTTCCTCTCCCAGCTCTTCAGAGGACAGCAGCAAATGATTACGGAGCTGCAAGTCAGGAGCCCAGACAGACACCCGTAAAACACTGTCGACGCTGACAGATACAGTTATGCAGAAGAAAGACAGTGTAATGCATCACAGGTTTCCCAGACAGGGATATTGAACGGTGGTTTAGTGGAAGGTGGCAGCCTGGTATTTCTTAATGTTTTCTTAAATAAATTAACTCAAATTAGGCCTTAGCTAGGATCCCACGGGCTTTAATTATTTAAAGACCCTAAAGAAGGCATTATTAATGGTCCAGATTTTTTTTCTCAAATTATCTCCACTTTTTTTTCTCACTTCCAACAACGCGAAATTTCTCTAAAAGAAACCTTCGGATAAACTTCTCTGGTGCTTTGGAACTTGATAAAAATCCATGCCCTCTCTCTCTACAGTTCAGTAACAAACATAGTTTTGGTTCAAAGCTGCCTTATTTTGCCTCTTCCTGTATTTCTAGAGAAATCTATTGCCTTTACTCCACCACTCTTCCTTTTTTTGACCACTGCCAAAATGGGCAGTTTGGTTTTGGTCTCTCGCTTTCAGAGTAAGCGGCCACTGCAATGAGAAGAGCTGCCATACCAGCCCACCTGCCCTTCACTTTGACCATGTCACTGAACACAGCATCTAAACGGACACTGAAAAAGTTCCAGGAGGAGGAAACCGAAGGCAGGTGTGGGGAGAACACACCCAACAGGTCACTCCCATTGCAGAATGCCAGATAAGCAGACCAGAGTCATGCATCACCCGTGAAGCGGGGACAGCTCTTCCGAGGCGAGCGGACGGGAACACGGCTCACTCTGGTGAACATCTGGGCCACTGTGCTAAGGGAATGGACGGGTCATACGCAGAATTTGTCCAAGAGAGAGAAACTGAGGTGATTGAACAGGCAAGGTTGACGAGTTGTGAAGATTCAGAACACATCTGCTCTCTTGCAGAGCACTAGATGAGACACACTACTCCTCTCTCACCCCCGGCCCTCCGAGCCCAAGGAGGTTTACCAATATTTGGATGCTTTAGAAGTCGGCAGATTCGAGCTTCACGTTCCAGTTTCTGGTGATCTGAAAGAGAATAAGAAACAAGGCGTTAAGCACCACAACTCTGAACTAAGCTCCTGTTCGTGTTCCAGGGAGCAAGGCAGCCAGTGACCTAGCAGCCATCCAGAGGGCTGGGATTCCTGGAACATGACCGTCTCCAAAAACCTCCCAGTTGTTTCAGGTGAAGGCTGCGCAGCCGAGGCTGCGGGAGGACCCCAGCTCCTGCTCCGGTGCTAGCGCTGAACTGATATTCCCTCCTCGGATTCAAAGCAAGGAGTGGCAGAGTCAAAGACACCGCTCTTTCATCAGCCTCACAAATACGCAGAGCTGCTTCCAGTGACATCCCTTCTGAGACTTCTCCCCTTCTCCAGGGCTGAGGAGGGGGAGGAAAAGCCTCTGAAGAAACAGCCCCCATGCAATGGGACAAGAATCTGCTTCCACTCCAGAGAAACACTGGGGAAGAAGGGCAGAGGAGGCAGGAGAAACACACAGCTCCTGCTAGCACGCAGCCATGGCGTGAAGCGGGCAACTCTGCCCGCTCCAGTGAACCGCAAAGATAACCGTACTTCAGTACCCACGGACGGACTCGCTGGTGAAATGCTGATCAAGCACCTCAAGATCTCCAGGCGAGTTCTGCCCAAATGCTAAGTATGCTTATTCCAGCCTAAAGGCAACATCAGTTCGAGCACGACTGTCATCTGGATTAAAGGAAAAAAAAAAATATCAAGAAGAGTAAAAAATGGTTTCTCCTCCCTAGAAATGTGATGTGCGTGAGGGCAAGGCAAGGAGAGGGAGCTAGCGTAACTCTGCCCATCTCAGCCAAGAAGCTTTTTAGCCACTGAGGCTCAGACAGGAGATCCTTCACTCGAGCAACGACCGAGTCCCCAACTGGCACCACAAAGCCCCCATCCTCTCAAGCGCAGTGCTCACACGGGACAGGCACAGATTCACTGACAGGATCTGAGGGAGGCAAATCCTTCAGGCAGCCCTGGCAGCTGCTAACCTCTAGACTTTTGGGGACGCAGATGCCTAGAAAGAGGGAAGAAGCAAGGACTGTCCTCCCTCCCCAGTCCAGCCATCAAATGAACATTGCAAGGGGAAGCAGCACTGCTCCTGACACTTCCTCTGCAGCAGATCTTCAGCACACAGGCTTGAAAACAAACCTTCTCAGCATCTCCTGTGACACCACAAGTCTTTGCCAAGGGAGTAAGCAGGACCTTTGGCTGGCTGGGCTACTTGGCAGATCACCAGGAGGAACGCAGCACCCTCCGATTTATAGGAAACCCCCCAGAAACCCACTTCAACAAAGCCACACCACACGGCTCCGCCTAAGAACAGTTGGTGCGGCTCCATGGTCTCTGCGTGGTCTTCCCCTTCCCTTCATCAAGGAAGGCTGCGGGCAACTGCTCTCTTCCCCGTGAGCAGAAGGCAGAGCCCCAGCCAGATCTCTGCCCAGCACACTTTTCTCTCCCAGGCTGGGACTAGCAGCTCAGGGCACTGCAGGATTTCTGTCTCCTTTCCCACTGCTGAACTATAGAAAATGTCCCAATTAATAATAGGGCTGAGATGTGCTTACATCCTCATCTGCTACCTTTCAGGGATGGGGGAAGGTAAATTACTCCTTTCATCTCTCCTGCTTCTCAGTCCTGGAAATTATTGTTGTTGTTGCATATATTTTAGAGCTCCGTGCCAGAACCACTCTCCGACACAGCAGCAGCAGCAAGCGAGCCTGCAGAGCGTCCCCGCTCCCGAGGCCTTGGTGCAGTGCGAGCTCGCACTTTCTCGCCTGCATTGCTGGGGAGGGCGGCGGTGCCTCGGCCTCCCTTTTCGCAGCGTCTCTCCCAAACCAAGGTCTGCAAAACGCGCTCGCAAGACTGCACCCAGGCCAGATTCTCACAGCAGGGCAACAGCTTTAGATCAACTATCCCCACAGCCTGCCTGCACGCCTGGGTCTCGCGAATCCCCCGCTCACCCTCCCAGCTCTACTTGGAACTCCTACAGAAGGGGATCCTTCACCCACCCGGATCACGTTGCCCTCGTGCGCGGTTACACTTGCTGAGAATCTGTTCCCAGCTACAAGGACACGGGGAAGCAGACAGCAAAAACAGCTGAGCAAAGGGGGAAGGAGAGGTAAGGGCTCACCACGTGCTACTCAGCCACCGAGCCCTGACAGCCAGGACAGACAGCTGATGGGAGCAAGGCTCAAACAAAATGACATAACCATCAAAATGCCATGGGGGATGTAAATCAAGAGCAATTGCTCCCCCGAAATCCTACACCGGCGAGGCGGAGGGAGGGCAGCTAGCGATCACGGGCAGCAGCAGCCACACCAGAACTTGTGACGGGAGGTCATCACCCCACAGCCCATCCCTCCGGCACCACGCAGCCTGGCCGGAGACCAGGGGAGGAGTGCAGCGCTCCGGTCACAAGGTACAGGAAACTATTTCTGGTCAGGGGGAAAGCATACCACACTCTTCTGTCTCCAGGGCAACAAAACAGGCAAACTCAAGCACAACTCGCAGAGAGAAAGCACGCTCCAGCCCCAGGAGCACCAGCCCGCAGCAGCCGGAGCAGCGAAAGGTCAGGCTGGGTGGGTTTGCTGCGCGGGTCCTGCGGGATCCCGATCCCGTTCCTGCGGGATCTCCCGTCCCGTGGCAGGCAGCACCAGAACGTGGCCCAGGCTGTGACTTGGAAAGAGCCCCCCCCCACCTCATCCCCAAAGAGAGCCCTTTTTTAAATCGTTCTTCATCGCCCCATGGCCTTTGGCACGGCGTCGGCATTTGACTCGTTCCACGGATCGGCAACGCAGTCAATTTGGGACTCGTGGGGAACAACCTGGTGCCTAAACGCATAAGGAATAAACATGGAGCTGTGACTTTACCTTTCTCTGGTCTAACAACGTTTATTCCCAGTAGGAGATAGAAAAAGCAAAATTCTGAGTCCTGCAGAGCAGTCAAAGGCTGGGCCTTAACACATTTTAACCTTAAAAATGCAAAGTATTCTTCACAGTATTAGAAAAACGATGAAAAGATGACATGGTTTCGGATCCGTGCCTTATCAAGAGCTTGCAAAGCGAATCGTTTCTCCTCCCTCGGCCCAAAAGACCAAGCTTCTTCCTGCAAGGCATTTGTGGACCGGAGGTGTTGAGGTTGTGGAGTCTCCTTCTCTGGAGATATTCCAGACCCGCCTGGCCGTGGTGCTGTGCAGCCTGCTCTGGGTGACCCTGCTTGGGCAGGGCGTTGGGCTGGGTGACCCACAGAGGTCCCTTCCAGCCCCGATCATTCTGTGATTCTGTGATTCGTAACGCCCAGGGGAAGTGCACCTAGCAGCTACCAGCAACACACCCGGCCTACCCTACAGCACCCCAGGCCTAGGGACATCAGGCTTATTTCCCACCTTTCACCAACTACAAAATTCAACCAGCAATTTCCATCACTTGCCTAAAATACCGTACATCCTTCAGAAAACCTGCGGGTTCCCATTCAGGGCTTCAAGTGACAAAGCCATACACCCACAGAAGTTACTCCAAATGTTAGTTCCTGTTACAATTCAGCACTGCTGTTCCACGTTTGAATTCATCTACCTCCTGCTTCCAAATATTGGGTTTCATTAAGCTGTTTTCCTGCTAGGTTACAGAGCTGTCTAGCCCTGAACAATAGATGATGCTTAAAACTTAAGTACAGGATATTACAAACACTCATCTAATATTCATTTACTGTTTTCCAGCCAAAAAAAGAGCATCTTGCTATTTGGACAATTCTTCTACCTACTGTCTGAAGCAATTAGTATCTACACAGACAGAGAAGTGCAGTCTACATTAAGCTCTTTTGTGGCAAAAATTAAAATGTAAATGCTTACGGAGATGGTGCTTAAAAACAGCAGGAGAAAACTTTCTCATGTTTGGTACACAAACTAAGGTGTGAATATCTGTTTCTCTTCACTAGTCCTTCACAGGATATGATTTCTGCATCTCGGTTCAGCATCTGAGACTACGTTTAAGCCAAGTACCTTTAACATTATTGCTCTGCAAATACTGCGTGCCAAGTGTTGTTCTAGTCATGTTCATACTGGGGTTCTTCAAAACATACCTGGGAAGAAACTGCCTGTTCAGAGCTGGGATTTCTTTGGGTTGGGTCTCGATTTGTCTAGGGGTTTGCTTTAATAGAAAGCAAGAATGATTGTGTTAGCATCATTGGTGAGATTTACGGACCTGCAAAAACAAAACTGCTTCACTGTACACAAACACGCAGTCCAGTGACTGGGACAGGGCCACTGGTGCACCACAGACGCACAGCAGTGGCCGTGCACAACCAGTAATGTCGCAGCTGTAAATCTCCAGCTGAGCAGGTTAAAACAAAACCGACCCTGCCTGCGTATGGACGACAGCAGACCAAAACCGTGATAGTTTGGCCTGTATGTCCCAAATGCATCAAACCTCAGCAGATAAACAGGATAACCTGATGTAAAAGAAAGGTGTACCCAAAAGAAACACCAAAACGCAGACAGCTTTACTTCGCAAAAACCTGGCAATCTCCAGCAGAGTGGGGAACGTGACTAGTTTTACGCCGATGTGCATTTCTTACTCTTTTATAAGGAAATTTTGTCATCGTCTGACCGCTTCTGCCTGTTAGCCCACCGACGTGGTGATGGATATGGACGGGTAACGTTAAGACCCAACTCCTGGGCTCTGTGCTTCCCCAGGGAATCAGCTCCCAGTTTTCCCCTCCAGGCACCACAGGCATGGCTGCTTCGCAGGGCTCTTCCTCACCAGGCCCTTCTCCTCCCAGGGGACCCCGGGCCTGGAGCAGAACGCCTTCAGACAGCTCTGACTTCAGACACAGCCACGATGCCCTGAATGGGTCCTGCTCCCGAGGGATGGGGAGAGGGGCTTCCTTTCAGCTGCACGCAGCTGCCGCGCAAAACCCACGCTTTCCAGCCAAACTCTTGCCACAAGCTCCATGAAGGACCGGTGACAGGGGAGGTTTGCCGAGACATGCCCCTTCCGCCCCAACCCCTCTGCCTGCCCCAGGAGCTCCGACATTTACTGCTCTAGGAACAAACATCAGCAAACCCACGCTTATTCCAGGTAGCTCCTTCTCCTGGCACGCAGCAGGCAGCATTAAAAACTAACTGAAAGAGTGGACAAAACAGTTACTGAAATAAATCAAACCAAGATTTATCAGTGAGAGCGAGTAACTTCCCATCTACCAGAAAATGAGGTGGAAAAAGTTAATTCGACCATACTTGCTTCAAGAAGCATTAGAAACACAGCGTCGCTTCGAAACAGTTCCACGTGGAAAGCAGCACCCCAACTGAAGCATCTGCTGGCTTACCTCACCAAACGGCAGCTACACTGAGCTTGCTCTTTCTTTAGTACACCTGCCTTAACAACAAAATAAAAAAAGCAGGTGGAGGACACACTTTAGCAGCCTAAAAGTTAGCCACCCCAATGGGAAGGCAGATTCTTTCCCAAATGGAGTAAGAAGCAGCAGCAACAAAACTAACGCTGAGTTGTGAATCATCTCCGTTTGATGAGAAACTGTGTCATGAAGAGAAAACCCGTGCTCCTCCCTTTGCCATCACTCAATCCTCCTGTTCTCGACCGGAACACACAATCCGGCTGCTTGGTACTCCAGCCCACCTGGCTTCATCCCGCACCAGGACCGCGCTCCATCGCCGCTGTTAACGGAGGCTTGACGTTACCATTCCTGTGGGAACACGCTCTCGATTACATTTCTGAGAACAGGAAGAGTCCGGAAGAGGAATCAAACCCAAAGCAATAAATTCAGTTTGATTGCTGTCATCATGCCAATTCCGGGAGATCGTCAATTGGTGCCAGCTGTTAAGATACCGTTGGAGTTGCTTCAAGACAGAAATCGAATTTGCATCAAATACATTTTGTCGTGTGAGACTGCTCTGAGCCTTGAGGTTCCTTCGTGCTTTTCTTTGCATGTTTAAATTTAAACTTCCTCTCCGAGACATTCCCAGCACAAGAGAGCTGGCTCCCTCATCCCGCATCTCAAGCCACAGACCTTCCCCCATATTCTCTTCTTTTTCCAACAAGACCGTGCTACAGAACAGCTGAGATCTCTCAGCGTTTGCAGTCGGGTGGCCCAGGAGAGTGTGCCATGCCACAGCACCACTTTGAACACGAAGACCAGCCAGTCCAGCCCACCGCTATTTCCCCTTCCGCAGAAATTAGTAGAAACGAAAAATCATCCTAGGCCTTAGGAACAACCAGAGACCCCCGTAGATTCAGTCTATTCTTTCTGACAAGAGCTAACAGCAGATGCCTAAAGAAAAATATAAAGAAAATAAGCATATAATAACACTTCCAAACGCTCTCCCTCCCCCCAGCTACCTGCAGCCCAGGACTTTGCCGTTTCCATTTCAGTGTTTCTACGTCGCCATTTCAAGGACCAGCCAAAATGAATCAATCCGTGGCAGCACGCTACTCCCACTGCGTGTGACATTTCTGCAAGCCCAAGCCTTCTTTCCAGCCTCCCAGCACAAAGCAAGCCCAGTGGCACGACGTCCCCAGCGCCCGGGCAGAGGGGCTGCCACCCCCTGCATGTCCCCAGCGCCTGGGCAGAGGGGCTGCCACCCCCTGCCACAGCCAGCAGCGTCTCGCTGCAGCGACTGCCCACCAGCCACGAAGTCACCGAGGGGAAGCCACGGCCGGAGCCAGCGGGTGAGGAGGGAACAAAGCTCCACTCTTCTCACCCAGCGAAAGCTAGAGAAACGAAGAGCGGTGGCGAAATCCTCACCGCTTGCCTTCAGCTGCTGACAAAGGAGGAGGTTCAAGTGCCAAGAGGACACAATAAATACAAGCCTTCTTTCAAGAAGTGCCGGCAGACGTACTTCCTCACAAAGCCTTTCCTCCAGCAAAACCATTAATGCGATTACCTTGTACCAGCCTTTTCCCATGCTCTCCCAACCTCCCAGAAGCAAACAACCCCACGTGTAAAAGTGTAACACTACTCCTAGAAGTACATACACACATGGATCTTACAGGCAGCCAGAAAGCTCACGCAGTTGGTAACAAGCTGTGTTTCTGCCCACCAGTAGCCGTGAACCCTTTGGTGTCACTGCACTGGAAAAACAAAACAAACTAAATAGGATTGAACTACACAAACGTCGAACAAAGTTTCCACTCTTTTGTTGAAGTAACACAGAAATCAGACTACCAACATCACAGAGTAGAAGGCAAGGTGATTTAAAAAGGACATGGATGTGTTGGAGCGGGTCCAGAGGAGGCCACAGAGATGATCCGAGGGCTGGAGCACTTCTGCGAGGACAGGCTGAGGGAGCTGGGGCTGTTCAGCCTGGAGAAGAGAAGGCTCCGGGGTGACCTTAGAGCAGCTGCCAGTACCTGGAGGGGCCAACAGGAAGGATGGAGAGGGGCTTTTCACAAAGGGGTGTAGCGATAGGACAAAGGGGAACAGCTCTAAACTGAAAGAGGGCAGATTGAGATTAGATATGAGGAA
>Ga0065711_1045563_pt1 | contig 13402 bp, 8 predicted proteins | sample Hoacrofraction12_FD_59098 | JGI IMG/M metagenome (GOLD analysis project Ga0065711, IMG submission 59098) | Hoatzin crop microbial communities from Cojedes, Venezuela - Epithelial fraction 12 v2 (version 2) | ecosystem: Host-associated > Birds > Digestive system > Esophagus > Crop | place...
CAATGGGCACAAACTGAAGCACAGGAAGTTCCATCTGAACATGAGGAAGAACTTCTTCCCTCTGAGGGTGACGGAGCACTGGAACAGGCTGCCCAGGGAGGTTGTGGATTCTCCTTCTCTGGAGATATTCAAGACCCACCTGGACGTGTTCCTCTGCAGCCTGCTGTAGGTGACCCTGCTTTGGCAGGAGGGTTGGACTAGATGACCCACAGAGGTCCCTTCCAACCCCAACCATTCTGTGATTCTGTGATTCTCTGATTCATTTATTACTATTATTATGTCCTCCTAAACTTCTGAGTTCCTCCATACTTTTATGGTCATACATATTTATATGGTCAATATGGTCGAAAGAGACTATCACATTTTCAGTAAGTTTGATATGAAGTCCCAGCTGGTGTGCATGAGACTTCTGCGATTGTCTTGATGAGGACAACTTCCACCCCTTTTACACCATGGCAGGAAGTGATTTTCTGCTTCAATAAGAGTTTTCCAGGCTTGCGGAAAATGGCCCTCAACATCTGAGCACTTTTTGGAAAATCTGCACATCAATTAGAACTTTCTGTCTAGTGATCTTTAAGTGCTCTGGTTTGTTCTCAAACATTTTTATGTCTCTTCCTAACCGTGTAGAACTAAAACATGAAACAAGCATTCCTGAATAGCAGGGGTTCCTTGATGTGAGAAAGCAAATCAGAAAGTTCTCAAACACCACAGTCTTCCAAGTAAAGATGAAAACATCAAGTGAAAAACTCATCCTACTTCCTTCTCCCCTCCTCTCCACCTCTTACCCCCCAAGCTTTGATTTTGACAGATGGGCATTTTCTGAGGTAAAAAGTATTTAAGCAGAAATTCTTCCAGTAGCGGTACTGCCCTGTAATTCTAAACTTCCTATGATTCTTTCAGGATGCATTTTGCATCCCTGTCTGTTAGACACATATTAGACCATTTCAATGTGCATTCTGCTTTTTGTTCTGAGCACACTCCAACTGTTTCAAACTATTTGCAGTAGAGCCAGTGTAAAGCATGGCTGAAGTGTTATAAAAATAATTTCCATTTCATAGGAGGCTTTTGTGATCAACACCAAACTACACGCAATGAAAATGCAGCTAAGAAAAAGCATAGCTAACAAACACAAATACGATTACAATGCAAATATTCTTCAAACTGCAGATACATGTGCAATTTTTCAGTTTTTCAGAAGAAAGGCAGAAGCTTGAATACATGTGTGAAGACCAAAAGACTGGATCGCTGTTTAAGTATAATGAAGGATAACAGCAGAACTTTCAGTAAACTGACAACAGAATTCAAGCTTGCCTAGACTTATAAGGTAGTATATATCTTACTCTTCTCTTTTGCAAGAGAATTCAGAAGCATCTGTGAATTAGTGGAAGTGTACTCAGTAGCATGTGTGCTCAGTGTCTGGAAGAGATGATTTCTGATGGTTTGGTGGGAATGCTCATGTAAATGGACATCTGCAGTACTTACAAAGGATCTTACTCTAACTTCTGTGTGAAGTTTCATGAAGAGTCCCATTGGCAACCCTAACTTTATTTGACTTCATTAACGAATACAGAGAACCTGAATGTTAAAGTTTCTCAGTAAATAACATCTCAGTATAGCACAGATTAACCTCCTTCTGATTGTCTTTTCCTTTATCGTACCATTTTATATCGTTTATCAAAATTACTGCTAAGTGTGAGGAGAGCTGCAAGCAGTCAGTCCTAAAGAGATATGGAATCCTGAATCTGTACTGTAACTGAAATTAACAAATTGGTGCAAATAAAGCTTCTGACTTAATTAATCAATGTGAGTGGGCTTTCCGCTAACATTGGAGACAATATCTGCTACTATCTCTCTCTGAAAAAAAAAATAATAATTCTACTATGGAAAAAAAGTAAACCCTCCGTATTTTCAGACAAATCCCAAATATTTTTTAATCAAAAAGAAAATGTATGCACTCATAACCAACCCAGCAAACCTCAGTTCCTATTGCTGGCCACTGTCTTTGTTTAAGATGAGTCAATGCACACTGCGGCATGGAGGCTGTCTGTAGTCGTTTGGCACCATGTGTAGAAGAGCCACTTGGACAACCGAACTGACAAAGGACTGAAGAAGAAGAAAACAGCCAAGCTATAGTCCTGGTCATATCCTGTATCAGTATTTCTGCAATTAAGTTTTCTATGAAAAGGCAACATTTTCTAAAAGAAGCCCACAACTTTTCATGCAGAAATAAATATATAAATGGTTTGGCCTGAAGAGATGCCTCTTGTTGAAACCGAGTGAAACTCAGGTTCTCAGCAAGATTCCAGCTTAAGGTTAGAGTGTATCATCCCTCGTATTCCTACTCAGTCCCTACCATGGATATCTGGGTTCAAAGGGTCTTCTGATCATTCAATAATGATTTCTGCTCAGAGCAGAACTACTGCAAATGCTAGATCAGTTCAGCCATGGCCATCAAAGTAGCTAGCCATTATCTAGTTTTTTCCACTTCCCAACCTCGCTGCTCTTTCTCTACCTTTGATATTGTTTTCTCCTTTAAATATGAAAAGACGAATAAAACTGCGAGGTAAACCAGGTGTGCAAGGTGTGCATTTTGTAGGGCTGAGCCCACATGGCTAACAGTGTTAGGTATTCAAACACACAAAATATAATTAACTATTAAAGAAATTTCCCCCCTCCAATTTGTTATACATGCCTGAGTGAATGTTAATGGGGTCACATAGCTCTTTGAACTGCTGCTGACAGAACAATAAAGAGTTCCTGTGGTTTTCAAGAAACAGCACAGTATAATTTTGCTTGCTTTGCAAGGACATTTCTTAATGATATCATTATACCTTCTAAACTCCTAGTCCACTCTCTGAAACTCACAACAATTCAAATGACAAGTTACCTTCTCTTCTCCCTGGGAGAATTGAATCTCAATTGTAATTTATAATGTGTTACTTACTCAGTGAATATTCTTTTCCTGTGCCTCTGAGACGTGCCAGCTATGGTATTTTAATGAAGCACCCCAGCTTTATAGCCTTTCTCCTCTAGAACTGGAAAAACAGCTTTTAAAAAGCTAGACCTCTTACCCAGTTTGCTGAATAAGGAAGGCAAATAAAATCCAACTGTCTTAAAAGACAATGAAAATAACTTAGATTTGTCTCTGTTCCAGAGATAAGTTATGCCTGAACAGTATTGTCTGAGAACATATAAATAAACTTACTAGCAAGTTCCTGCCTTCTGTGATAAAACTAATTCAAATGTTTGAAGTATTTTACTTTGACTGCTTACACCATTTTGGGGTTGTTTGTTTTGCAAAGATATTCTAGGCAAATTAGCTCAGGAATGTTTGTTAAACTAACAAAATAAGTGAATGTTGCTATCAGCTTGAGCAAATTTATTTGGTATCTAACTCTAAGGATTACCCAGCTTTGTGTGTGTCCATAGGAAAAAAAGAAAAAAGCAACCCTTTGTAGTAGTGCATTCCTTTTCCTTGAAGCTAATGCAGAAAGTACATTTGTAGGATTCCAGGTTTAGACAGACAGAAAAAAAAGCCAGGAAATAATCTTGCATGCTCATAGGAGATTTTGAAAATTAGTCCTCTTTGATGTTTTTTTTAAATTGGAGATTTTAGCTAGTACAAATTCTGTAATAATATCAGAATGTGATTTTCAGAAATCTGCTTTTAACAGCAGAGTGCTTTGCTGGGCATGCACATTGTTGAAAATAAGTATCTGGCTTAAGTATGTTGAAAATAAATACCTAACTTAACTTCCATGCAGTTCATTGTCAGGTTGCTCTTTTCCCTCAGCAGCAGTATCTCAGACAGTGGCTCTCATCAAACTTCGCTGGACCAGTCAGTAAGTATCCATGCCACAGGCATGAACAGGGGCAAGCGATCAAGGGTTCCAGTGTAGTGAATCCCCAGATATGACACTAGCACTACTAATGTGGCTGTGGTAACCACAGGCAAAAATCGATGTGTCCCTCATTTTGTATACTTGGGAGGTTGCGCCCAAGCCCAGAGAGAAATTTCATGCCACCTGCCTCCAGACCCTGCAGGCTGTGTTTTCAAGGCAGACCTCTTTGAATCTGGGCTGGCTGGCACACTAAAAGAAGATGTGGAATAATTCTTGGCAGGAACATTTCACTGAAGATGAAACGTCTGTTGATTTTTGTGTACACTGCATCCTTTTGAGAAACCTGCCACCAGTAGCTACAGCCTTGGAACACATGACACAGGTGAAGACTTTGAAAACTTCTGATTTCTTTGCCATTGAAATGTTGTCACAAGTGAAAAAGATCTTACATCCTTTAAACATTTCAAAACACTGTTTGTACATGTTAAATACAGCAAACCACCAACTTCAAACTGATTTATCTTTCTCTTTTTATCTACCTTTCTGTCCTTTCATTCATGAGCTCACTTTTCCCCCTGCATTTGTCCAATTGCTGATGGACAGCAGTTCGTTACAAGCTGAAGTATTGTTACACTGCAACGATGGAAGATTTTATGAAGCTGAACAGCTAGTGCCATATCTTTTTTTTCTGTTTTGTTTTTTTTTTTCTGTTCAGCATCAGAATTATGTAAATGAGCTCAGCAGAAACACATCAAACATTCATAAGCTTCCTGTCAGGAGGTAGTGCTGGAAGGATATTTGAAGTAGTTTGCTTTGCTAAATACATCAGAAAACATGCCATTCCACTTTTTCTTTTCATAGAATCATAGAACAGTTTGGGTTGGAAGGGACCTTTAAAGGTCATCTAGTTCACCCCCTCTGCAATGACCAGGTACATCTTCCACTAGACCAGGCTGCTCAGAGCCCCGTCTAACCTGAGCTTGAACATTTCCAGGGATGGGGCATCTACCACCTCTTTGGGCAACCTGGTCCAGTGATTCACTTCCCTCATTGTAAAATATTTCTTCCTTCTATCTAATCTAAACCCACTCTCTTTCAGTTTAAAACTATTAGCCCTTGTCCTATTGCAAGAGGGCCTGCTAAAAAGTCTGTCCCCATGTTTCTTCTAAGCCCCCTTTAAGTACTGAAAGGCCACAATCAGGTCTCCCTGGAGCTTCCTCTTCTTCAAACTGAACAGCCCCAACTCTTGCAGCCTTTTCTCACAGGAGAGGTGCTCCATGCCTCTGATCATCTTCATGGCCCTCCTCTGGACCCACTCCAACAGGTCTATGTCCTTCTTGTGCTGAGGGCTCTAGAGCTGGATGCAAGACTCCATGTGGGGTCTCACCAGTGCGGAGTAGAGGGGCAGAATCACCTCCCTTCACCTGCTGGCCATGCTGCTCTTGATGCAGCCCAGGATACAGTAGGCCTTTTGGGCTGCGAGTGCACATTGGTGGCTCACATCCAGCTTTTCATTCGTCAGTATCCACAAATCCTTCTCCTCAGGACTGCTCTCAATCCCTTCGTCTCCCAACCTGTATTGATACGAGGGGTTCCCTCAACCCATGCACAGGACCTTGCACTCAACCTTATTGAATCTCATGATGTTCACATAGGTCCACTTGTCGAGATTGTCCAGGTCCATCTGGATCATGTCCTGTCCCTCAGGCATGTCGACTGCCATATCTTTTATTTGTTGCCACATCTCCCATGTTCTTTCTATTCTGTCCTTTCTCAGATAATTTCTGCCTGAACTTGAAGGTACTGTCTCAGAATCATAGAGTCATAGAATCATTTACGTTGGAAAAGACATCTAAGGTCATCAAGTCCAACAATCAATCCAACACCACCATGCCTACTAAACCATGTCCCAAAGTGCAATATCTATACATTTTTTGAACACCATCAGGGATGGGGACTCAACCACCTCCCTGGGCAGCCTATTCCAATGTCTGACCACTCTTTCAGTAAAGAATTTTTCCTAATATCTAATTTAAACCTCCACTGATGCAACTTGAGGCCATTGCCTCTCATAGCTAGTTATTTGGGAGAAGAGACCAACAACCCCCTCACTACAACCTCCTTTCAGGTAGTTGTAGAGAGCAGTAAGGTCCCCCCTCAGCCTCCTCTGCTCCAGACTAAACAATCCCGATTATCTCAGCTGCTCCTCATAAGACTTGTTCTCTAGACCCCTCACCAGCCTCGTTGCTCTTCTCTGGACATGCTCCAGTACCTCAATGTCATTCCTGTAGTGAGGGGCCCAAAATGAACACAGTACTCCAGGTGTAGCCTCACCAGTGTCAAGTACAGGGGCACGATAACCTCCCTACTCCTGCTGGCCACACTATTCCTGATACAAGCCAGGATGTTGTTGGCCTTCTTGGCCGCCTGGGCACTCTGCTGGCTCATGTTCAGCCAGCTGTTGACCAACACCCCAAGGTCCTTTTCTGCCAGACATCTTTCCAGCTACTCTTCCCCAGGCCTGTAGCATTGCATGGGGTTGTTGTGACCCAAGTGCAGGACCCGGCATTTGGCCTTGTTGAAACTCATACAGTTGACCTTGGCCCATCAATCCAGCCTGCCCAGATCCCTCTGTACAGCCTTCCTACCCTCGAGCAGATCGACACTCCCGCCCAGCTTGGTGTCATCTGCAGACTTACTGAGGGAGCACTCAATCCCCTCATCCAGATCATTGATAAAGACATTAAACAAGACCGGACCCAAAACTGATCCCTGGGGAACATCACTCGTGACTGGCTGCCAGCTGGATTTAACTCCATTCACCACCACTCTCTGCTCTCGGCCATTCAGCCAGTTCTTTATCCAGCGAAGAGTACATGCATCCAAACCATGAGCAGCTAGTTTCTCGAGGAGGATGCTGTGGGGAACAGTGTCAAAAGCCTTACTAAAGTCCAGGTAGATGACAGCCACAGCCTTTCTCTCATCCACCTCTTTGGAGATTTTCTATCTATAGTAAGAAAAACTGAGATGTTATTTATTACTTTAGCTCTCTTTAAAAGCTTTAAAAGAGTTGTAACATGTGGAGGGGTAGAAGGGATGGTAATTTTTTCATACTATACTCTTTTCCAGGTCTTGTGTACTATAAGCACATACTGAGATGCTATAGGAAAGCAGTAGAAGTGGTGTTCCAGAAAAACCCATTCATTTTCACCCTGCTGCAAAAGATGAAATAAAAATGGGGACAAATTAAATAAAACTGGAATCAGCCTTCAAAATACAACCATCTGTACCGTTTTATGTCCTGAGGATGCAGACAGGGAAGCAATAAGCAAATTGGGGCTTGCGAAACTACAGCAATTCCAAGTCGGATGTGACCCCTCCATAAGTCCAGTTGTTGATGTTGTGTTGCAAATTTAGATCCAGCAGAAATAAAGCTTTGAACCAGAATTCATGGCAAACCCCCTCTCTATGGGCTTGATGTTAACAGTGGGGCTGTAGCAAAGGAAGTCTCAGAGCTATTGCTCTGAAAGACTAAAGTGGCACAGGGCTGATACTTTGCCACTGTCATTAGTGGCACCTGTTGTTGCTAGTCACTAGTACGAGGATGAGGAAGTAGCAAATGAAGCTGCTAGGCACCAGGCTGGGAACAAACAGGAGGAGCTAGCTCTTCCTGCAGCATGCTGTAGACCTGAAAGTCCTTGTCTTGAAGAATATGTAAATACCACATGGCTTCAGGAGACACTGGACAAGTTGATGTTAGAGAAATTCAGCAAAGGTGACTAAGTAGACAGGAAAATCACGTCTGACTCTAAAAGCATAACTGAAGGCTAAGACTGTGTAGAGTGAAGAAACCCTTACCTTTTCCTGCTCTTCCCTTGGTAGCTATGTAGGGCAGCTGGTCTAGAGAGAGCATACAGGGCCAGATGAGTCTTTGGGCTGGCTTGCATGGCTGCATTCTGCTCCAGAAGCAGCAAAATTTGCATCTGTCCTCAGTGATTCCTAACAAGTACTGCCTAGTCATGGTAACAGTTATAAAACATTTATTTCCAAGAAAGCGAAGATACTAAGCAGAAGTGCTCCTTAAATTTCTTCTGGGATGCAACTACATCTCCTGGGACACAGGACAACAGACTGCAGCGATGGCTCAGAGGCAGCCCTTGGCACTGCGGGTCTCGAATCTCCTCTTGTTTATGCAACTCACTGGCGTCAGGATGTGCATTACTGTTTTTTACTGAAATACAAGAAAACAGATTAGTATTGATCCCTATGAATTCCGATCAAACCCATCATATAGAAACTACAGTTTGCTCAGTCAGTGGCTCTGTTACAGATGCTACTGGCACGGCAGTGTACACCTTTTTCCTTCAAACACCAGTTCATTTCCAATTTCTAGCATGAGGGAGGGATTTACAAATATCATCTTCTAGGTTACTAAGTAAAGATCTGATTTTGTTCAATATGCATAAAATGAGCAAACAAACAACCACCATGTCTCCCTGACCTCCTCCAAAAGAGGGAAAAAACCGTCCTGGAATGAAATAAAAATGTCTGAGCCAATGCTGTGTAAGCTAACAGGAAATCATTAAATGCATACTGCCCTCCCCCTCCAAGCTACATGTTTAGTTTTGAAAAAAATCTGTACTTGGAGGCACCAGTAATTATTTCCCTTTATTTTCTGCTTCAGTAATATGTAAAGCTGCAGGTTTGATATGGCTTGCCAAATGCCCCCGTTGATTTACATAAAAGGTTCACAGGAGGCAGAAATATTTGCCTGAAGGATAAAAATAAACATATTCAAGCAAACAAGATGCTAGTAAAAATGTAGTAAATTCTGAAATTTAGTGGAAACCAGATTGTATTTCTCCCCATGCTTATCTAAGCATAACCACAGCAGAGTTTGGTGGATGAAAAGCATGGAGCGTTCAGTCATCTCCAATGATCCACCACCTGCTCCTAAATGGCACTTTGTCATCCTGGTGGCCTCTTTTGCAGAGGACAGCGTGAAGGCCTGGTAGGTGGCTGGTCAGACCAAGATGGGCAGGGGCAGAAGCTGCTGAGCCGAAGGTCTAATTCTGCTCTGGTAACACTGAAGTGAGCACTGCTGATGGGAAGGGCAGAGAGGCAAAAACCACACAGCCTCTTCCTCCACCCGCTCGAGCAAACCGTGTGCCCACCCCCCCAAACACTGTCCTGGGGCCAGATGAAGCAGTGACTGTGATTGTGAGATGGAAGCTGAACTATGCCACTATTACTCCAGTGTCCCACGGAGCGCCTGAAGCACAGGAAGAGCAAAAGACCCCTGAATTCTCCAGCTGTGCTCTGGCAGAAAACCGCACAGTCTTTTCCAGCACTTTTCAGCTTCTTTGCAGGAGTTCTGCACAAACCACAGGACTCAAAAGGGAGAGAGTTTCGTCCAAAATCCTGCTGCTGCTGCCACTGCGCTCCACCTGGCTCTCTTTGAGGAGCTCATGGAAACCTCACAGCAGGTCCTTTCCTCCAGGTGGCCAAGAGACTATCAGTCAGGGTAGCTACTCCATAGTACAGTTACAGACTCCTTCTGAAAACATCCCAAAAACCCACACTCCTCCTCTATCTGCTTATTGTTATGAATTTTTTTCTTTATTAAATAGAGATTTAAGTACAAACAGAAAATTTTAGATTCTTTCTTTGCATTCGCAGTCTAGGTTTTGAATATCTGAGGTGCATTCAGTTAATGTCTTCAAGATTTTTTATGCTGTCATGCAGGCTGGAACAATTTTCTTCCCATTTTAATGAAAGCCAAGGTTTAATGCAGTATCACAGGAACAGCAGATCAAGCTTGAAAAGAATCTTTGCAAATCACAAAACTGATTGCCAGTGCTGCTTCTGTATCTCCACAGAACAGGAGATTTACACATGCCCTTGCTTCCCTGCCATGTTCACTTGTGACCTGGCTGCTGCTGCTGGCTTTACAGAAGAGACAGCTGTGTTGGATATGGTTGTGATGGCAATGGCATGGTTAGGTTGGATGGAAGAAGAGAGATAGATGGAGAAGTACAACCTCTCTCAGCCAAATCACACATAGCATCTGTTGCACTAAGCAAGGTTTCGTGAGCAGCTCCAAAAATTTCCTCCTCAGCAAATCCACATCTAAGTGTTTTCTGTGGAAATGCTGTATATTTTCAGCTAAAATGGTTCATCAACGCCCACTTCCCTCCTCCTGTGGATGCAGTCAAAATAATTCTTTGTACAGAAACCCTCATTGCTTACTTTTGCACAGTGACAATGTCGAATGTTTTTTTCAGAGTGAAGGTTTGATATTTAAGAAATCATATTCTTCCTCTTTAAATCAGAGTAACAAGGCTTACTTGGAGGATGAAGTGCTATCTTGCTATTTGCTCCCACTAGCACTGTGGAATCAAGTCAGAAAGGAGACAGCAATCTTGATTTTACTGCCACTTGCTCACTCCCTGAACTCCCATGAAGTAGGGGTGAGTGTGAAGGGAAGAGCCTCTTGTTACTGCTGATTCCAGGCTTTAGCTGGAAAAAACCCCTTCATCTTGCCCCTTGCTAATGGTCACAGTTTGATCTGGAGATCATAAATTCAGTAAATTGTTCCAGTGATATTAGAGAGCCCTTAATCCAGCTGTTGAAAGACCACTTCTGACCAGAAAACAGGTCTCTACTTAGTGGTGTGTGCTATCAACCACTACAGCATCTTATCTAGGAGCGCAGTAGATCCTCCACCATCTGAGCTATGCTAGTGAAGGCTTGAAGGCTTACTCTGAAGATGCATGCGCTATCCCCAGCTGAATTTACTGGGCAGTTTGCAGCAATCACTGCTGCATGGCTGAAAAAAAAGGACCTCTACTTGTCCAGTTCCACTCAGTAGTTTTTCAAACTCACAATGTACTTTTAACGCTGTAAGTTTCCTCGTACCCTGGTTTTTGTTCACTGTGTTAACACTTACAGCAGTGTGAGGCTGGGAGGCAAGCCTATAATTTAAATCACACATGTTCCTGTGCTGGAAGAGGAGTTTTTCAATCAGAAAAGGTCTAAATGAGGTAACTGGCAGGGTTGTGTTATCCGTGTTATCCTTGTGCCTCCTCACCCAGCTATTGTATCATAAAAAAATGATTTATAAAGAGGGTTGATCCATAGCTGTATTTTCTCAATTCATGGTAGGAATTAGTGCATTATAGAAGGAGGAGAATGAAGTGTCTTTTTCAAAATGACAACAGGACTAATAAAGTCATTAATGAAATAACTTCTGCATTTTGATCGCAAGGAGAGGTCTCCATGGGAAAAAAATAGTTCAGTGAGAATGAAGTGAATAACACTCCACCCTCCTTGAGAACAGAAGAACTGATAAGCACTGCAGAGGTAACACCCCTGGTGTGAGTGAAAAGGAAAAAAACAAATATTCACATTTGGTTGAAAGCGACTGTGTGGCATCAAGGATTGGTAGTGAGTTTGTTTTGTACTTCGCCCTATCATCAACCCAGGATGATTTTAAAGAGTCTTGCAAAATAAGATAAATTTTTGCTGATGCAGCGGTCTGTCATTAGGCAGCTGGGCTTCAGGCACTCAGTCAAGGGTACTGCGATTATTTACAAAGAAAATCAAATAACCTCTAATTCTTTGGATCTTAGTCCCCTTTCACCTCCCCCACCTTTCTTTCAAATACAGGGCTAAAGAAAAGGAGATAAAGGTAAAAAATGCTCAGTTTGGGGTTAATCTCTTTGCCAAATGGAAGTAAGGGAAACAAAAAAACACACCAGGAAAAAACTTCAATGTACATTTTCTCTGGTTTTATTTTCCAAATCCTACAAAAAGGGAATATCCAGATCTAATTGCATAGTAAAAGCAAGGAAATAAAGGGTCTAAATACATCTGATTTTACTGAAAAGGATCATATTTTTTTTGTTCTTTGCATCCTTTGAAAGTACATTTCTGGGAACTGCAGTCTGTATCTAGGTTTTAGAAATTCCTGAGAGGTGCAGGAGCTGGGGAGCCGTGAGGGAGGAGGTGCTGTGGTGGAGGAAGGTGGGCTCAGCCAGCCGTGGCAGCTCGTTGCAGTGGGAATGGATGTTGGCAGATGGTTCAAGCAGAGGTGATGAGTCCAGAGATATAGAGCTGAGCAGCCATCACTACCAGAAGGTCAGAGTTTGGGGGTCCTGACCATGAAGCAGTGATGGGTGGCAGAGGAGAGCCTGGGATGGAACAGCAGGGAAGTCAGAGGGTTTGGGCAGGTTTGAGGTGAGAGGTTGGCAGAACTGAGGTGGTTCAGAGTTGAATGGTGCTCTGGGTGGTTTTTTGTGTCAAAGAGAGTGGGTGGTCTGGTATGCACTGTGAAGTTTTGGGAAGCTTTGATCTGAGATGAATATGTGGAATTAGAAATAACCATGAATGAGATTTTTGGGGGGATAGGAACTATGGGCTATGGTGCAGTTGGAGAAGCGACAAGGGGTCTCCAAGGTTGTTAGACCAAGAAGGATGGAGAAAGCTTAAGAGGTTATGTGGAGATAACTATGAGGCACCACTCAGGCATTCTTGTGGTTATCCTCGTTTGCGATGGGGAGTACACACAGAGGTCTATTGTACCACCCTATAATCCTCAGCAATGGAGCCTGCCTTCTTCCATACCACTAGGGCCACCAAGGCCTGTCAGGTGGCCTGCAAGAAGCCTGCAAGTGCAATTAACACTTAGTCAGCTTTAATAATTCATAGTACTACACAAGGCCTATATGTATGGCTCTTTGATAGGCCTAAATATGGAAAATAGCATTTTTTAAAGTGTGGGAGGGTTAGCCTCTCTTTTTCACTCTGTCAATTTGCATACGAAGACAAAAGAATCTTATCACTACACCCAAAGAAAAATACTAGCAGTATTTTAAGTGGGTAGCATCATATGAAAGGTCAGGCCTTTTATTCTCACTCCCCAGAGCTTATTCTGGCAAGATTGCTTAGCACTGGCTGGCCTTGGTCACTCCTGGGAGTGTCCTTCTAGTAACAAAAGCTTGCAAGACTGTATTTTACCAAATCATCCTTTTTTTTTTAGTGCGGTTTGTGTGTATTCATACATGGCAGTTCTTTTTAAAAAAATGTCAGGGCTATGATTTTGAGCTAGCTAATTGGAGTTGAAAGCAGTGTCAGCTCCAGAGCAAGTTCTGAGGATAACTGTGTGTGTGCCTTTCTGCTGCAGTACTCTGCTCCCCCCCTGTCAGTCTCTTAGAGTTAAAAAGCCCACAACTTTGTAAGCCACTTCACGTAATGTAGACACTAAGGATCTGTTGTTTCTTCATGTTTTCCCTGTTGCTTACTGAGATTGAAAGGATTCTCCCTTGGAAATCTCAAACCCCACTGTAACTGGCCGGATATCACAGAATCACAGAATGGTAGGGGTTGGAAGGGACCTCTGGGGGTCATCTAGTCCAACCCTCCTGCCAAAGCAGGGTCACCTACAGGAGGCTGCACAGGACCTTGTCCAGGTGGGTCTTGAATATCTCCAGAGAAGGAGACTCCACAACCTCCCTGGGCAGCCTGTTCCAGTGCTCCATCACCCTCAGAGGGAAGAAGTT
>Ga0065711_1009510_pt1 | contig 13400 bp, 11 predicted proteins | sample Hoacrofraction12_FD_59098 | JGI IMG/M metagenome (GOLD analysis project Ga0065711, IMG submission 59098) | Hoatzin crop microbial communities from Cojedes, Venezuela - Epithelial fraction 12 v2 (version 2) | ecosystem: Host-associated > Birds > Digestive system > Esophagus > Crop | place...
GAGGGGCGGCCGCGGGGGTTGGGACCCCCCCCGGGGGGGTTCCACCCACGGCCCGGCGATCCCGACGCCGTCCCGGGGGGGGGCTCGGAGCCCGCTGCCGGGCCCCCGGCGTATCCCCGCTCCCTGGCCCGGGTTCTTCTCATCCTTCTCCTCCCCGCTTCCATCGGGCCAGGTTCCCCGACCGGGATGGGAAGCAGGAGCCTTCCCAAGGCGGCGCCGGCTTCGTGTGGCCGCAGCCGGCTGCTCCGGAGGGGTACGAACGGGGGTTTCCGGGAGGAAGGACGCTCCCTGCCCCCCCAGTTCAGCCCCGGCGTTGCCCTGGGCCGGCTTTGGGGCTGAGACCAAGAGCAGGGCTTCCCGAGGCTTGAGGCTGCTCCCAGGTGGGGTTTGGGGACAGACGGTCGCGTGCGTCAGCTGGGCGTACTGGGGGTGGTGTTCGAAGAAGGTGTGGAGAGGCAGCCTCTGTGAGAGACCCCCTAACGAAGAGCGATGCACACCGCATGCTTTGGAGAGACGGAGTAGACCGAACGACCCCGAGACAAATAAAGGGAACTCCACTGGGGCGTTAAAATATTGTCCCTTTGCCCTGCTGGGGTTCCCCTTTGTGTCGGGCAAACTGTCATCCACGGAGAGAAAACTTCCTTGATCAATGAGACCAAAAGATGCAGCCAACGAACTCCTAAGTTCGTCGGTGGACCCCAACCAGAAACCAGCTCAGAAACGCGGACGGCGAGCCAGCACCTTCCCCCAAAGCACCAGGCCGCCGGGCCCCCGGCGTACAGCGAGCCCGCGGCAGCGCGCGTCGCCTTCCCGACGGCACCGCCCCGAAACTCACGCACGAGCAGATACGGCTTCTTTTAATATTTCACTTTTTTTTTTGGAGCTCCGACCTGACCCGTGCATTCGAAAAGCCCAGGGATGTCACTGAGAGGACACGCACAGATAAAAGGCGGCGCTGACACTGTAATATCTCTGAGTTATTCCTGTGCCACTCTGAGTTTAAAAGAAACATCTGTTAGCAAGGTATTTGGACTATGAATCCATCAAAAATTTGTGAAATATTGCTATCGCCATTTCAAATGCATCACACTGTGTGTTATTCTTAACGAGGGAAAACAATTTTTGGAGTAGCTGCTGTGCAACTTTTGAAAGTTAAACAACATTTTCATTGAAAATACTCCAGTCTATAAACAAAGCTTACGCAAGGGCCTGTATAGCCCTGCTCTTCAAACAGACCGCCGGCTTCGGAAAAGCAACTCGCTCCCTCTTCGTGGGAGCAGCAGCCGCACGTCGCGCTCTTTGTCTGAAGACCTCGCTCGGGTTTTGCCAGCATCCGAGAGCGTTCCGTCGCTGAGGAATTCGGTCCCGCGGCACCCGGCGCCTGCGCTCGTGAGCCGCCCCGTTAAACCGAGACCCAGAGAGCTGCTTGTGTAACGCTGGTTAGCCGTGCCTCTGCGCAGGGAGGTGGCCAGCTGGGGACAGAGAGCCAGCCGAGAGCGGTGTGGTTTAGGCTCTTGTAGGAGGCAACAGAGTATTTGAGTAGCTTATTGGTTACTAAGGAGTGTTAGTCATGGGGAAAGCTGTAGTATTTATTCCGTGAAATGTAAATACATAATCCAAACCACAAAGGAATAACCGTGGATGGAAATAGTGTAGCATTTACTGAGGGAGCTGAAATGCATTTCTACAGAAGCTGTATTTCCTCAGCCCCATAGAGAGTAATTCACCTTGAACGTAGCTTCTGCTCCAGCCCGTGGAGTTACACACAGGCTGAATTCGGTCCAGGCACGCTAAACAACCGAGCGTGTTATATATTCCAACCAAAAAAGCGAATGCCAAAATGGAGCTAAAAATACAAATGTGGAAGGTTTGAAAAGCAAACACTGCTTAATTCAGCTGCAGATACAACATTGTGCGTTTTAAAGATCCAGCGCATCAAAAATAGAGAACATTATGTCCGTGCCCAACGCAAGACACACCTCCCTGTGTACCACATCTCGCGTCGGAGAGAGGGGGGACTGGTGTGATTGTTGCCTGTGATCCACTCCCAGCCATATTCGGGGTTCTGCTACCAGGTTTTTTCCTCTCTGACTTCCGTGAAAAACCTCCCAGGGAGCTCTGCACTGGACAGCGAGACCATTGGTGGCCTTCGGAAGCTACGCACCAGGTATTTGAGGACGTCACCCTGCAAAGAACGGCCCAACAAAGAGGGGACTCGNGTGTGTACAGACCTTGGCTGTGACAGAAGACTTGTTTTGTCGGTGGCAGCAAGAAGTCCAGGAGCTGGCAGGTCTCCTCGAGTCCGAGTACCCAGCTCTGCTTGCAGAGGTCACCAGCCACAGGGCAATTATTTGCTCTCTTTTGTTTCAACCCGGTAATGGTGGATTTGCCCAGATGAGTTCCCGATAAAATCCCAGCCACCACCATTTGACCCGTTCCCAGGCTTCGTGTGCTCAGGACCTACCAGCAAGCACTGCAGGTCGATGATCCGCGCCTCCAGAAATCGGGCCCGTTCTGTTTACAAGGCAAACTTCTCCCCTAATGGCAGCGTTTCAGGAGATGCCTCTGGACTCCGGGCAGAGAGAGACCTTTCCAAACNAGTTCTTGCATCGTATGTTATTTTTAGAGCAGCTGCACCTTTTGGGCNNCAAAGTTTGCAAACAACCTGCCTTGGGGGNAAAAAAAAAAAAAACAACTCCTCTCACCAGATTTGTGCTTGAGCAGAAGCAAGCCTAAAACCATAAATAAATAAATAAAGTCATATGTCAGAGATGTTTTAATGACATGAATTACAGGAGGGGATGCCCGTTAAGTGTGCTAAGATCAATTCCCTCCTACCCTTTCCTTTCAACTGCCTAAGCTTGTCAATTAAAACGAAGAGAACTGGGCAAACAACTCCAAGGGATTACGTTTTCCAAGGCAGCTCTTCACTAAAGAGCCGGACTACAACCGGTGAAAACAAGCACAGCTGCTTGAATGGCGAAAGGAACATTTTTTACATCCACTCTGAGATTTTCATGATTTCTCTGAATGCTTCAGAGCTGGCCTGTCCTACCGGAATTTTCTACCTTCTCTCAAGTGGAGAAATTCATGCTACTCCTGAAACGCGGGACTGGGCCTGGCTTGGACTTGATTTCTGCTTTACGTTAAAGAGTCTCTGCTGAGGTGTCAGGACCACGTCTAGAACCACTCCTGAGCTGAGAAGGGAATTGGGTTCAGGATTGCTTCAGGACTGCTGTTTGTTTTATTCCAAACAGGCTTTTTTTTTTACAAATACATATAAAAACACTCTGTGGGAACATTAAAAAAAAAACAGTTATAAAAAGGCAGTCTTTGGTAATCAGATACACAGCAGTTGAAACAGTAGGATCGTCTGTTCCTTTCTATTTTTAAGTTCTTAAGGATGATTTTTATTGTTTTGCAAATGCTATTATAAGGTTGACTGTCCCACACAGGCAAAATCTTTAGTTGCTTTTACTTGATTCGTTCACTTTGTCACTTTTCAAAGATCCCCAAGACTGAGCAAGCCTAGAAATGTCACCCCTTGCTTTTCACACAGACATTGTCCATCTTCTACCGTGAGAGTCTAAGGCCTCTCCTGCTAAATATTGTTCCTTAAAAGATGCTTCTGCAGTGCATCAAATCTAAGAGCTCTGGGTCTTAGGGAAGTGTTTCAGCAACACAACTCCTAAAATAAAGGTAGAGCCATTTTAACAGTCTGTTATTAAAATTCTCCTGAACTGTGTTAGAAACACCTCTTTAAGCCACCCGTGGTAGAATGATCTACACATCGATTGGTTTCCTTGATCAATGTCACAAGAAGAATATGCACTGATCTCACGCAGCTTTTGGAAAGAGATGTTGCTTTTACCACACATTTGCTTCTGCACTGCATTACTCCCCACTCGATCAAAGCCTGATCCCGAAGTAGCAAGCAGGACCTCCAGAAGATGAAGAACGCATTCCTTCTACCATGACATTGTAGCTGGTGCTAATAAAGACCATCACTCTTCTAACGAATGCCATACACCCATATGGCTATCTAAGATAAGGAGATTCATGTTAGATCTGTTGAGTCATGAATACTTTTGGAGAATACCACAGGCGCTGGCAGGTCCCTCAGTGTACATACCACTTTGGTGTGTCTCCAGCACTGATATGTGGCTTTGTCTGGGTCTGGCTGCATCTGATATTTCAGATGCTTTTCTCTTCCTCACTGTCTAGCAAGGCTGCCAAATCTACCATTCCACACAACCACGGGGCACCTCTGGGATGCCGACATTTGTCTTTGTCCTTTAATTGTATCCTGAGATCTGCTGTTGTCAGAAGCTTTAATGACTTCCAACACTTGCACAAGGAGTAAATAAGCAGAGCAGGACAACTGCTGCAAAAATAGTTCACACCAGCTCTATCTGCTTTTCTGCAATAGCAAAGGACTTCACTGGTAGGCGTTATCACAAGTGCTGGGAAATGTGAGTTTTGAGTTCATTACTGTGAACACCCTCACCTGAAAGCAGAGGGGAGGGATCCTGCTAGGGATTCCCAGTCGGGAAACACGGACATGCCCTGTGGCCTCCATCTCCAGCAATAATAAACTGGGGAGGCTCATCTGTACCAGCTGCCTGGTGACAAATAATCGTCAGACCAAGGATGGTTCTTAGAAAGTGCTCACTGCACAACCTTACGCAATGAACGTGTATGAGCAGAGCATGAGCTTCCCACAGGCTCGCGTCGAGAAAGAGATCGGTTCTGAGGGAAAGGCTCCTTCTCCACACACACATATGAGGCTGCAGGCTGTGTGGGCTTTGTAGGTATTCCTTGTCAAGCTACTGTCCTGCTCCTCACTTAGTGTCATCTGTGCTTTTATAAACATGCATGTGTATATGAATGTGTGTACACACAAACACAGACATGCATGGATCCATCACATCCAGCTAAAACATGCAAAGAGCAGCAGGATCCTAACCAGGGCGGGACCTTGGTGGCTTATTCCAGTACAAAACAATCCATGCTAGTGCAGCAGCTTTGTCATAGAATCATAGAATCACAGGTTGGAAAAGACCTCTGAGATCATCAAGTCCAACCATCCGCCCAACAACACCATGCCTGCTAGACCATGTCCTGAAGTGCCACATCTACACGTTTTTTAAACACCTCCGGGGATGGGGACTCAACCATCTGTTGTCTGGACAACCCAGCTCACTGCAGGCATCCTACAGGTTTAATCCTTACGAAAGGGGTAATGCCCTGCGCAGCAGAAGGAAAGAGCTAAAAGAACCTGCAGTCCTTCCTGACAAACCTTTTAGCAGGATGTACTTCGCTACAGTGTGGCAAGGCTCTCTGTTTTATTATTGATAAAGCAACCTAGCAAGTGAGGTGTTGGCTGGGTTTATTTTCAAGGCAGAGGCATTCTTACTTACTGTTACCTGCTCTGCTCCATTCTAGGGCTACAAAAACCACTTGTGAGCAGAATCAAAGCTCACCACCTCTCCCAAACAACTACTACACGAAAGCACCCGAGCAGGGGCACAGTTTCTGTCAGCAGCAGTGAAACCTGATTTCATTTTTGGCTCTTTTCTACATAAACAATTATCTATTTTCCCCTTCACTGCTTCCATCATACACAGACACTGACTCAGCAGCCTGAAAGAGGCCTTTAGCTACCTGGGAAGTTCAAAGGCAGTAGGTTTGGTGCAGTGCTGCAAGTACTGGGATGCCTAGAGGAAGGCTGATGAAGGAGTTGATTTGGACTTCAGAAGGTCTAGGTTCAGCTTTGTGCTTCTGTGGCACCGGTTGAATCACCAGGAACCTACTTTATGCAAGTGGCTAAGCATATGCTTAACAGTGAAGAGTAATTTAAAGAAATGAGGAAAGGAGGCAGTTAGAATTCTAGGCATGTCAGACCCTCTGTTCTGGAAGAACAAGAGCATTTTGCACCATTCTCAGAAATAAAGCAAAAATAGACATTAGTTGCAAACAGGTCCTTAAATTCCAACCCAGCGAACAAAAGGCTTTCAAACCATTTCAGTGGGGCTCCAGCCCCTGGGAACGTATTAGAAGAGTAACGTGACACAGAGACTCTGCATGATCTCTCATTCACAGCCCACGAAATGAAAGGTGCACTGCCCCACACATCGTGGAGAGGCGCACAGTGATTCACGTCGCACCTACAGCAGAAAGACCTGGGCTGGCTCCCTCTCTCATTGCACCCGCTTGAGAAGAAGAGCAGAAGGGAATCATTTCATCAGAAGGGAAATTTCACTGACTACAGAAGCAAAATCTCCTCCACAAGGAAGAAGCGAAACTGAATGTGCCGGGAAATGCGGAATTAAACACATTGTAGTCAGAGGTGGGTTTCCAGCGTTTTCCAGAAACAGTCGTCAGGGCTTTAGATTACTGGCCGGCAGCCACGCGGCCCGTGAACTGAAGGGAGGCCAATTTCTTGACCTGCAGGCTTCAATGCAAAGACAGTCTGGGCTCTCTGATACCTTATCCAAACGATGTGGGCAAACCAGAGCTGTACGTGTGCACCATGCATGTCTAATCCCACAGGAAAACCAGGCTTTCTATTAAAGGCCATTGGCAGGATCTGCTTATTTTATTTTTTAAAATACAAGTCACCAAACAGCTTACAGAGGAATACAGCTGAGGAACGGGTTTATAAAAAAGGCAGAAGACGGACTTCTAGGAGAGAAATATCTAAAAATCAGTCTGAAGAAGTGAAAAAAAATGAAATGGCAAAAAGAGAGTGAGCCTGAAGACATCCCGTACCTCACTCTTTCTGATGTATGGAGGGACGGTGGAAGTGAGGGGTTGCTCACCCACACAGAGGTCCACCTGGGCAGAAGGGTTTACAGGGCCGGACCCCTGAGGATAAGCAGGAAGACAGAACAGGAGAGAAAACCAATATGGGAACAAGTGAAAACCAAGAAGGCAAATTCAGACTGGGCAAAGGGCCAAGGCAAGGCCAAGTGCAATTCTAGAAAACGGGACCGAAGCCAAAGGCACCAAGGTGTCATGACAGGCTAGCGCTGGTCAGCAAAGACAGCCCAGAACGCCGCAACTGGCAGGTGCACAGCATCACCCAGCCATAAAGAGAAATAGGCTTAAAACTAGATTTTTGAAAAAAAGGCTAAGGATGAAGGGTCCAAATCAGCAGATCCTATTTGTGCAGGATCCAGGGTTAGCGTAACGCCGATACCTCCCAGTACGGGCCCCCTGGGCACACTGGTGTTACGCTTTGAGTCATGGAAAGCAGAACTAAGTTGCAGCAATTTCCCTGAGGACATCTTTGTTCCCCTGGTCGCACCCTGCATTCCTGCTTGCTCCATCTCCGTCCTGCTGACTCTGCTGCCTTTTTCCACCCTCTGTACACACACCTGATAAGGCAATAAGACTCAGAACCAGGTATTGTACGCAAGTGACACCGCACCCCAATTCAAAGAAATATTGCAAAGAGCAAATGTGTGGTGTCATTTATAAAAGTGGCATCAGCTCATAAACATTCCTCACCAAGACCCAACACTGAGCTAACTCCATGGCTGCCAAAAACACAGAGCCATCTGTCCTGGCTCCAGAAGCCCTCAGCAAGTCGCTTCACCTCCCGTCGCTCTTTCCCCAGGGAACAGGTAGGTGCAGAGGGAAAGCGGGGTAGGAAATCCTGCTGCCTGCCCGCTTCAGACCAGGCTGAGCACGGGAAGGGCAGGGGAGAGGGTGAGTGGGGTTGGGGCTTGAGGGACTGCACGATGAAAATGAAGTGGAATAAGACTGGAGGATAAAATGAGAAGGCCAAAGAGGACTTAGCATCAGTGATTACTGACTTGAGACAAGGACAGTGGAAATGAACCCCAGACCCAAAGTGCAAAATAGCAGCCATCCAAGGTGAGCCTGACAGAATCTCTCTCCGTGTGGTGCCATGAGGACAGTTTGGATTTGCAAAGCTGTTGTGTGGTTCATTTCTCTCTCCTGGGACCGCTGGCAGCCACCAGCACAGTCACCGTTCCTTTTTCAGAGGCTCCCCAGCTCATAAGCCACCAAGAGCCCTAGATGAGACCACCACAGAGGAGGTACCTGGAAATGGATGGGACAACTGGATCACTTCCATCGCATTTTCTGCCAGGTAGAGGCACCTGAAGCAGGTGTCTGAATGTATCTACAGGGTTAAGAATGGCTACGGCCTGGGGACTAAGGAATAGTCACCAGAAAATTGGAGACCTAACTAGTCTGCCTGTGCTTGCAGGAGGTGCAAAGCTCTGCTGTCTCAGAGGCAGCTCCCAATCCACTCTCCACCCTTTTCAGGGTACAGAGAATTTATCTCGCCTAGCATCAACAGTTCCCTGTCCGCACAGGATCACCCATGCCCTGCTGGGCAAAAACTCCTTTCATCCAAACCAGCAAAACTCAAAGTCCAGTCTGAAAAAAAAAAAACCCAAACCCAAACAAAACCAAAAACAGAGCAAGTGGATGAAAGGCATTTTTTAAAATAAAAAATAAATAAAGGCTGGGCTCTGTTCTGTAGCCTGAGGCGTGTAAATGCTGTGTTCATGCATTTCAGGCTCTTCCCAGCAACAGAGCTCCCAAAGCACTGTGTCTCTGCAGGGCGAGCAGCTCCATGTCTCCCGTGGCAGAGGGCACACGCAGCGATCTGGCTCGCGTTACTGAGCAGGATCAGATGATAGGTGAAGATCCAGGATGCTGAGCAGCAGGCGCAGCTGGTCAGCAGCTCACAGGTCAAAGTTGTCTGAAAATCCTCCGGCACCTTTCTGTTCCAAAGTAAGTAGAGGCCCTTCGTTCTGCAAAGACTTTTGTTGCTACCAAGCTTTATGTACTTACACATCTCTGCATGAGGAAGATTTTAGCACAACGGCATGGGCATAGTATGTTTCAGCTCACATAATTATTTTTATAATCAATTGTTATGTAAAACTGTTCCTTTTGCTGCCCCATGAGAGATGAATAGTAAATCCACCCCAAAAAACTTGCCCTTCATCCCTCGGTCTTAGGAAATGTAGATTTGTTACCCTTCACTCTCTTTGCATGCTGTTAGATTTTCTCCGTGTAATTCTATGCTGCTCAGACACCTAATGACCTAAGAGGTCCCAGGAAAGGGGAACTGGCTTCCTCCGCAAAAAGCCTGGTGTTTATTTGCAACTTAGCTTACCTGACTTGTTTAAAGTGTTATCAGAATGCATCCACCTACTTTCTTCATTTTCACTTGATATCCAAGGTTTGCTTGAATTGAGAATGTCTAAAGCCTCAGGCATGATCCTGGGTGTTCTCAAGACTTAAATGCCACTGCTTAAAGAGTTAAAGATCTAGATGGCTGCACTAAGAGGATGATAAACTAATCACTCAGTCACTGCTGGTGAGCGTGGTGTCATTTACTGAAACATGGAATGCATTTAACAATGTAAAAGAAACTCCATGCAGTGCAAAAGCCAAAGATGATTGTTAGATTGTCAAGGTTTACTTTGGAGAAAGTCCTCAGTCTAATTACCTATGTTTAAGCAACAGAAGTATTTTTCCACTCGTTGAAAAAGTGAACATTTTCCTTTCAAGCCAATGGGCTTTTTTTTAATGGGACTAAGGACTGCAGATTCTGTTCAGAGGACTACAAAAATTTAAGACAGAGACTAAGTAGAAGAAATAACTCTTTCAGGGAACAAATACAAAATGTTTCCTATCATCATAATCATAAGAAAAGTAGAGATAATAATTACAGTACTAGTAGTGCATATTTACCTATTGATTTGTATCTTACAGTCCTGTGAAATGGCTTGAAAGAAAAGGATAGCTCTCGGCACTCAACAGAAATATTTATTTAGAAGCCTGGCTCTGTTTTGGTGTTATAGGAGGAAAATATTTCAAATCATTTTTCCTGCAATTTCTGAACCACGAAGGAAAAGAAAGACCAGGTCCAACATTCTGGGTTTGCATTTTAGAATTTGGTGAATACTAGCAATTTTTCTCTAGCCTGAAAATGAGATCTCAGTTAAAGAAGAAGGTAGCAAAAATGAATAAAACTTCAAAGGGATTTTGTGGGGCTCACCCAGCGAGCATCCAAGCCACAGATAATATCACTTTATTATCTTTTATCCTACCAAACTTAGAACAGTACAACTCCGTTGTGCTAAGCAGTTGGTACAGGGCCCTTTCCCAGCATACCAGATCCCAGAGCTCCCGTCAGTGGATACCACCAAAAGTTTTTCATTGATGGGGAAGTAAGGCCCAGAGTGACAGAGAATATTTCTCTGGAGCAAAATGAAGGTGTGACCACAGCTCATCTTTGTAGATCAGTGTCACTTCGACCTGGCAAACATAGGCAATAATAGACAATGCAGCGACATGGGTTGAGCACGTACTAACAGCTCAACAATTCTCCAGAGACTCTGGATGGGTACTCTGATGTGGCCATAGCACATCCTTGCAGACCAATGTCAGTTTGACCTAGTAAACACAAGTAATAATAGAAGAGGAAGCAATATCAGCTGAGCAAGCGTTAACTGCTTCCCAGTTCTCCAGAGACTCTAGATGGGCACTCTGCTTGCTAGCTTGGACAAAGCTTGTCCCATGGCTCTGGTACTGCGACCCAAATGACTTCCGAGGAGGAGGTAGAAGCACACACATTCTAACAACACCTACCTTCATGACAAGCCTGATGAGATGGCGCATGATCATTTTCCCTGCTGGGTGATGGCTGATGGTTCAGGCAGTTCTGCTGATGTTGTTTAGGCTGGTCTCTGCAGAAGTAAGGAAAGCTACAGCCTGAACCACAGGGTCAAAATCCAGCTGTATGGGTGGAAATTCGGCTGATCAAATGGAGAAATCTCCAGCATCATCTCATCCTGAAAAGAACATCAAAAATAGATCAAATTGCTCTCAAGTGTTGGCTGTTTCGCTGCACACCTAAAAAGAGAATCTAAATGAGTAACTCAGGTGTTGCTGTAGCCACTGCAGAGATCTAAAGGCAGAAAAGATGAATGCTATTCAAAGGAACCTGCTGTTCCTGTTGTGTAAACCTTTCCCTCTACAAAGAGGCAACATTTACCCTAGGAACTGTGTCACACTTGCCTCACTGCACTTCACGAAAGAAAGATAGCAAACGCTTTAAGATCAGTGGGACCAAGAAATGGTTCTACTGATAAGAACCGGGAAACTTTTGAAATACACTCACAGCTCCACGGACTATAATTGCTGCTGCAGAGCAAACTATTTCTACCTCATGTATATGTGCATGTATTTTAAGAGCTGAAAAACTGCCACTCTCGTACTTCTCAGCAGCTAATAAAAATCCTTGTTAGCAACATCTGGATACAAGATAAGGAAACCTTGCAAAGAAACATGAGGTATTCAACAAGTTTCTGCAGTGGGTTCATCATCAGTCCTCTGAGGACTTTGCTCAAAGCCCACTGAGGTGTTGGGGTGTTTTTCCATTGACTTCATTGGGCTCTGAACCAAGACCTAAAGCCTCCCTGCTGTGTTTTGGACATTTATTTGTGTTTGATCTGTAATAAGATCTTTCATTTCTCTTATTTCTGTAAAAACAAATAAACCCACAGTACAAGAAAGCAACTAAATACATGCTTATCTCTAAGCATATCCCTAAACCCATTCACTTATAGTCCTTAAATCTTATGGACGCCTGGGAGAGAAAAGCACGTGCTTAAAATTAAACATGTGAGCACGGTCTTTGCTAATTAGAGATGGCCTGTGATTCTCACTGGGCCCTAAACACATTTTAGAGCATCTGGGGTTTTAGGGTCCATATGGGAGAAATTATATGGAGACCATCTCAGAAGTGCAACTTTGCAACTTTTAGTATTGTGTCTAACATTGGAAGCCTGTCTTTAATGGCTAGAAGACTGATTCTGTTACCATACCATTTACAACTAGTTAAGGGAAGTAGAGTTTCTTACATATTTGCAAAAATAAGAATATCTAAAACCAGAGACTTTTCTTGGCTATTACTACAATGCAGTCCCATCATGATTCAAATTCATCAAAGCAAAACTGCTTTTTGGAATGTATGTGTTTACTGGCATCACAAGAGCAAAAGTGTCTCACTTTAGCCAAAATATTGTCCCTGGCCTCCTTCGCTTTGCTTAGAGGAAGCACTCATGCACCCTGTAAAGTCTGGCTCTTGGAAGATAAGCGAGCCTTTACCATTGGGTCAGACAGCAAAAGGAAGACCATTCCCAGTAGCTGCACAGAGCAAAAACCATTTTTCTTCACCACACCTTGTTTATTTTGGACCTCTGCTAAAGAGTGTTAGAACTCTCACCTATCTTGATCACAGACAAGGCCTGAAATTGAACTTGTCTGACAGGTCAAGTCAGCGTTGTCTCTGGTGAGAGAACACTTGGGATGTTTCTTTGCAAAACAGTCCTTTCAATAGGGTTTTGCCTGTCTGAGATCTACTTGCACTTTCTACTGATAACATTTCACTTTCACATAGGTACCACAAGCCAGCTAACATGAAACCTCTCGTCTTTTCAGCAGCTCTTGTGCAAGGACTGAAACTTCTCCTTCTGTGGCTTCTCCATGCCCATCTCTTTGTCTTTTAACGTATCTTCCTGAACATCTTTTTCAAGGTGCATCAGTGCACTCCAAGATGCTTTTGGCCCTTCAGCTCTCTATAAAATTTTATGCTGTCCCATGTTTACAGGTTCATTGTTCTGCAGGTTGAACAATGAGGCCGTGTTTCCATGTCCATTAATGAGGAATCCAGCTCAGATGTTAGCACACAACATTTCTCTCAAGTTAGCCAAAGTGCACAGTCTGGTGCTCCTGCTGGCTTAACTATTTATACAGGCTGTGGAAAGACAGGTGATATCTGAACCCAGCATAAAGCCTTCAGAATAATATTTCTTAAAAGAAGAGCGATTGTTTGAATGCTTTACATCATGTGGCTGCAGTGTCTTTAATCTGAAACTGGGTTTACCACAGCTTCACACTTACCTTTGAGTAACAGGGAAATTGCAAGTCAATGCATCAACCATCCAAACCACCAAGAACAAAAGGATGCTGCAGGCCGTGCTTGCCTAGAAGCATTAGCAGTGTAGTCCTCCACAATCCAGGATGTAGAAGAACACCTAAAATAGCTTCAGCCCGGCCCTTTTGAGGATGGAAAGGGGCATAAACAGAGGAAACTTCTCTCGGATCCTTCTGCAGCCTCCAGTTTTCAAGCTGACAGTGGTAATCTCTGTAACTCCTGGATTCACAGAATCACAGAATGTTCAGGGTTGGAAGGGACCTCTGTGGGTCATCTAGTCCAACTCCCCTGCCTAAGCAGGGTCACCTACAGCAGGCTGCACAGGACCTTGTCCAGGCAGGGTCCATTCTTCAGTGCCAAAGACCCAGCTCACAGTGACTCTACAGAAGAGATCAAACTTTTGTAAGGA
>Ga0065711_1012422_pt1 | contig 13400 bp, 6 predicted proteins | sample Hoacrofraction12_FD_59098 | JGI IMG/M metagenome (GOLD analysis project Ga0065711, IMG submission 59098) | Hoatzin crop microbial communities from Cojedes, Venezuela - Epithelial fraction 12 v2 (version 2) | ecosystem: Host-associated > Birds > Digestive system > Esophagus > Crop | place...
TGACAATAAAAGTGCACGCACTCCCAAGCATCGTGTTCGCCTTTTATGTTCTTAGCAGCGTGAGATACTTTGAACTCCAAAGTACACACACTTCGTAAGAAGTGCAATTCACATTTTTCAGCTGTTCTTTGAAACCACTGAAACTGCTTAAAATGCACTGAACAGCCAACAATTTGCAATTTTTATTTCTCCATCTACATTTGTATTTTCTGAGTTTTGATTTCTAAAGCTCAGCATGTATTTTATCGAGGAAGTCAGGAGGAAGTAAAGAGTTAGGAGTTAATACGAGAAACTCACTCTACTGCTTTTGAAGGTTTTCATTGTCAAAAGACTGAAAACCTAAAACAAATACTACAAATAAAGGAAGACTTACAATAGCCAGTCAAAAAAAGACTGACAGCAGAAATAAGCAACTCTACGCTGTACTTCAAACAGAGCTCTTGCAAACATAGTGTTCACGTGAGTTGGATAAACCATCATCTAATTGCAACACCATGTTTCACGAATTTTGCCCGACAGGGTCAGAATGTAGTAATTTTTTTATGACAAGATTTGGCACTAATGCATCAGGAAAGAACCTGCACAATCAATACATTCTATGAAATTTTAATTTAACAGAATGGGATTCTAAACCAATATGCTAGTTTAGCTGGAACAACTGAAAAATTTGGCTTGTTAAGGGATTTAAGAGTCATTTAGGATCCATGAAAGCAAGCAGAAGGCTAGGAGAAGAATACACTACAACAGTGAAAAGCGCTACAGCAACATTTTGTTTAATAAAAACATAGATTCCAGAACAAGACTCACAGTTTCACTATGCTAAGGCATCCATTTCTATCTTTTCAAGTTCACAGAACCATTAGATTCTTCTAGTTAATTTAAGTCTAGTAACAGCAGCTTTGCTTATCTAGTTATCTTTTGGGAAACTCTCAGAAAAGATTTATGGACTCACAGGCAAGAAGCTAAAAACCACTGTAGAAGTAGTTCTCTACACGCGTATAGCAAATCTCTCTACCCACAGAATTCATCATTTAGATTTATGACAACAAAAGTTTTGCCAAATAAATAAGGAACTAGAGATTTGAATTTTTCATTAAAAGTGCTTATTTGACAGCTGCATACGTGCTATTTCATACAGAGTAGCAGAAACTACATTCTCTTGCATATTACTGTTATACTTGATTTCATTTTTGTCAGCACATATTTTACAGCATTCCTTGAACACATAAAGATACCCCAAACGAGAGACCGATGTCTGCTTGCTAATAAAAGTGCTGGTACAGTTCAGGCCATCATTACAAATTCAGGCCATGCATACTACAAACCTTCCCATTTGATTGTACGTGAAGATCTAATAATTTGCAGCTCAAAGCAAAGCTGAGGCATGTTCCTTGGATAGGGCAAACAATTATTGCAACGTTTACAGTTGCTACAATACAGGGCTTCCATTCAAACCGTATTGCTTCTTTCATTGACACAAAGCTGTTCAGTTCAAGCATAATATACAAAAGCAAAGCCAAAACTAAATCTATGACACCTGATTATCCTGTGGTTTGTTGTTCACATTGTCAGTTGCTTTCTGAACTTTAAGAGCAACTTCAAGCATCATTAACATTGTATTTTCTGTGCAAAACAGTTTTTAAAAAACACAACTAAGTATTTTGTTTTTACAAGCATGTTAGCATCACATGCTAATGTGTGCTCATGCAGCACTCAACAGGTTTTTGTGCTTTGGAACGCAAATGGTCAATCCTGATACTATTCAACATGACAATATTAAGTGTTGAACCTCTTCAAGAGGTCACAAGTCTAGTTTTCTTTCATCTTTCTTTTGATGAACACCTCAAGTGTAAGAATTCTAAGTGTACACATCAGCATGGAGGGACACAAGCTATCACCACAGCATAAGTGAAGTATCTAAGCAAAGAGGTCCAAGAGGAGGTAACATGAGCTCTTTCAACCAGAAAGGAGATGAAGATCTGTTGAACAGAACAGGACATCTACGCCTACCACAGAACAAACCGGAAACAGTAAGAAAAGGCTGTAATTAACTAATTACAAAACCACATCTTCCTAGCACAAGCATAGTCAAGATGCTGCAGAGTCTCAAGGTGACTGCTACTTCTACCCTTTCCTGACACAGCAAAAGGTGTGACCAACTGTGGGCTACGCTACAACCACCGCTCTACATCTTCTGCTCCTCAGGAAGCCTCTCCTAACGCAGACGCTATTCTAACGGTGCTATGCTTGCTGATTCATTGACTTACCTGAGCAGAAGAAAGGGCTGGTACCTGTGAAAGACCAACAGAAAAACATTAGTCAGGGTCCAAACAAGTTGCACCAAAGTACACAAAAATTTCTCTGTGCATGTCTATGGAATGTGCACAGCTGAGAAGGCAATTAACTGCACAGAGCAACAGTACCATGTAAGGCTACACCAGAGCTATCAGGAAAACTCACATCTCTAAAGCACTTCACTAAAGTCACAGCAATTCATGATTTTCATATACGGGAGGCTCTTCCTCTCACCTGAAGGCTTTCTTCTTCCTCAGTTACAGTATCATGTTTCATAGCTTCACTGTCTAAATCAGTGCAAACCAATACTTCAGAGCAGTCTCCTGTGTTCTCACTGCTGCCAGTGTCATTATCTTCAATAACATCACTCCTAAAGATAAGAACAGAAAGACTTTAGCAACCTGTTGTTCCACGTTTAAAAGAAAAAGCACGCTGCATTTTTTTCACAAACAGTATCAAACCTCAGGGTTTTGGTTCGCCTTCTCCCCCCCAAATTATTCTGACCAAAGATACTGGTAGTATCTGTAATTTCAGTCACCTGTAGGCAAATCTAATTATTTATGTACTTTATATATACTTCTGAGGTTTCCTACCACAGTACATGATAGATATATCAAAATGTATTTATTTGATTCTTGTATTAAGGGTCAGGTGAACATCCCCCACCTACTATGCTGAACCAAGAACAGAAGTGCCAACAGCCAGAAGCAACGACAACTGAAGTACCACAACTCAATGAAGTAGCCGTGGCTACACTGCTCTCAATATTGAAGCCAGCTAGTTTATAGCTAGTATCACGATGTTCCCCTCAGTAAGAAGTCCCATTATTTCTAACATTTAATCTTCCTAGAGTTCAACTTAAGGCTTGTAACAGCACAACCAGATTAAAACTAACTTCTGTACTTATGTTCATATATTCCTTACTTGCCACCATCCCTGTTACCAAATGATTCTCTAATTCATCACAAGCCTTTGACTTCCTTGTCTTCCTTCTCCTTGCTTACCTAGAATTCAGAACTTTTAAAAATGCTCCTCCTCTATCGGATATACAGATCCAAACAGGATGGTTTGGAATTTAACACTTTAACTTTCTCTTCTTAATTCCAGCAATTATTTTAAGTTAGTTCTAAGAAATCTGCACTGGATCACTGCAATTTTCAGTTATCCATTTAACTGTGCATTTGCCTTGTGCATAGTCTGCTCGTGGCACTGCTTTAAAGGACCCAGATGACCTCTTTCAAGAATGCTATCATGTATCTTCTCTTACGGTTAATCCACAGTGGAACGATCACCAGAAGCATTTGAAATAGTCACTGTGCCAGAAGAGTATATTGGTTTCCAACCTGCAGCGATGGTACATTTAGCTTCTCCTTCTGTGAAGTCAGCCCGCCTTTAAAGCGCTTCTGCTGTAACCGAAGGAACTGGGCTACAACAGGTCTTCCAGGCAATTACCTGCTTACTTATAAATTACTTCAAACATTACATCTCTAACACTAAAACTCAGTCTTAATTGATCATTACCAGCAATGATTATTACTTTTATGATCAACTGCTAACTTTAGCCTGACCTCTTGTCACAGGTAAGACTTGTAAAAACAGTAAAGACTGAACAATTTAGAAGACAGTATTCGAATCTCTGAATAGTTCATGCATTTCAGGCTGTGAGCAACAAAGGAATTTAGGTACTGAAGTCCTACTTAACCACACATTTTTTGAGTCTGGGTGTTAATCATGACTGTTTATTTTTAATAAAGCACCAAAATGTACCAACTTCTCAACACTGCCATGGAAATTGCTACACCCATAACCTGGCAAGATTTATCATAAAAATAAAAAGCTGATCAAATGAGGCTGACACTCTATGCAAATAAACTCACAGTGCTCATTCTATCCATTTTTAGCTGTTTTGTTGACACTGGCAGCCAGAGCAGTAAAATAGCTATGTTGACATGGAAAGACAAGGTGAAGAAACTGAAACAGCACCTAGAACGGCTTTCGTATGGTAAAACTGTGTCATACTTAACATCAGAGAGATAAGAATGTAAGCACTGGGGTAAATTTAAGTTCTTGTGCTGTTGCACAGAATTCAGCAGTGAAGCAGTTATACTTCACAACATTTTTAGCTATAAGATCAACTTAAAAGATTTGCTTCAAGGGCTGTAGACAGCTGGCAACTGATGGAAGTTGATTCAGTTTAGCACATGAGAGAAGCTGAAGTTAATAGCAAAAGCCATAACCCTTGCTTTGGGTTGAGGTGGGGGACTGGGGTAGTTTGTTTTGGAAGCGTTAAGATACATGATCCTATGGAATTCATTACAGATACAAAAAGTGTCTTACTGGTTGTTAGATCCTTCCTCATCCCCACTGGGATTTTGTGCTTTACTGTTACAGCCCAGTCTGTGTTGCTGTATATGTTTAAGATCATTATCTAAGCTGCTCTGCAGGTCGAAAAGGTGCTGTTCCACAGCTGCTCTGATTGTTCTTTCTAAAATGCTAAAAGGGAAAAAGACAGAAAATTCATATTAAGAACTCTCCTTTTGCATTGATCAACTATGCAGAAAGGCAGAGATAACAAACTTCACACACAACAGGAATCTTTGATAACACATACTTCAAGGCAAAGAGAGACTGACTTTTCCAAAAAGGCAGGGGAAATTATTGCATCTTTTATTTTATTTATCTTTATCTCTTATTTCATAAAATTTACATAAAGTATTATGAAATCTATTTTAAGAGTAATCAACACATTACAATGACTGACTTTTTATTTTAAATAACTATACAGAAAAAACTTAAGAAAGCCTAATATATTAATGTGACAGTAAAATCCTGTGTCTGTAACAGGTCAGAGTCAATCCTGGAGCAGGTACCACTGCTGCACAGTTGGCTGTAACCCCTCTGCAACGGAGCTGTAATCTTAAAAGGCAAGAGCCAACAAACAGCAGAGAAATGAGCAAGCACCTGATGAAGGACACAGGACATACCCAAAGATACATCAAGAAAAGAACAGCATTCTTTAAACACAGACTACTCTGTTGAGTGCTTCTTAGCCAGCTCATCCAAAATAAGTGATTAGGCCTATAAAAATATCCTCTTGTAAGAATCTTACAACTATTTTGCCTAATTTTTTACTCTGGAAATGTGCATTTATTTTTCTTGCATATTTGTATATGCAGTTCCACTGAACTGTACTCAATATTAACGATTAGAAGTGGTGCTAAAAATGCAGGGTGAATGCTATCATAATTTTGAAGTCAAACACCTATGATGTATCTAAGTGTAACACCAAAGTGTTTTGGAATCTAGATTACACCACACTGCGCTCTCGTGCCTCTGCAGTCAACAACTGGCATACATTAGGTTCTTCCTGCATTAGCGTTAAATGCTGTAAGTGAAATACTTCACACTAGAGTATCTTGATTCATAACTGTAATTATCAAACCTACTGCATTGCTTTTACTTGAAAGATGACATATTTTCTATGCATATTCTAGTAACAGCACAATTCAATCATATTTTCATTATACTTACTCTGCAGAGGCTGGCAAGATACTTATGGGAGAGATATGAGCACTGCAATGAAGAAGAAATAAGTTAATGTAATGCAAAAACTTATCACACTAAAAAGTCTTGAAGTCAACAGAAAGCAACTTAGAAATATTTAAGGACTGCATGTAATGCGGCTAATAAAAGTAGAATAAATATGTAAAGAAAACACTGCTTTGCAGCCCCTGTATTATTTAGATGAAGAAATCTTAAAGAATGCCATCGTAAGACAGAAAGTTGTAGAAGTAGCAATGCAGATTTCTCTCTCAAGAGCCAATACTCAGTATATTACACAGCTATAAGCTCTCAGATGCACGGTCTTTCCCATGGGAAATACTAATCACTTTCTGCAAAGATTTCCTGACACTTTGCTTAAGAATGCAGATTTTAACCTTGCTGCCTAAAGCAAATTCCTCCATAGATGCAATTCACAGAGGTTCCTCCCTGCCCATCAGACTGTTGCACAACTCTATTCTGCAAGGTCCGACAGACCTGCAGCGCTCTCCAAAGACAGCTGCAGTTCAGGTGCAAGGCAGACACCTTCCAGAGGTCTGGAGACACCAGCCAGCCATCTGTAAAGCATTCGGAAATCTCCCAGCGCAAGCCACTTCAGCCTAGAAAGTTAAACTGCTGGGGGGGTGGAAGGGTGGAAATCAGTGTTAACTAACACAGGTAAGTTAATTCCTGTGTACGTGGTCCCTCTACAAATTTCCGTTACTGTGATCAAAATTCTGTCATTATACACAGAATACTTAAATTTTAGACAAAGTGACAGTAAATATGATAAGAATGAAATAAAAGAAGAAAACTCTACTGTAAGTGGCAAGGAGTTGCAACTTACATATATTATTCAGAAAAAAAAAGTACTAACTCGATTTCAACTAGACGGTGGGGAAGAAGGTAAACAAATGCTTTTTCTTCCTTTTTTAAGTAACTAAGCTCAACAAGCTGAAAAACAATATTTTCGTCTACTCTTTACCATGCAACAACACAGCTGGCAGCCAAAGTTGATCTTCAATATTATTTTCATGAATGCATAAAGTAAACTCTGAAATATGAGGGAGCTTGCCACTCCAGTGAAGAACAGGTACTACCTCTGCGAGATAGTTTTGACTGGTATTAGCCTTGCTTTCATTAAAAAACCTAGACAGTCTCTCTGCTTACCCAAGAACAGTTTTAATACAGCAAGGAATATCTTGGTCAGACCATACCAAATTTATTAGTAGTTCCACCACCAGAGAGGTAAGATAATCAGACCACCTCAAGCCGTCTTTCTATTTTTTCTTCCTCTAAGTAGATGAAACACAAGCAATAAAGGACTGTCAATTAAACACTAGCTGATAAGGAAAGTGGTTAAAGTATTTCTTTAAAAATAATTATGCCCTTTTGCCTTAGACAACTTGTACTGGGCCAACAGCAAAGTGCACTGTATTTATCCACCACCACATAACAGCTGAACAAAACAGGTGCTCACGGGAGTTTTTAATTTCTTTTCTTTCCTCTTTTTTTTTTAATGGAAATTTGATTTTGAATTAAGCTCATTTGTGTGTCTGTTTGCATAGGTGAAAAAACGAAGCAGGTCCATTTCAAATGCTTTGACAGAACAGGCAGCTCTGAACTACTATTTCGAAATAGAAATTGCCACATAGCTTTGGAAAATGAGAACGCCTCATGTAGAAGCCAGATCTTGCAGCCACTAATTTCAAAGCTGCTGGATCAAACAACCGACTGTGAACACAGCGGCATTTAGGTTTTTTTCTTTCAAACAAAGAAATGGTAAGAAAAAGTTCACAACTTAAGCTATTTACACTTCATTGATGTCTCTGTGCGCAGAAGTTCAGTATAGCCCTACTGCTTGTACAAAGTAAGCTCTCTGACAAACACACTTTGTTTTGACAATACTTGAAATAAAATGCAGACATGAAGCTGTGACTAAGTTCAACAAGAGGAGGAGTATGAGCACGGATCTCAAGTGAAATACACAGTAAGATTTCAAAACACAAAAAATGTAGCTTTAGGTATCCTATCTCAGTATTTTCAGTAAGCTCTACAAAAGTTGCATTATAAAAGGTATGCTTACTTTCTAAAAGTACTGATACATAATTGCACATATTGAAATCAACTTACTACTAAAACACAGTCACTCCTAGGACTAATTGGGGGGGGGGGGAAAGGCAATCGGAGCACAGAACACTGCAACACTCTAGTTGTAAAAGAGAAAAAAAAATAGTCAAGGGCACAAGTACAAATACTATTTATAGGAAACGGCAATGACCTGGAATCCTTTTATTCTACCACTTGAGACAATAAGGAACTGTGTCACAAAGGGGGAGAATCAAACTCATCTCCAAAGAATCCAGAAGATTTCAGACACGGTTCAGAAGAAAATTTTCCATCTTGCTGTGTAACCTTCAGCCCCCAGCATCAGATCGTTCACCAGCGCTTTTATTAAACACCTTCAAATGCATTAGAAGTACTCAGCAAGAGATGTGCATAAATCAGCAGTACTGTAAAGCCTGAAGAATCCTCTTACTACGTAAAGAATATCTTACGTCTTCAACTAATCACTTTAGCAATTAAGCGCTTTTTGAAAGAAATGTGTCAATCGCTCTAAGCTGAAAATACATCACAACTTCCGAATGGATGCACCACAGTTCAAGGATACTTTTTAAAAGCTGTAATTTATACTGCTACTGAGAGCCTTAACGCAGCATGACACAGCAAGACACAGCAAGGTAAACATCTTTGTTTCATACTGCTAACCCACTCCCGAGAATCCCCTTTGCACTGTCTCCCTACCCATAAAAAGTCCCAGTAAAAACACAGCTTGAGATAGAAAAATACATTGACTAGAGGTAAAACATTTCAAAGTTTTTCTTGGTAATTTACTGACTGCACACAGATTCTTACTTCTCATTAAAAAAAATCAGTTCTAATATTATTTCATTTCACGCTATCTCCAACATCCATTTAATCTCACACGCTTTTAAAGTTAAAAAAAGTCTTGTTCACAATCACATCAAAGCAACATTTTCACATATTTACCTGTGCAGCAGAACTTTACAGGCCATTCTGATTATTTTTGCTATCCCAAATGAGCACTTCATGTAAAAATGCTTCATTTGAAAACCAGCAAAGCGTGATGTTGGCTGCTGGCTGTGCATACTGCTTGCTGGGATTCACCGGCGCTTCTGGAGTGCTGCACTAAAGCCTGCAGTCTAAATAGAAATAGACTGCAACATGAGGTCACTCCTGACAATAAGCTGCCCAATCAACACTTGAAAGCTTTCCTAACATGTTGCTCACAGATTTGCTAGGATGGAAGTAGGGACAAGTCTTTTGAATGTTAAAGAGTGTGCCAAACTAAAACAATAATATATTTTCTAGCAATTCAGGCAGTTGTTGTATTTGGTTAGCCTTACTATCTCTGCATTTCGTCTCACTTTGTTGCTGTTAATATTATTGCCTCTCTCTCACTGATCAGAGGTAATCAAAACAAAAAGGGGTAACCAAAATACCACACAAGCAGTGAGGAGCTCGCCCTTGTCACCGCATTTAATATAGACAAAGCAAACTCTTTACAGATTACCACTTGTCATATCTCCTATTTTTACACATATAATTTTGAAACGCCCAAATAAGTATTAAGAATTTTTATGTTAGGCTTTTGACTGACAATATTTGAGATGAACTGCAGAAGGAAAGCAAATAATGCTTGCAAAGCACACTGATGAAAAATTTGGAATAATGACAGAGAAGAATTCAAAACTGATTATCTCAACAGTACATCTTCAAAGACAGCTGCAACGCTGAGACCGTAATGCTTTTCTCCGGAAGTCAGGAAGGACAGCAAAATCAAAAGAGCCCTGGTGAGAAGGCTGCTGATAGCAGAGAAGACGATGTTTCCTTTCTGTACACAACGTCAACTCGTGTGCGACAAATGCTCCCTGACTGGGTAACGGGCTTAAAGATCTCTCAACAGGGTGATTTTAAATACCATTTTCAAGTCGTCACAAAATCAAACTGCATTACTGATTATGCACGTTCTCACCAAATCTCTCTCTCAGTCCAAGTCAAATTAACACCATGCAGTGCACGAAGGTCATGTGTTTCAGAAAGTACAAACAGAATGAGTAAAGAAAAAAGGTAGTGAGCAACATTATGAGCAAGCTATAGTTCAAGTAACTAGAAGGAAGGTCATATATCCCATCGTATGAATCAAGATAACCTATCTTTAACATGTGACACATGCAACCTCAGTGCTCCTTTCCTCCTCTCCACAGTGACCAAAAATATACAGCTATTCTGTTCGCAAGATTCTGACAACAGCAACGAGGCAACAAAACTACAGGTTAAGGAACTGCAAGAATTGTGTTTAAGATCTACTTCTCCTCCTCTTTGCTTTACAAGCTGCTGCAGGCCCTATGTCAAGGCAAACATCCCAATAAACTTTCATTAACATTTGCAATTATAATTTTTTTTTTTTACATCAAGAAACTAAAACAAAAAAATGGCCATTAAACATGTACTATGAAAGCCTTTAAGTTTGGAAAAATGTTTACAGTCTTTATAGTGGTTAAAAGTCTAATAACACATACTTTCTCACTCTCTGTAATTTATTTTTTAAAATGCTTCCTGCAGTTGTTCTAGTTTTACAGTCAAAATTCTTTCTTCTTCTACAACACTCCTCCTTCTCCTTCCCCACAAATTATGTAAAATGCCAACCATAATTAATGTCTATTAATTTTTAATTAACCCTAAACATTGAATAAAAATTATTTTCTCTGCAGGCTATCAAATTTAAACTCTCATACATGTTGAGTTTGTCACTACTGCTGAGCTTACATATTTCACAAGCAACTAACTGAATAGTTACATTGTGTTAAAACTTTAATTGGAAGAAGAAGCACTTTTGTAGAAATTCCACTTGCAGCATTTTTTAAGTCAAACTAAAATTAACCAACTATATTGCTGAGAAGGATAATTAACAATTAAAACATAATTTAAATTACAAAACAGAATTATGTTTCTCTCATTATTTTATATTTTAGAAATTCCTGCAATGAAGTAGAAGGAAGCGTGCAGCCAAGCAGCTGAAAAGATTTCAACCTGAAATCCACATTCTTAAGACTAGGCAGTCCTCGGCACTAAACTTACCCTGCATTTCCCCTGCATTTCTTCTGCTTTTAGTCACACTCCCTACAAGTTCTTACATGCAATACCCATACCTAGCACATGCTGCAAAGCAGCCTCAAAAATGAAAACCTGTGTAGTACAAGCAAGCAAAACATAAACCTGTGTATTACTTCCAAGTGCAAATAAGCTCTCAAACACAAGCAATCTCCTTCATGAGGACTGGTCTCAATTAAAAGCTGACTCCCACTCCAGTACTCCCGCCTGGATCACGCTTGACAACTCCCAAACTTGCTCACAGCTCTGCCAGCAGAGCCCAGGCAAACAGATCCCTCGACACAGTCTGGCTCTTGAGCGGGGAACACAGCTCCCTCCAGCTTCAGCAGCTGTCAGACCTGTTTGGACAACGCGAGACCTTGGCGCTCCATGCTTTCTTCTGATAACTTTTTTCTAAAACGCAGTTAACAAATCAAACCTCAACTTGAGCATAGGTGCCAGTCATGTCACTCCTACATTGATGTAATAAAGAAGCATCAGCCTCTGAGATAATTTAAACTCTACCAACTGAGCTTGACGGAAGAAGGATCTTCAGATGTTTACAAATATATTAGTAAGTCAACTTGCACAAAACAGGGTATCCAGAGCCTTCATTTTAATTCAAATTAAGGAGACTTTCTGGACCCTCAAATCAAGTTTTTTTTTGCAAGCACCCCATTCTACGAAGTCTCACATATAACCTTACAAAGTGCCATCTTCAAAGTGCTCAAAATTTCTTCCACATTGCTCCTACTAAAAGCCTTTCTGGAACATCTAAATTCCAACCTAACAATCAGTAACTGTCAGTATTATCCCACTTGTTCTCCACGGTCCTTTAGGTGATATACAGTTCCTCTTCATCCCTGGTGTTTTCTCTAATATATTTTCAGGAAGTAATCACATACACAGAGTCTTTGTTACAATTATTTATGAAGTATATTGCACTCTAATGAAATAAGAATTACTTCCCTCATTTAACACCTGACCAAACTGGGCATAAAAAGAACTTGGAGAAACAAATCATCACAGGTTTAGAAATTAATAAGGGTCATGTAAGGACACATCTCTGTCTGCTACCACGTGCCAAGAAATAGTCCTAGGACTTCCCACTGAAAGAGTGGTGGAAAGATGGCACAGAATGGGTTTGCATCTACCAATATTCAGATTCCTTTTATACCTCTGCTACAAAATTTGCTGTTTAAATATCACTTTGCAATTTCACTAAAATATGCCCTCTTCCCCTTTCTCTGGATAAATCACCATAGTTAGTCCAGAGTTCTACAGATATTTCTCTTCTGAATTTGGGAACAGTTATTTTATCCCATATTTACTACTACAAGAATCAGACCTACTTCAAAAGCTTCGGTTTGTAGCCACCACCACTCACCTCAAAGCCTGACAGCTTCTCTCTCTCAGAATATAGACCATACTCCAAACTTTAAATCCAAACTCCAAGGGAGAAACAAGTTACCTTGTTGATGCTGTAACGCTCCTAGAATCGGAAAGACTCCCTGTCATATCTAGATGCACCACAGCTGGCCTTTCAACAGGTTTCTCTGTGCCATCTTCTGGAATTTCTTCAGACTGCTCAAGCTTTACATCTTCCTCCTCTTCCAAGAGATCATTTATCTAAAAAATAGATTTATTTGCAGTTAATGGCTTGAAAAGTTCTTTTCAGAGTTCCAAGGAATTAAAAGAGCATGAGAGGTATAAAAAGAACATACTTAGAATTGTTCAATTTTAGAAGAACAGGCACATTATACTTGCTTTTATGTAAAACCACACATTCCACATCATAAAAAAGAAAACATAACCCTTTTGAAATATTGAACAAAAACTGAGAAGAGAAGCACCTCTGATGCAGTAAACACACAAAAGCAGGATCAACAAACAACAAAATCCCAGCCACATTGAAGTCACAAGGCACAAAACCTTTCTTCCTCTACATATAAAACAGGGATGGATAATTCTTCTCTATTCCTTAAGTAGCCTTACTCATATGTGGGAAGTGGCTTCAAACCCTTCTATGGAAGGCAATGTAGAAGTCTAAGAATCCAAACTTTAACATACTGAATGAATACTTCTAACTGCGTATGTAAGAGTACTGAAAAGGTTCTGTGAAGCCCCTTGTCTATTTCTGTTTCTTTGTTTCCAAACATAGAAGATGTTTTTACTGAAGCAGTAAAATATAGCCAATTGAAAAACAATATAGCCAACTGACAATTCAGTGCAGCCACTTTCGTTTTCTTTCAGAAGCAACCATGTCTCAAGCACAGGCAGGTGTCCTGTGTTTGGCCAGGACAGGGTTAATTTTCACCGGACTCCAGGAAGGGGCACAGCCGGGGGGTGGGGGCTGACCCCACCTGGCCAAACAGAGCCCGGTATTCCAT
>Ga0065711_1045565_pt1 | contig 13399 bp, 9 predicted proteins | sample Hoacrofraction12_FD_59098 | JGI IMG/M metagenome (GOLD analysis project Ga0065711, IMG submission 59098) | Hoatzin crop microbial communities from Cojedes, Venezuela - Epithelial fraction 12 v2 (version 2) | ecosystem: Host-associated > Birds > Digestive system > Esophagus > Crop | place...
GAACAGGCTGCCCAGGGAGGTTGTGGAGTCTCCTTCTCTGGAGATATTCAAGACCTGCCTGGACAAGGTCCTGTGCAGCCTGCTGTAGGTGACCCTGCTTGGGCAGGGGGGTTGGACTGGGTGACCCACAGAGGTCCCTTCCAACCCCTACCATTCTGTGATTCTGTGAGTTGAGTACTTTTCATGGCTAGTTGGGCACCCTGTACGATGGACCAACATCGGTTCTTGCCACAGTACATCTCTTCAGCTCTGTAGAAGCTAAAGTACTGGAAAGCCAAAATGAATGCGACTTGTTATTTACATAACTGTGCTTTGTTTTTGAAACCATGAACTATGCAAAGCATAACAGGGATGGGGCAGAAGTGAAAGGATTGCCTGGGAAAGATTGTCCAGTTTCTTATTTTAGTTTTAATACTGTCTTCAAAAGGTCTGTTACAGGCCTTTGTTGGACACGGTATTGTTAATGTTAGACCTCTGGCTGTACAAAACACAGCAGGTCAGTGTGCTTTTGATAATATTTGGATTTGGTAAGACTTGTCCTTATGCTCTAGGACTTCATTTGGAGCCTGCACTTGTGTGAACTGGCCTGCAGTTTAGATGTGTGCAGTAAAATAGCATCACCAATGAGTCTGGCTTTTACTGATTCACAGCTGAATCCTGGTAACTGGAACAGCATATAGCTTTTGGTTTTTTTTTTTGTCCTGCCTTGTTGAAGGAACATGCATTTGTACTCTTACCCTCATTTTTTCTGGTAAAACCCATTGCCTGAACCAGCGTTGGAAGTTGTGAAGCAGCATGAACTAGTGAATGAAGGTCTTGGGTGGAAATTGAGACTTGGATTCTATTTCTGACTCTTATCTGCTGTGAACTTAGGCGTGCCATTTTGATTTTCCACCTGTTTCATTCTCATCTTATATCTGTCTGAGCAATTTCAATTGCCAGCTGTTTGCACCCAGGACTTGCTGTTTGTGCCACCAGGTGTAGCACAGCCTCATCTTGACCGATGCTCCTGCTGCCTTGAAAACTGGGTGCAGACTTTGCTGCTTCAGACAAGGCCATGGGGAGAAATCTGGAGCAGCATCATGTCAGTTTAAAAACCCACCAAAACTCACACTCATGCAGCTCAGAAAGTGCAAGGTGATTTTTTTTATTTTATTTATTTATTTTTTCCCCAAAATGCCCTGCTCCCCAGACATGTGCCCATGCTGAGCTGCTGCTCTCTGAAGACAGCAAATGGCTCAAGCCTGTGGCCGGGCTTTTTTGAACCAGCTGTTACTTTCTCTGAACCAGGGCTCTTCAGTCATGTAAGCAGCACAGTTTTCGAGAGTAAATCCATAAAAAGCTTGGAATTTAAGCCAGTTTGTAGTTATCAGTGCATAAAAGTAATTTTTTTTTTGTTTTTACTTTGATATTGTGGAAAATGCTCAAAAGCTTCTTATCCTTGAAAAATATAGTTATGTAGACTTTTCAAAACTGAGAATTGACAAACCTAAGCTTTCAAAAACATTTTTGTGCAAGGTTATAAATATCTGAAAATGGATATGGAATGGATGGCTGAACTGGAACTGTAGAATTGCTTTTACGATATGGAGAAGGAAGTGACTATTTGTCAAAGGTTTGGGGTTTGGGTGTTTTTTTTTTTTTTCTGAAAATACTGAGCGCACGCTGTGTGCAAGCAGCCCTCTCGTATTTTGCAGGTGGGTTTGTCAGTGTTGCAGCACAGACAGTATGTGTAAAACTTAGATGTGAGTTAGTTTAGTGCTGCCTGTTTATTCTTTACCCTTGCAGGCCCATTGGAGAGCTTTCAAACCACGCGCTCCCGTAGCTGTGGAAGCCCAGACCGTTCTCCCCAAGGCGTTGCTGGTGGTAGGGCATGACTGTAACAGCTTCTTCACAGGGCGATCATCCTCTGCTGTTCTCAAGGTTGGGTTTCACCCAGTCGTGTCCGGTGCCCGGCTGAGATCAAGCAGACGGATGTCCTGCTCCCCTAACCAGCGGGCCAGCTGTTTCTGTGCTTGCTTTGGCTCTCCAGGCTGCTGTTTGCCAGCTGTGCATTTGAGCATCTCGGTGTTGCAGTGCAGGTGCAGCCTGGTCTGGGAAAGCTAAGCCGCTGGCCGAGCACGAAGACCACGCTGTGCTGTCTGCTGCAGCTGTGGCACTGAACAGCAAGACTTTTCTCTACCCTTCCACAAGCAGCCTCATAACCCTGTTCGTTAAAACTTAGCGGCAGCCATGTTTTGTCACTTACTGCTTTGCATTTCTCCTTGGTGTAACAAGTTTTGAAGCAGTATTTGTGGATAAAGATGTAATTCAGGTTAAAACCATGCAGGCCAGTAAGCTGCTATGGCCTTTGACACTTTGGTTAGAAGTTTACTGCGTGCTAGCCTGCACATTTCTCTTTAAAATCTAGTTGAATTTTACTTGATGTTGGTTTGAAGGTGAGGTGCTGCCGCAGCGCCTCAGAGAATGGCAGGAGGTGGATGAAGTCTTGTGTTTTTTGTCAGCACTTTTTAAGAACAGAGAAAGGACCTGAGATGTCACGATAGCGCTGATGTCTGTAGGCTTCTTCTGGCATGGTTTTGTTTTTCTTCTCCCTTTTCTTGAGCAGAAGTGAAGCATAAAAGCAGTGTATCACTAAAATTTAGTTGGAAAAAGTACTTGTGGAAGGGTCCTACTATGTAGGACTGTGACAGAAATATGTAAATACGTGGATCTTAAATTTTCTGCACTTTTTTTACTACCCCATAGAAATTATGTTATTACAAAGTGTTAATAATGCATCTCAAATTCTGTACATTAATGGTTTATATTGAAGAATACTTTTTTCTTTTCCCCCCAATAGCTTCTGCTCCTTTTCTAAAAAAAAAAAAAAAATAAAAAGAAGAAGGAAAAAAAAAATCCCTTTCTTGTGGGGGATGCCTGAGAAAGTATCTGCAACATTCCAAGGACCCTGATTCAGAATCTCTTGTTTTTATTTTGACTTCACTTTTTAATTTCTCAAATCCTAAGTGGAAAAGTTTTAATAGAGCTGAAGAAGTGTATAGTAGCATACTGATGTCAGTTTCTGTACTGGAATTGTACCCTCCCATGTTCACTCTAAACACAAAATATGGCTTTTATCTAAAACGCTTGCAGGGAGTAAATCAGTTCTGATCCTCTCAGAACTCTGGTATTTGAAAAAGCGTATGGCAATGAATACAGGCAGTGCATGCATCCTTTTTATATCAGAAGACCTCCTCATTTCAAGCTTTCTTGCATGGTAACATTCTGTGCATTTCTTTTTTCATCATTTGATGTCAACATATCTTTCCCTTCAGCAGAGATGCAGTCACTCTCCGTGTCTTTTTGATGCCACCATGCACTGTGCTGTTTTTCTGTAGTTGTGTTGTTTTGTTTTTTTCAGGGCTGGAGTTGTGAGAACTAAATTGAAAATCATTCTAGTGGAGAACTGTGTTTCCTCACGAGCCCAAGCGCATTCCAAGCAGTGATGCCTACGCTGGTGTAGCTGGGCATCTGCTGGGAAATGGGCTCTTGCTGTACGTCTTGCTTGGCATTAGGCTTCACCTGGGTGAAGGGGCCCCGGACCTCTTCAGTATCCCTCGTTGTCTAGTGTGGGCTGTGCTGTCTTCACAGGTGTAACATAGTACCTGTCTTGTTGGGGTTTCGGGATTTTAGAGCTGCTTTGTCACTTCGCAGAGTTACTTAGAGGACAGGGACATGTTCATTTGCAAATGAAAATAGTGTTTAATTTGTTGTTTCTGTCTGTTGTTAGTCGTGACTGGAGTTCTGATATTAAACACCCAATACAAGAAATACCTAGCTTGATTCCTAGCAATCTGAGTAATCGCAATGATATACAGAGTGAACTACAGGCGTTTAATATCTAAGAATAACAAGTCCAAAATACTTACAACCTTCTGACCTGCCTTTTGAAAATATGAACTACTGGATGAATTCATCTTTTGATATTAGCATTAATACATATGCACTTACTTGATACGACCTTTTTTGACTTAGAGTCTAACAAAGCAGTGGATTAATGGTTTGTCTTCTCTTTTTTTCTTTTCCCCCCCCTAGTGCAACAGAATGGAGTGCGACACTGCTCCTACTCGGCGTCAAGGAAAAACCTGTATATTAACAAAAGCACAAAGGTTATCTGTCAGGGTTTTACAGGCAAACAGGTGCGTATATGAACTATTTCTTCTATCACCCTTTCAGTTCAGAATGTTAGTTGGCCAAAAACCATAATAACCTATAAAGAGATTATATACTGGCTTTGCCTGTGTTGATAGGAAGCTGGGCTTTGTGATCAGGAAGGTCCCTCCAGCATTGTAGTTTCCTTTCTTTGGTCCAAATAGTTGGTTGTGGAGTTTTTTTGTGTTTATTTTTTTTCCTTAAATTCAATAGACTACTTTTTCCACTTGTACACAGGCTTAAAACTTGGTTTTGAGTCATCTCTGTTATATTACTCTTGATTTTTGTTGTTTGTTTTTGTCTTAAGCCATTTTGCTGTGTACAACTGAAAAGGTTTCTTTGTAAAGGGAGATGTGCAAAAAACTACAAAAACCTTACTGTTTTAGAAGTGCCTCTTTCAGGAATATCTGTGAATGTTGATGCCTATGAATTAAATTTCTGGTTTTATTTCGGGATATTTAATAATTTTCTCGCACCCTTTCACACATTTGCAAGGGGAGAAGACTGCTTTTGCTAAAACTAGCCGCTAGTCATAGATGAGAATGCTAATTTCTTCTATGTCGTTATAGTGTTTGTCATCTGCCAGACTGGATGTGGAAAATAAAATGTGGCTTCTATGTCTGCAGGTGTATTAGCAACACAAGAAAATGTCATTTAGTGTGCAACCATAGTGCTCTGATTTAAAAGAAAAAGCATAGCATATTCTGAATCCATTTAAAACATGTTGATGCACTCTTCAAAATAGCTGGTTGTATATATGTAGTGAAAAATTCCCTCCTCATTGTACAATTATGTGTCATGAATTGCCTTCAGAATTATATATAACAACTTTCTTTGTTCATTTTATTTGCTGTTACCTACCTTTTAACTTTACTTATTTTTTTTCTCTCATAGGGCACTTTTCACAGCCAGCAGGCATTGGACTATGGCACCAATTTAGTTGGAGGAATTTCTCCGGGGAAAGGGGGAAAAACTCACCTGGGTCTGCCTGTGTTTAATTCTGTGAAGGAGGTAATTTGCAGCAGTGACTGGAGGGCAGTCAATTTAATGCTGCCGAAGGGCTCCATATTTCATTGTTCACACTGAAGAGACAAACATCTGAGCCACGGACGTCACTGTGCGAGGGGTGAAATAGAAGCCTTGTAAAAAAGGGAGCGTTCAGTGGGGTCAGGCATGAATTTTGCTTCTGCTGTGAGCTTCACAGACTCTGGATACACTTACTTTATGTGTGCGACTAGTTTCTCGTTCACTCTGGTGTGTATAATGAATTTTTAGCAGACTGTAATCTGAGGTTATTTATGATGGTGTTCATGGGGCAGATCCTTTCCAGACAGTGGTTAGTTCTTGGTTCCCTAGTTTTGCTGTAGATGTTCCATCTTTAGTGAATTTAACACTTCCTTTGATTAGAGTAAATTAGTACATATCCATTTACTTAATTTATGCTTGTGAATGGACATATTTTAAATGACTAGTTGTCAAATGTTCTCTTTGGCACCACTAAATGCTGGATATCTTTTTTGTTATGTCCACTGTAGGCCAAAGAACAAACTGGTGCTTCTGCCACCGTTATATATGTACCTCCTCCATTTGCTGCTGCTGCCATCAATGAAGCAATCGATGCAGAAATGCCCTTAGTTGTATGCATTACTGAAGGTATTCCCCAGCAGGATATGGTTCGGGTTAAACACAGACTGCTTCGGCAGGACAAGACTCGACTAGTGGGCCCGAACTGCCCTGGAGTCATCAATGTAAGTGACTTCTGGATTTGCTCCAAGGCTGAACCATTCTTAGCGATGGTTTCAATGTTCCATCTGACTTCTCCCGCTCTTTCCTTAGCCTGGAGAATGTAAAATTGGTATCATGCCTGGTCACATTCACAAGAAGGGAAGAATTGGTGAGTTTTTGAATATTTATCCGTCATAGAATCATAGAAAGTTTTGGGTTGGAAGGGACCCCTAGAGGTCATCTAGTCCAACCCCCAAAAGCTAAAGTTTGGTACTCCACTGTTCTTATTTGTGAGGCTAGTCACATCCTGCCCTGAAAGCAGTTGACACGCTGTATAACAGCTTGTCTGTCCTTCAGTTTGTAAACAACTTTGCCATTATCAATCCTGAAGGACAAAATCAAGTTAGTCTACCACAGCAGGCACTGAGTAGTAATGGTAGAGGCACAGCAATTGGAAGTTTCTTTAGGTAAAGTGATTGACTTAGTTTCCTTAACACTCGCCTTTGGGGATACCTCCAGTTATCTTGGGCTTTGAGAGCACCAAGCTTTCCAGCAGCTTGGCTCCTGAGGACTAGGATCCTACGCCTATAGTGAGCTCAGTATTATAGCAAAGAGAAGAGATTACAGGCAAGTTTCTAACGTGATAATTTAGACAACTATACCATGGGGAGTGGAAGTAACAAATATACCCGCTTCTCAGACAGTGGGATTAAGGTCAGAAAGGCGGTGACTTGTTCATAATCGTATGTTCGTTACACACCGTTTTGCATGCAAGTCTCTTTTCTGGAATTCTGTTGGTTCCTCGTTCTAAACTATAGTCATAACGACTTGTTTAGTTTTAAAATAATGCCGTTCAGGAGCTATAAAGTTCTTCCAAAAATATGCATTTGTACTTAAGTAGAACTTCAGAAATGTTGTAGTCAGCATGTGCTGCTATCTGTCAGCAAGGTAACCAGTTTAACTTGAGCACATACCCTTTGCAACATTACCTTTTTTTTTTTTTTGATGAAAAGTGTGTTTACTGTGGGAAAATCTGTTCAGTGCTCTTGAGCTACATGGACTCGGTGCAGTTTTTTGTAACGTGAAAAACTATCTCTGCTACTTAACCGCTTCTGACTTGAGAATAAGGTGTACCTAGTGAGTGCTGGAGGATGCGTTAACACTCCTGTCACACCTCCAGCTTTCGGAAGTACCTGTAAACCTGAAATTGAAATATCAGATGACTGCAGTTATGCCCTTTGTAGGTACCATCAACATGTTGCTCTATGACTGTAAAAGGTAGCATCAACCGATGTTGCCCTGAGCTCCCTTCTGAATCAAAGTTCTATTAAGATTTTGTAAATATGTACAAGAAATGTCTCGTAGTCACAAGATACTAGAATCTGAATGCAAGGCTCATCAAATGCAAAAGATTATTTTAAATCCTGAATCCAGTTGCCCCACCATTGCTGGAAATGTTTTCAATGGTGATCCAAGGATCGGGGAATAAAACCGTAACTTTGCCATCCTCCCAGCTTTGTCTAACACTGTGACCTATGGTGATGAGCTCCGCAGCTTTCTATTACTGTGAGGCGTCCAAGAATCATTTGATAATCTTGGGATGCACGCAGCAAAAATAGCCAGTCTTTGGACCTTATGTGTAGCTTCTGCGAGGCAGTCTGATTTGAACAGTAAACAGGAAGCCCTTTGCAAACATAGCAAGAAAAAACCCTTTGCTAGTAGACATCTGCACTGTCCAACAGTATGAACAGTAGATAAAACTGAAGTTGTTAGTCTAGTGGTGTATTTTTTACGCTGTTCGTGCAATATACTTATTATCTTCCTTGTTAGATGGCTTGAAGTGGCTGGAAGATGATGTCTGCTTTTCTTGGAAACCTGCCCTCTTGTAGTATTAACAGGAATCTTGACTGGGAAAAATGAACAAAAACCTATGCAAATATTTTGCCCCAGATCTAGGCTCTGTATTACCTTCTATCCTGAATTTAAAACTAGGGTTATGCACTCTTGTAATATTGTAATGTAAATGCTGGATGTGTGTTGTAGAGCAGTGAGCTGCAGCAACAAATACCTTAACAGTGAGAACTTGCATTTGTGCAGCATATTTCTGTTCTGGAGGATCCCTCGTGTACCTGGCCATACTGGAGGTGCAGTTAACATGGAAGTCTTTTGTTAACTGTTGAGCTGCAACTCTGTTTCAAGTCAGCTACTCACATACAAGACAAGAAGTATATTCTTCTATTTTGTTTTTAGTTTTCTTTCCTGGTAAAGCTGTAGTGTGAGGAGTGCCGTCTCCGCCAATATTACTGACTTTCTGGGCAGGTTTATTCTGTTGACAATTAAGTGTCAAAAAATGCCAACCAAAAAATAGTACAGATAGAATCTTATGCAGAGTTTTCACGTTTTGGCAAAGGTAGCTGGAAAACCTGGCATCTCATGTTCAATTTATTAAGGTGATTTTCATGAATATAAGAACAGCTGCCTCTAGTCATGCACTTGAATAGGTTAGTGTTAAGTTTGTTTCTTTTTCTTTCATAAAGGTATTGTGTCAAGATCTGGAACCCTGACGTATGAAGCTGTTCATCAGACAACGCAAGTTGGATTGGGGCAGTCTTTCTGCGTTGGTAGGTTTCCTCAGAAACAGCGTGTTGCACCTAGACTAATCTGCTTTTTCTTTACGTGAAGAAACCCAAAGTAATTTCTTTTTGCGAGAAATTGCTGAATGTCAATTACATTGAGAAACGAGATGCCTATGTGCTGTGGAGAGTGTAACCCTTCTCTATTATCGTTTCCATATCAGATTAATGTAAGCCTGAAAACCAGCTTGGAATGGAGAGCTGCCAGCAAATATGATGTCAATTTGGAAACAAATTTTCCCAAGAAGATTAATATTATGAAGGGATAGGGCATTCATAGGCATTTAGTTGGGCATGTTTAGTAAATTCAGTTTTCTTACAGCAAAATTCTAGAGCTGGGGTCTCAGTCCTGCCGTGTCTTATACAGAGCCTCTGTATAAGGCATAATAGTTTGCTTAGAGTTTGAAAGGTGATTATTTAGATGTCAACGCTTTCTGTAAGTTGTGGGGGAGATAGGTACATGGAGCAGGCATTTGGCACACTCCGACTTGGGAAGAGCCTTCAGAGCTGCCCCTCTTGTGAGCCTTTGGGGATACTCTTCATGCTGAGATTTACCTTGAAACTTTTGTCATAAATGCAATATCGTTAACTTGAGGTAGCCTGTTTTCTGTGGTTTTAATTCTTTTTCAGGGATTGGAGGCGATCCCTTCAATGGAACTAATTTTATTGACTGCCTTGATGTCTTCCTGAAGGATCCTCATACTGAGGGGATCATATTGATTGGGGAAATTGGAGGAAATGCTGAAGAAGATGCAGCAGCATTCTTGAAAGAAAATAATGCTGTAAGTCTTAAACGGCTTGCTTCCAGGCGCCTTGGTAATTAGCCATCTTCTTTTGCCGGTTCAAGGAAAGCTCAGTTCTGTTTCTAATCTCTGTTTCCAAAAAAACAGTCGTACTTTTATTAAATAGAAAGAGTTGAAATTAGGAGCTTTATCCAGTTTAAATCTAACTGGAGAGTAGTGTCAACTTTAGGTTTTTAGTCCTGTAATGAGATTTGTAGTGAACATTCTGTTTTTGTAATGTGTGTGCCTCTGTAGAGATGTTTTACAGTTTCTGATTTCTCCTGGTTTATGATGCTTGTCAGGAAAGAAAGCCTTCCACACACTGCAGACTCTAGTTTCCATGTTGTCTGAGGTTTCTAGCTGTTTAATATCTTTGCCTGGCTAGTTAATATTTAAAAAACAAAAACAACTGCCATCTGGGATTGCTTTTCATCTCGCTCTCCCCCATGTAAAACAGTTTCTTTTTCTTTCCTCGCAGGGTCCAAATGCCAAGCCGGTAGTGTCGTTCATAGCTGGTCTGACCGCTCCTCCGGGCAGGCGGATGGGTCATGCTGGGGCAATCATTGCTGGTGGAAAGGGTGGAGCTAAAGAGAAGATAGCTGCTCTCCAGAGCGCTGGCGTGGTTGTCAGCATGTCCCCTGCGCAGCTGGGTAGCACCATCTACAAGGTTCGTTGCGCTGAGCTTAGTATGCATACTCATCCAGAGCAAGAAGCTGCTTTTGAGGAAATACGAGTTGGGAGTACATCTTTTACGCAAATATTCCATTGCTCTGAACTTGGTTAAACGTAAGAACTCTATTGACTGAACAAGCTGCCGTTATTGTTTAGATAATACACTCACATAGTTCTGTGTAATGTTGCCTTTACAGAAAAGTAAACATAGCAACATAGAGAAGAGATTAAATTTTGCTTTCCAGTGTAGCTGCTTGTTGAACTGTGTTTTCTGGATGCAAAGAACCTGCATTAATTTAAAATATGAGAACATTCACTGAAAGTCTAGTATTTGAATAAGGAATGCTTAATACTTAAAAAGTGTTTTAAGTACTAATTCAGAATTATGGTTCAATGCATACAGCTGAAAAACTTATGTATGGAATAGGATTATTTGCATTTTTCTTAATTCATATCCAAAGAAAAGGCATTGCTTCACAGCTAGAGGAAATGCATAATTCAGCTGTGCTATTTTTTTTTTTCCCTGTGGTGACCGCATCTTCGCAGGCTGCTGTGGGATTCTTCTCTTCTTCTGCTGTGTTTTTACCTTGACTAAAATGAAAATATTTACTTTGTTGCTTCTCTGGCTGGAATCCTTTACTGTAAGGGTTCTACGGTAGTTCTTATGCATAATTAGTGTTTTTCAAGCCTGTTACGCTGTGCCTGGGAGCAAATGGTTTCTCGGCGGCGTTGCAGTCTGAGTGCGGTGCACTGACTGCAGTCTACCACTACTGGTTTTTCACAGCCGGTTTGTTAACGTGAGGTGGGAGAATACTTATCCTTCTTTCCTCTAGCTTGCACACATTATGTGTTTTATATTTTAATTTTTAATTCTGAAAATCAGATTTTCGAACAAAGTAATTTAAAATAAAATAGTAATAGAAGCTTTTTCTTGTCTTCTCACCTGTAATGTTTGTGTGCTGTTTGCAGGAGTTTGAGAAAAGGAAATTGCTGTAAGAGAAGACACTTTGGAATACTGTCTCCTAAACGTCAGTGCGGCACCTGGCATCTGCTTATCTTTTGTCTGCTAATCTTCAGTTGCCCAAATGACTGACACTAGCCTTTGAATTTGACTTGGAAGCCATAAACCTCCTGGCTCAATCTATTTTGATGTCTCCTTGGTTCAGACATAATCACCTCATTGTAAATCACAACAAATGAATAAATCTACTACTAAATCTGATTCATCTTTTGAATTCCTGAAGCAGAGCCGTTTCTTCAACCATCATAAACAAAGTAATCAGCCTTGAAGGTCTGAATCTTTTGTAACTTAAGCACTGCCCATTTTAAGGTAAAGTTGCTTATAGAGATGCTTTTAAGGATCAAGACACTGGCTTTATGCACATATCACACTTTGCTTTATTTTTAAAAAAATCCAGTCTTTACTTGTTTGTTGCTGACAAATATGTTTCTTTGAACAATAGGCCAAAGTTTCCGTCCGTTAAACCAAAGCTGCTGGATCTGAAGGGGTTACTTGTTGATCCACGTAGCTGGATATGCCTGAAGTCCAGACTTTCTTGTCAAGACTGGTGAGCCATGCACAGTGTAGTCCTCTACTGGCAAGGAATTCTGTCATGTGGAGAGATGGAGTTTTTATTCACAAAAATGAATCTAATTTCCCATGCAAGTATATATTCAAAATTGCCTGTAACTATGGAAGTGATTTGGTCTTTAGCTTACATTACCTTCATTTCCTCTTTATCTTAACTATGATTGCATTGCTTGTGTGTTCTGAAATCTTTGTAATGTTGGGACATAGTTGAGGAGAATTATTGTTCTCTGGAAAAGAATGTAATAAGGTATCTGTCTTGTTAACCACTCCCAGCACTGTAATGGAAAACCCTTTTTTTACATTGGAAATAGCCCAAGCACTGTGCCTATAAATGAGTAGTACAAGTTATATCAGGATGGACTAAACCCAAGATTGCTTTCTTTATATATAAGACTGAAAATTCCTGTAACCTGGCACTTGTCTAGAGCTAACCTTGTGTTCCATAAAGGTGCTGTTATGAAAGCTTGTGTCATTATTTGTTTAAAACTGTCCTTGGTTTTCTCACTCAAATGGCTGTGGAATTTCCCTTCCTAATGCAAGCAGTAGGCAAGTATCTTGATGCTGACGCTTACAGTTCCTGGAGCTAAGCCCTGACGAAAGACGTGAAAGGACAGGCCGTGTCTCTGCTGCGCTGAATGTGTGTTAATGTGTTTCGTATACGGTCAGGCATCAGTCGGATGATAAGGGCCTTCGGACATGGAGAGCAGATGCTGTATTATTCACCTTGGTATGATTTACTAAAATGAACCTGACACCTTGTCACTAGACACTGAAAGCAGTATTGAGCGGTAAATCATTTGATAAAGCCTATGACCACAGATGGGAATTTTCTTACTAGATCTGCTCAGTTTCCTGGTGGTGCGTGGTTTAATTTGGAGTAAAAAGACCGAACGGTGCCCTTCCACTGGAGAAATACCAGTGCTAACATGTCTCAGTCTCTGTAAGAGTGCACTTTTTCACCAGTGAGTGTCACGATATTGCAGCCTGTTGTCTTACAGGCCTGCTAATCAAAGTAACTCATGATAGTGGTGGGCTTCTCCACAACGTGAATTTTGGGATGGGTAATGCTTAATAAACTGCCTGAATTCCATCATTGCCACCGGTGTTGTAACAGACGACCTTCTGGGACAGTGGAGGTGTCGTAAGCTTCATGCTAGGGTTTGCTCCACGGAAGCTCTTTTAAAGGCACCAGCTATTTCTTAAGACAGCCATTAGCTCCAATGACCGTTGTCCCCTGAGAAGTGTTTCCTTGTGTCTTGAAATGAGAGGACGGGTTTACAAATGCGACCTTGGTTCTAATGTTTGCAGCAGACATCTGGTGCTGCGCCTCATCAGCTGCCTGCTTCTGTTCAGGCCTGGGGCAGCAGTCTGTACCAGCCTGGAACTGAGCATTGCCTAGGGATGGGGAAGAGGTTGCTGATGACTCAAAACTGGGAGGAGCGGCAGATACACCAGCAGGCTGTGCTGCCATTCAGTGTGACCTTGACAGGCTGGAAAGTTGGGCGCAGAGGAACCTGATGAGTTTCAGCAAGGACAAGTGCAGGGTCCTGCACCTGGGGAGGAACAACCCCATGCATCAGTACAGTCTGGGGCGGACCTGCTGGGAAGCAGCTCTGCGGAGAGGGACCTGGGAGTGCTGGTGGATGACAGATTGACCATGAGCCAGCAGTGTGCCCTGGTTGCCAAGAAGGCCAGTGGGATCCTGGGGTGCATTAGGAGGAGTGTGGCCAGCAGGTCGAGGGAGGTTCTCCTTCCCCTCTACTCTGCCCTAGTGAGGCCCCATCTGGAGTCCTGTGTCCAGT
>Ga0065711_1045566_pt1 | contig 13399 bp, 10 predicted proteins | sample Hoacrofraction12_FD_59098 | JGI IMG/M metagenome (GOLD analysis project Ga0065711, IMG submission 59098) | Hoatzin crop microbial communities from Cojedes, Venezuela - Epithelial fraction 12 v2 (version 2) | ecosystem: Host-associated > Birds > Digestive system > Esophagus > Crop | place...
CAGAGGGCAGAAGCTGAGCAGGGTTGGAATACCAAGCTCTAGCTACTGGGCAGGCTACAGCAAAAAAGGATCCTTTATTTTCTAAGATGCAGAATAGTGTTTCTTCCCCACAGAAACACATCCTGGTTGCACCTGTGAGGAAGACGAAATGCTGTCGTTTCTTGGATGAGATGAACAGCCACCTCCTTTCAGCACACATCTGCCAGCCTCCCCTGTGAAGAAGTCAAACGCAGAGGTGAGCGACTCCACCTTGCTCCAACCCCTTTTCTGTTCCAGCCGGGAGGATTCGTGCTGCCTGCTGCTGGCAGAGAGCCACTGTTGGCCCAGGGTGGGCAGAGCGAGGGTGGGGATCCCACCAGCACAGCCCCTGGCAAACGGGATGGGCGCAGATGCTCCACTCTTCGGAGGGCGTTGGGGCAGCTTGGCTGTGTTGGCAGGGTGCAAGGGAAGGCCACCCAGGCAGAGGACCACGGGGACAGAGCCAGAAGCTTCCCTGGAGGCTCAAGCTTGGCAGAGGTTACCAGCAAGTCTAATTGCTGCAGTACAGAATGGAAAGGGCTGCTGGGTGCAGCCCAGGGGACCCTGGACACCAGCCCCACCTCAAGCTGCTTGGAGAAACAAGCAGGGGTGGCTGGGCAGGACCAGATATTGTGCCAGGGATGGGGGAACCGGCTCTGGTTCTCCTCTCCAGACACCACAGGTAGAGCTTTACTGTTTTCCTACAAAGCAATCAAGATGCTCTTCTTTACGAGGCAGCATCTCCTCCTCGGCAAGTAACTAGTGATAAATCACTGCTGGGCATGTGTGGGGTAGCTTACAACACACAAGAGCTGAGTGTGCTCATCCATCTTCCTCCTGATCACCTGCAGCCCGCTGGTCTCCAACCAGTGCTGTAAAGCAAGAGGCAAATAAGCAAAGCCAAGTCTCACCCATGGTCTCCTGTCCCTCAGGGCAGCCTCAGAGGTTCAGCCTGGAGGGAAGGAGCACCAGCTCCATCCCAGCACGGCCGGCGGGTGCCCTCTAGTGAGATGCCTGCCCGGGGTGCAGGGCCCTTCCGTGGGCTGCTCCCAATTCGCACACAGAGCCAACAGCATAAAAACCAGCTGGAGAGGGGCTAAGTGACCTCCTGGCACTGCCACAAGTAACTGACATGGTAGTTCCCCCTCCTGGGAACCTGGAGTGGCTACAGCTGTCGGTGGACAGGAGGACCAGCTTAAAAACAACACAGCAAGTACCTTTCCAGGCTGGCTCAGGAGATGAAGCTTAAGCTGTTCCCCTGCTGCTGTTCCTGCTGGTTTGTGCAAACACATTGGTTAGCGCTGGAGCCTCCCCTCCCAGCTGCAAGGCAGACAAGTCCTGGGAGGGATGGGAGCTCTCCCCTCCCTGCGAAGGCGGACACACAGAAGATCACAGGCTGCTTAACTGGTAACGGCCTTTACTTCAAGGTTTTCCCCAAAATGCAGTACACATGAAAAAATAAACCTATGTTATCATAGAATTAGCTCAATTTAATTAAATTCATTATGCGCAGGACACAAAAAATAGGTCATCAATTTTGTGATACGTGCCTTTTTTAAATAGTGCAAACACACAGATGTTGTTTAGCGAGCGCTCCTGCTTGTCACCGCAGGGACTGTGTGGGGGTATATTGAGACATGGAGTTTTTCTAAACAAGTAAAATCTATCCGGGAACAACAGGCTGCAGGGAAGGGTGCTCGGGAGATCCAGCAGAAGATCCCTCTTTCCAGAACAGCAAGTCTTTATCTTTGCCAGAGGTACAACGTGGTTCTTCGTGTACCTTCTCAGAGTGATCCTCCGAGGTGGTTACGTCTTCTGAGAGTCAGAGACTCTGAAGGTGGCTGCCAGCTCACAGGCTACGTCGTCCTGAAGCACCCGTTCAGCGTGGCAGGTGTGGGGTGTCCACACAGACGTGTGAGCAGCAAGTGCGCTACCAGAGTAAAACAGCAGAGAAAAACAGGACTGCAACCACAACAGCTGCCTGTACTAACCATAATAAGGTGCAGAGAGCAAGCGGACGGGATGTGCAGCCCAGCTTGTGGCAGCTGACTGCTCTGCTGGCCAGACGCTACTGTGTAGTCACAAGCAGGGTCTCGCCTGGTTTCAAAGGAGCAAGAAAAATTCCAGCCATGGTGGACAGATAACCGAAGGAGGACTTGCAGAGCAGAAAAGCTGCTGTCTGAAGGTCGTCTGCGCTTCCAGAGCTGCTCCAAACACACAGTTTTTCACCCCCATATCATTTGTGGGTCTCATTCTTGCTCTTGATACAACAGCGTCGCAGTATCTCCTTTTCAAGGATCCTGACACTGCTTGCCAATGTCCAGGTGGCCAAACAGCATGCACAGGACTCAAGCAGTTCCCTGCTCTGCTTATGCACAAAGACAGAATGGAGACCAGTGCCCTGACTCTTTCTTCAATTGCTTAATCATGGCATCTTCCAAAATGGTCAGCCTTCACTGAAGGCCTCTAGTCAGAGCATTTTGTTTTTTCTTCCAGGACTGGAAGATGAAGTCCAGAACAGGCAGAGTGTGAGCAGGCAAAAACAAGGTACCCCAATGGGTTTTGAGACACTTGGTTTCCACTCCATTTCCGCTTCCATTTGTCCAGCAGTCACTTCTTTCTCTGCAAGGACAGCTTCTCAGTAGCAGACACAATCTACCTCAGACGCAGAAGGATGGAGCAGACCCTGGCAAGCTGCATTATGGTTTCCATCACAGTCATGCACCGTAATAAATATGTAAGACAGGCAGAAAGTTTGTAGCGGTCTTTGTGGAAAACGCTCACTGTTCAGAAGAAATAAGCACTCTGGGACACTGCTCCATAGGATCTTTGTAATTCATGTAGTGGCTTTGTTTAGGCTAAATTGGCTTGATAATACATCTCAGCAGAGGAGGGATGTTGAGATTTTTGAGGAGAGAGATGAAGAAACGGCTGACGTGCTGTGCGTGTCAGCAAACAAGAGTCACTGAGAAGAGGCACTTAAACTGGAAAGACTTCCGGGAGTAAATGCAAAGTGTGTACCTCTGGCTGCCAACATGGAGAGCTTACATATATGTATGGTTTCACACTGCAGAGCACTAGAATGTGCTGAATGGCACCATACATCTACTATATGGGAACCCATGGCTCCCATATGCTATGTAAATGCACACCAAAGAAAGAAATCTGCTGTTTCTGGGGATAACTGGTGCCAAAACTTCTGGCTGAAAAGCTGAGGGATCTTGTAAATGAAACCTAACCTACAGCTGCGCTTGTGCTAGTGAGGCTTCAGCTGGTTCCTGAGGAACAGTAACCAACGTCACTGAAGAAAAAAAGCAGTGAAACTGATAAACCTTTCTCATCCAGGCATCGAAAGATAGCTGCCTCAACACTTCTAACAGACGTGCGGCAATGACTCTGAAAGATTACCAAGAACCTCTTCTCTCCTATTGCACTTCATAGTAAAACCACTGTGAGAGAGAAGAACTGTCATCCGCTACGAGACACCAATGACGTACTCGGGGAGCCTGAATTCACACCCATCCCGGGTAAATGCTCAGCTCCCCCAGAAAACAAGTTTCTGAAGTAGGACTCCACGTTAACTGCTGTGTCTGTACGAAAGTAACAGCACTGCCTGGCCAATCTCTCGTCTGCGCTGCAACATAAGTACTGTAGCTGAGTGCTTTGTGCCAGCTCTTCAATCCATACCTCAAGCCTGCACTTCCTAAAAATTGTCAGAAGAGTAGCTCTTGGTAAATTGCTACATAGTTAGACTTAGACTTAATTTAAAGCAACAAAACAATCTTCCCGACGCCTCTTGCACCAAAACTCTCCCCAACCTCCAAGCCCCAGCCACAACCTGGGCAGTTACAGCCACACACAATGTGCTTGCGCTGCAATAGCTTATTCTGCTATAGGAAGGAAAATCAACTGTAACATTGTGATATCTTGTGCCCACTATTTCAGTTAAAAGGAATTAAGGACTTGGCAAATGCATGTTGTAAACACCATGGTTATACTGAACAAGAAGTCACAGATACAAAGATCGTTGCACAGAAAGTTATCCCGCAGATTTGCTTTTTATCACAAATTGCCCCACTGACAACAATTTCCATTTAATAATGGAAGCTGCATACGGATCTCAGTAGGAGTTTGGTATGGATATTCAACCCCGTTACTGGAACTTTTTTTTTTTTTTTTGTCAACACAAATTACATGCTTTTCAGTGCAGCCAGATCTGAACAATTCAGTAAAACTGCTTTTAGCAAAACATTTAGTTCTCTGGAGATATCGGGGCGCGGGGGAATTCACAGTATTTAGAAGCACCACAAAGTGCCACAACGCACCCTGCTGAGCCCGAGACCCTTAAAAGGAAAGAAACTACCTGAAAAGGGAAGAAACTACCCGACAGGAACTCCCTTCTGTGATTCCAGGCGGTAACGCTGCCGATCCTAGCATGACTAAAGTGCATCACCAGCGATTTAACAGCCCTTTAGTTAAGGGAACAATAAGCTTTTCCATGAGGATTGATTCCCATGGACTTACAGATAGTGCACCAAAACACCCGACTGTTATCCTCTGATTTTTAAAATACAACTGTAAATAACAGCCAACAATAACAGTCTAAATTATAGCCAACATAGAAATAATCACAATACTACGCAAAATATAAAGTGGCTCTGACGTTTGGCAGTGATTGCATATAGCACCTACTCTGGTATCTTTGCAGAGAAACAACAGCTTTGCCATCAGAGCTTGCTGGGACCTTCTGCTGGGCAGGTTCTGCGCCCTCGGCTGCACACCTGACCTGCTGGGGCTGGACCAGCACAGAGTGTGGAAAACAAGAGGGAACAGCCTAGAGAAGTACCAAGGTACGAGCACTATCTTCTCTTTTTTTTCAGTCTTCAGGTGTATTTCCTAGATCAGAGAGGGAATTACAGAGTAGATGACAAACCAGGGTTTATTCTACACGCTGTATTGAATTCAAACGCCTGCATTCCTAAAAGGTGAAGGCACTGCTGCTACTGCTGCGTGACGCAGGCCCTCCAAAGCTCTGGAGAACAGGAAGGCTGAGGGAGATCTGAGCACGCTCTAGGATATGGTCTCAGGAAAGGGTTATACGTTTTTAAACCACAAGTTCTAACAGCCAGCAGAGCAACCGTGCATAGCTCTGAAGGACAACGTAAATGCCGCAAACAGATCCGAAGCATTAAATCACAGGGAAAGAAAATCAGCAGAGAAAATGCAAAAAACTAACACCAAGCACAGCCCACAGACTAGCCAGCTGCAATCGGTGCTTTAGAGGAATTACTTTTTTCGCTTCAAGGGCCCATATCCTGTCTTTAAAGCCCTACTGCACTCTAAAGTGAGCATCTTCTGTCTCGACTGGCCTGATGAGATGAGGCAGGCAGAAGCTGCAATGGTGCTTTAAACACAAAGCTATGAGAACACCCCAAAACACGCACAGAACTGTTACAATTTAAACCAGTTGGCAGACCAGATTCTGAGCTAACTTGGGATGGGCTTCATCAAAGCTATGCAAGATGACATAGAACTGTATTTAAATGAAAAAAAGCATTAATAGAAATTAAAAGATCTAATAACAAAGCAAAGTATAATACCCTATTCTTTTGCCATCTGATATGTGACCTGAGATAGCTACAGGTTAAAAGTTTGGGAGGATTTATTTCAGAGGACCTTCACTTTATCTAACAAACCTACATTAAACGAATAAAAAAATACACCAGAGAGTAGGTTATTTACTTCTCACTGCCTTCAGGAGAACTGATCCTTGGAGAAATGGCTTATCTAAATTGCGAACACCTTGGTTTACCCTTCCCACCCCTACCCTCCTTCCCACCCCTGCCCACAAACATCTCAGATGCAGACTCTCCCCACAGCAGGCATTGCACAGGGTTTGACTTACTGGAGACCACCACTCCAACAGCCAAAGTTGTAACTCTTTCCAAAACTTGCTTTCTGCAAGGACCAGTTGTCAGAACAGAGAATCCTAGTGACCCCACTAAGCTGAAATTAGAAGATTTAGACAATTTCAAAGCTAGGGCATTGATACCAACATGCTGGTCACTCCCTGCTCCCTACAGGCTTTAATTTAAATGGGCATTGAAAAGTGGATGCTGCTTCATTTCATGCAGAGAATTCCTCAGTATTCTTCGTCAGATTTGAATCTTACTTCTCTTTGGTATTCACCGGGCGAGCTCTAAAGTTAGGGTTTGTGTGAGTGCAAGAAAACCTGTGTGCTATCTTTTGGTGGAGAAGGCCTGAACTGGCACAACTACCCCATAAAGATCCTGATCACCATCTCAATCTCTTTCCTGCACACTGGGCAAGGTGATCTCCTTTTCTTCAGCATCTTTGCACACTTGAAACAGGCCACAAGGTGAGCAGTCCTTCCGTGGACAATATTCCCATCCCGTGGTCTGTGATGGCACAAGAAGCAAGGATTCAGTAATTTTTTTATACTCTCTAAAGACTGTATTTCTTCCTCCTTTTTATGCTCAGTGAAATGCAACAGAGACTCCTTGCTTTTACATTCTCCTGCCAAATCCAAGGATTCAATAGAGCTGGAGGGATCTACATGTGGTTTGTTTTCTACCATGTACAGGTCTTTGGGTTGGCCAACTGGAGCAGAAATAGTCCTTCGGCAGTCCGGGACATCTATCCCTTCATCATCATTTTTGTTTTGCATAGCATCAATGTCGGACAGAGAAAGAGAATGAGCCAGTTTGGGACAATCTGAGTACCAGTCCTTCCGCAAGGCCCAGCAGCGGTAACAGTACCGTTTGCCTGGAGAGTTAAATTTCTTGCATTTGGTGCATTGCCAGGAGTCCTGAGGAATGATCGAGGCAGACAAAAACAGCAGCAAGTTAGTGTATTCTCGCGTATGACTCGTTTCCTCCACATAGGAAAAGCAGCAAAGAAGCTTCATCAAAAAAAGACCTTTATTACCAAGCATAAGCTTGTGAATGCATGATTGCTAGTTTGATTATCAGCACCTCAGAAAGCCTGAAGAGAATTTGACTGCCCCTGTGCATTCTACAGATGCAGATCTCCTAAGCATTAGTATCTGTCCTTCCTTCCTCCCAGCCTTCGGCACTCTGGAAGAATACAGTGTTCTCAAGCTGTGCAGTTTAGTGAATTTTCAGTATCTCATTCCAAGTTCAGGGGTAGAGCTCCTGGAGTCAGACAGGAATATATTTCCCAGACTCACTAACCACTTTGCATCTGTTGAATGGGGGGGTTGCTTAGACTTAGCATCTCCTTGCAGGGGACTTGGGCTAGATGACCTTTGAAGGTAATTTCCAACCCAAACCATCCTATGATTCTACAAATCTGCACAACTAATAGCAGCTTACTTGACTACCCCACAGAGCAAGGACAAGAGCTGCCCAAGTTCAGAGCTATGATTCAGTTGTCCAATGTCAGGGACACCCTAATTTGTCAAGCATGCACAGTCTAAAAAAAATGCTAAAAATATTTTGGTGCCATCAGCTGCAAAGAATACCATGAAATATTTTCGCTGACTTACAACAAAAGCTCAAAAGACAGCCTGCAGGACTGGGAGAAAAAAGGGACAGATGAAAGAACACAAATTTGATGTCCCTCCATATCTGTCATGAGGGAATTCAGAAGAGGAATGCGCTGGTGGAAAGGGGTGACAACCCAGTAATTACTGCTTATTCTCTCTTTCCACCTTGTTTTTTCATTTAAACAGGGAAAGGAGCTGTGGTCTGTCCTTAGAGAGTCACTGCAAGGGCAGAGCCATTGCACCAGCAGGTACGCAGGCTCTGCTCCTGACAAAGGCCATACAAGTTATCTCAGAGAAACAGGGTGAGAGGAGGAGCGGATGCTCTTCTCATCCCAGAGACTACCACAAAACAAGTGACAGCTTCAGAGCTGGCCTGGACACCCAGGACTCCGTGCAACACTGATCTTGACACAGAAATTTCCACTAATGAGCTTTCTTTTGAGTATGAGCACTTCCGTGATTACAAAGTGCCTACTTTAGATTTCTGAATCTCTGCCAAGGACTACACTCCAGATTTCCTTTCAGAGGACAATACAGAATTAACCTTATTAACACATGCATGAGGATTGTTAATACTAATTTCATGTAGCATTAGACTGGCCATGCTGGGAACTGAGGGCCTTCATTCACTTCCTGAGTGTGCGAAGGGACAAGTTAAACCACGAATGACAGGGCAGCGGCTGCCCATGCTGACACTGCATTACCCCAGCACAAAAGGGGCGAACAATGTAGAAACCAAGACCCTAATCTCCCAGTCGAAAAACCCTCCTAGCTAGAGCTTGTATAAATTCTCTCACGTTGCCACAAGAAGTGACCGAAATCACCCAAGTTCCAGGACTGCTCTGTAACCAGGAGAGACGCTTGGTGTCTTTGGACTGGGTGGGTCAGAGCATTCATGGGCTGCCAGTTTAAAACTTAACAGAGCCCTATCCAAAACAAACCAGACCAAGCCAAGCCAACTTCTCTACATTCCTCCACGCAGGTTACAAACAAGGTTTTTTTGGCTTTATTTTTTGCCTTATTTTGCCTTTTAAAACCCATACAAGAATCGGCTTCTCCTACCACAACCAGTAGCAGCCGTAGGACGAGTTTTTCCAACTGCAGCTAGGATGTAGCACGCTCCAGGCAAGGAACACTGACCTAAAGGATGCCTACCTCAGAAGTAGCTTCTGTATCTGTGTCATCACTTAAGCACTGAGAATCCTCAAAGTCATGCAAACACGCATCCTCAGTCATCTGGAAAGAGTGGAAATATTGTTAGAGGGGCACAATAATCTCTGTTGATGGCACAGTACACCAAAACTAAAATGACTATATTGCCATTGTGATATTAAAGTCATTTCTGTAAGTGAACTAAAAGCCATTTTATGTACTGTGTCTATTCCAGAATGTTGATAACTGTCGCTGGGCTGGTTTACAGTCGTATTTGCCTGTGGTCAACTCATCTTTCTGATGCACATATGAACCATACAAACACCTACACACCTGAGTGGTCCCACTAATATTCATGGAAGAAATCACGAAGTCAATCCTTTTAACACACAGTTGATTAATTACCTGGGATCAATCTCACCACCACCTCAGCTAGCAGACTTAGGCCAGCCTATCTTACACTGAGTGCTAACACAACATAAACATAAGATTTTCCTCTTCAAGTCTTCTCATTTACTGTCTTGCAGATACTGGCTAGAAATATAGGAAAGTTGCTGCTAGAGTTTTAATTCATTTTAAATTAATTTTGTGCCTTGAAAATACATGCATTTAAACCAAAACTCCAGCAGATTGAGCATGCAGGAAAACTATCACCCCATGCACGGAATGGTGACAGCCTTTTCTAAATGCAGTTTAAAATCCATATGGTTACAGATCCAGCTCCTCCAAAATCAGCACAGCACCATGAGCTCAATTAAACAAGGCCAACCTGTGCAACACAAGCACTGTGGCTGTTTGAAGAGGTACCTTTTTGTCACCCTCTTTCACTTCCTCGCAGTCAACCGCTTCCACCTTGACTGCAGCACTGTTGTGATCCGACGGGCTTTCGTTGAGGAACCACAAGTCATCAGTAGTATCTGAAACAATGGCAGTGTCTATGTCCTGTTGGAGAAGAAACAGAACAGACCACTTAGAGCTCAGGTTATTAGCAGCAGGCATACCAGCACCACAGCCATTGCCACAGCAAATGCCCCTACCCTCTTCCTCTCTAAGAGCCTTCTTAGCCCTGGGCAGCTTCTCCAGTCACCCCTGGGAGAGAAGGGGGCAGCTCACTACTCTCACAAAGACAGCCCTTCTTGCAAGCAGCACTGTGCTCGCTCCCCTTGCTAGCTGGCCATTCAGCAGCTGGCCACCACACTACAGCCATCTGCACCACGTAACGACTTTCAACCCAGGAGAGGGGCAACTGCTGAAGTACAACCAATGTTCTGGAGTGCAGAAGGACCTCCAATGGCTGAACGCAGCCTTCAGAGAGCACCTAGTTTATTTAAAAACACTAAAGGTAACCAACCACCTGATGCGAAAGGCTGGGACAGGAACACACAAGGGAGAGGCTGAAAATCCTAGAGTGGGAAGGGGAAAGAAAGAACATTTTATTTACTTGGAACCCAAAGAGGAGAGGAAAAGAATACAGTGCACCTATTTAAAATGTCTACACACCTGGTTAGTCTGAATATCTGTTGATCCATTACTTCTGGACTTGTAATTGCTTCTGAGGTTGCCTAAAAACCACCATGGAAGACCAGCTACATCCCATTCCTCAAACACTAGGTCCAGTTTAGGCTTCTTGCTTTTAGAGAGGTTTTCTATTAAGTCTTTGTCTGTAAGAGCCAAGTAGAATCTACGTCATGCCACACCTACATTATTTAAGAGACTAGCAGAGAAAAATTTGGCCCTGTCTGATTTTAGAAATCTTTCTTGCTCCTCTACAACCAGTTACTGCTAAGAGCTTTGGGGTTTTTATCAGGGTACCAGGATGTCAGATCTGCTGCACATCTGTACTCCTGTATCTGCCCAAGTGAACCTGGCAAAACATGTCACTGCACAGCCATCAGAGGTCAGAGAAGCATCCCTGTGTTCCCAGTGTCTCTGTAACGGGTTCTCTTTAGCTTTACCTTACTTTTAAGACTCGATACAGAAACAGTAACACTTCTTTCAGAGCTCTACCCAAGTCAACACTGAGTAGATTTCTTGAGTTACTTAAGATGCAGAAAGAACTGTTTGAATTTGGATCACATTTCCAGTGATGGGAGGTCCTGAATTCCGAACCCAGGCTCAAAATAAGAAGCAGCAAGAATCCGCCCTCCATAACCCCATGCTTCAGCCTCCTTGTTAGCCTGTGCAGTTTAGTCTATGATTCTAAACTCAGCAGTCTGAATTTCAAGATAACCTTGAATCTATCCCTCTTCAGTGCCAAGAGTTTCAAAGGCACAGACAAGGACTGTTTCTACCTCCTCTGCACATACAGCCAGGAAAGTATCTTCTGCTCTCATCTGATCTGGAAATACCCACATTTGCAAAGAAGATTTGGTTTTACAAATTAGGTTCCTTGATATGAGAACAACGTGAGAATAGAAAGTAGAAAAACAGGAAAATTGCTTCCATAACATCAGAAATCCATGTGAGTGAACCAGCAAGAAATCCCCACGCATTAAAACAAAGGAAATGTCTAAATATGAAGTAGCTGTATTACACTTTAGCTGGATAGAAAAAAAAATCCATTGTTATTCAGTTCCCTGATTGGTTTGCAGGTAATGACTGCAGACGGCTCAGGCTGTGTTGTATGTAATCAGAGGAGAGAGTCCCTTGGGAAGATAAATAGATACAAATATAATTTCAGCATTTAAAATACCCTTCAGTAAGGTCTGTAAGATTTTTCATGGCATTGTTTAGTGATAGATGTGCTTTTGGGGCTTAACCTGCCATTTTATGCATATTGTTTGTTTATGTATGAGACCAAATATCCAAGCTAGAAAACACATCTATCATAAAGTACCTTTGGCGAACATTTGCAGTCTCTCAATCTTTAGTAGAAAATGATTTTTTTTAAAGATTATATTCCACAACAGGTTTTTACTAGTCTCCCAACACCCTGCTCCAGCATGTTGCTGATGCAGAGCTCAGCATGTCACGCTAGAGAAGGAGCAGAAGAGCTTGTACACATTGTGTTACTGCAGAAAGCTGGCACTCACCTTCATAACTCTCACATTTTTGCTCTGAGGTAGACAAAGCAGAAGCATTGCTTTCGCCCTCCATGATGCCAGTGTCAGAACCTTCTTGGTGGCTAAACTGCATGAAGGAAGGAAAAACCACGTGTTAGTCCATCAGAGCTTATAGGGACAAGGGGATGTAGCACTTCCATTCTGAGCCACCAGCTGCAGTGCAAGAAGTTACGAAGAGAAATGAAAGTTTCTGAGCAAAACCTACACACTATTCACCTTTTAAGAAGGCTAATGCATCTGTAATCAGCACAAATAATATAGCTGCAACCTAGGAAAAACCTTAAGGTTGGCCAAAGTCCAAAAGTTGCCATCTTTAATGCAGTAATACTGTCATCTTTGTGATTCTCTGGCCCCCAATGTGAGCAGACACCTCCCAGATCAGATTACCTTAATCCCAAAAGACACCTGGAAACACGTTTGAATGTGCAAAGATTTTTCCTAGGTTTCAGATTCTGTCTGAAAACTTCTGACAACAATCCTACTAAACACAAACTTGTTCACGCATTTTAGAAAGCTTAATTATTTGGCAATTCCTACTCAGAGAGGGGATGGAAGAGAGGGGGGAAAGACACAAAAGTACAGAGCACGCTGGAGGAACTGAGGACTGGAAGTGCTACACCCCAGAGAAACGCGCTCAGAGACTGGTACTCTGTTATGAAGAGAACAGAGAAGGGTCGCTCTGTCCCTGCTGTGTGGACTTCAAGAACTTTTCAGGAAGGTGAGGACCCGGCAGCCAAGCAGCACAAAGTTCTGGCAGTCCACCATGCACAGGTACAGAGAAGGGGCACTCTGTACAACAAAAGAAACCACCAGGCAGTGGGTTTACCTTCAGCTGGTCTTGGCTTGGCTTATCGACGCTCTGTTCCTTTGCGAGATTCTGTGCAGCATCTAGATGGCAGGTAAAACAAAAGAAAAAACCTTCCCTGGTAATAACCATTCTCACAACACAGAGGGACTTCAGCAAGCAACCAATGACCCAAGCTTGGCAGACCTCTGAGTAACCCTTTCAGAGAAACAGAGCCCTTTCTCCCTTATAAAGCTGGCCATCTCCTAGAGGCATTACCCCAGTATTCCCAAGGCTTCGTGACATACATATGGAGGCATTAGCCTACGGAATAGAGAGAGTGTGCCTCCTCGGAGATGAAGCCTGATGAAACACCTCAGCGCATGTAAGAACCTTTTTCCCAATGTGAAAAATGATTCTTTTTCCTACAGGCTGTCCTGCCATCACAAGTTTTAGGTCCTTCACATAAGGGGTCTGCATGGAGGCAGAACCCGGAGCAATAGGAGAGGGTGGGGACTCTCACTTGAAGGCTGGACCAAATCCAGGCTGAAGAAGGTGAACACAGAAGAGTAAGATTTCTATAAATACCTGAGGACACTATCTCTTTCAGCTTAGGCTGAGACAGAAAAAACACCTTTCTTAAAGGGTACAGGCATGAAGAACAAAGACTAAAGACAGGAAAATTCCCTGCACAGCAAGCTCTTTCCTGGGTAACCGTGTACATATCCATAACACAGTTTAATCCACATGATTATGCTGGCCCCAAGAGTTAATTAAAAGGGCAACCTAAATAGCAAGAACAATCACACTGACAGAAATCTTTCGATGTAATAAGAGAGCTGCACTTAGGAAGCC
>Ga0065711_1045564_pt1 | contig 13398 bp, 19 predicted proteins | sample Hoacrofraction12_FD_59098 | JGI IMG/M metagenome (GOLD analysis project Ga0065711, IMG submission 59098) | Hoatzin crop microbial communities from Cojedes, Venezuela - Epithelial fraction 12 v2 (version 2) | ecosystem: Host-associated > Birds > Digestive system > Esophagus > Crop | place...
CCCCCCCCGGAAAAGTCAGACCCCAGCTGCTTGGCTCTGAGGATGCTGGAGGGTCTGCCTTCCAGGCAGGCTGCACGGCGTCCTGGAGAGCTGGCTGCAGGCGTTGGGGTGCAGGGCAGATGGCTCCTCACTCCCTAGGAGGCACTGACGTGGGTATATTTAAGATATATATATAAAAAAGATGGTTTTCCCCCACTCCCCTTAATGTACTGTGAGACTGCACTGCAGTACATCTGCATTAAAACCAGCCCTACAGAGCGTGGATGTCACTTGGAAATCTCCCAGCCCCAGTCCGTGAGAAAGCTGACTTGCACCCGCTGAGGCTCCGGGATGCTTTATTACTGGTGTAGGCAATACAGATGCACAGGGCTGGGAAATGGATGCCTGCACCCTCTCTTGCAGCAGTGTTACTCCCTGCTTCAGCAGCCTGAAAGGATCCAGCTCCCCAGTACCACTGGGGTCTCTCCAGGGAGAATGGCCAGGATCTTGACGTAGCGTCAAATCTCAGGTTCTTACTTCTGTTGCAGGGGAAATAAGGACACCTGGTTGTAGGTCCTTTGATGATCATCCCCCTGGGCCAAAGTATCTGCTGCTGCAGTCAGAGAAGCCACCCTTAGCTGTGGATCCCCAGTGAGACCTTTTCTGTTCCAGGGCTGATGGCATGATGACTTCAAACATGTTCTGACAGCTCCTGGCAGAGTGACCCGTGAGAGAGATGTTTCCTAGGGTTGGGCTCCGGCGTCCTGAGGCCAGCTGGCCAGGCGGGCGGTTGGGATGCTGGATTTCGGCTCAATAGGGCTGGGTCCTGTCCTGCTCTGGTGTAGAAGTGTGCGTGATCTCAGGTGGTCTTGGAGGTGTACGACTGAAGGTGGTCACTTAGAGACAGACCTGCCAAGATGGTGTACTCTCAGGTTAACTGCTGTGGAGGGTGTTGACCTGGAGACTTTCTGTGCTCGTATTTCAGCACTTTACACCTATCGATTTTTATTAAGGCAGCCATGTGGGTCAGTACCCGTGTCTCTGAAATCACCTGTGGGAAACCTTAGCAGGGAGCTGCAGTAAATGGGTGACTGGGGGAGGGTTTCAGGGGAAGGTGCAATACCTTAAGCATCTGACTTTGCTTTTATTTTAATCCTTCTGACTGAACCGAGCACCCCAGGTGAGACCTAGCCCCTCTGAATGCTAAGCCACTAAGGCAGGAGAGGGGAAGAGGTGTGGGATCTTTCAAAAAGCTGACAAAGGCGTTAGGCACAAAGCTCTCGCTTCCTTCTGAAGGGGCACGTGCTTCCAAGCACGGGATGCTTTAGAAAAGCACATTGTAAAAATCTGTGGAGTGAGGAATTGGTGCCCCTTGAGGGAGGATTATGGTCAGATCTGTGAATCACCAGGGTTTTGGGTCTGCCATTGCAGCAGATCAGCAGCGTCGGGGACTGCAGGCAGCTCTGCGCGCAGCTTTCTGTGCACGGTGCAGAGGGGAGGTGTCATGGCTGCAGTGTCTTTCCACACCCCCCGACACCCCTGCCAGGACTCTGGACCTGCATCGGCACGATCCCGAAGACGGGAATGAGAGGGGGAGGCTGAGCCTTACACGCTGCTGGCGCTTCGGGTGTGCGCAACCCGCTTTCTGTCTGCCGTGATGCAGTGCCATCTTTAAAAGCTCTGGGTCAGGCTAGCCCCACACCATCCCTCGGCGCAGATGACGAGCACTGGGGTTGGGGATTTATTTTTTTGTGCTCGAAGGAAGAAAGGAGCCATCAAGGAAAAGCTGAACTCTCCATCGCCGCAATCCCTTCCCCTCCCAGGTAAAAGCAAACACAGACAGCAAAGCCCGCGGGTGACCAGGCGGCAGTTTTCCTTGCTCCGATGGTTCATGAGGTCCTAATCTCTTCCCTGTCCCTTTTCCCCACCATGCCCCTGGCCAGCAGCGGATACTGGCAAGTCCTCCCCGGGCAGCAGCCAGCCTGCAGCAATAACGAGAGCAAGTCAGGCAGTGCCATCCTATGCAAGCCTCTGTCTGCTCTGCGTGTGTGCATCTGCAAGAGCGCGTGCTCTCGCTCTCCCTTCTCCCCCTTCCCTCTCTTTCGTAACCCCCCTCCTTCCACCGGCTCATGAGATGCAGGACTAGGGAGCCAGGAAAAGTGGCACGGTGCTGCTGCTCTTCCAGAGACAACCACGGCCGGGCTGGGTCCTTCGCCCTCCCCGATGCACCGGGAGCCTGCAGACACCGTTCCTCAGGGTCCCCACCAGCCGTGTCCATCAAGCACCAAAAGCCACGTAGCCACCACCCTGCTGCCAGCTGCAAGACAGGTAAGAGCTAGGAGGGCCTTGGTGGGCGATGGAAGGCCCTGTGGTCCTCCGCTTGGTTACGAGTCCCCCGGGGGAGGGATTTTTACTTGCTCCTGCCCCAGTTTTCTGGGGGGGAAGGATGGCTCTGCAAGCAAAGTGGGAAGGGAAGGGTCTGCTCAGATGTCACCCCTATTGATGTCATGGCAGAGCTTCTCCTGGTGCATTAAGCTTCCCGTGGCATCTTAGCAATGGTCAAAGGGACACAGTCACGGCTTATAATTAGCAGGAGGCGAAAGAGAGCAGCGTATTTCTTACATTAAACCCAGCCCCGGCTGGGCTGACACGGCAGCAGGACTGGTTCTGGGGTGATCTCCGTTTCAATGGGATTAGCGGTGGGCCTTTGATGTTGGGAGAAAACATTGGTCTGTGCTGATGCCTGTAGCTCTGAGATCTTCACCGTCTTTTCATTCCCCTCCCCTTCGCTGCTGTGTTATTTGAAAATGGTGGATCGTATTTCCTTTGAATATTTGCGTCCAGGATTATCTGTGATATTGTGCCTAACACCGGGGCTGAGCTAGTTAAAAATACGACTAATTGGAGCGAAAGGAGAATGTGTTGGAGGCGAGAGAACTGCATTGAGCGGAGGCTGTAGCGAAAACTTGCAGGTGGCGGGAGCGTGTGCGCTCTTTGGGGGAAGAACGGGGAGTGAAGCCGAGGGGGCTCGTCTTCCCCCAGCCCCACCATAGCTCTTGGGGATCCCTGCTGTGGCAAGGGCCATCTCTTTGCCGTTCGGTGGGTGGGGGAAATAAGCTGGCAATTTGGCACGGCTAAGAAATACAAGGGACCTGTCACGCCAGCATCTTCTCTCTGTGGCTGGGTATCGCTGCACCCAATCCCGGAGGGCTGCAGTCGCATTCCTCCATCTGGGGAACGTACATATCCCATCAAGGGCTGTGCTTTCGCTGTCTTGCGCTGCGCTTCTCCGGGACTTGTTCCTACAGCCCCAGGGCCCTCCGAAGCAGCGCTGGCGGGACAAGCCTGGCCTCTCGCCCTGCCGTCCCTTCCATGCGGCTCTGGAGCCGTTGCCCGGTGCTTGGGGCTTGACTGGTGCAGGCGTTGGCAGAGCCCGGCGCGCATCTCCCTCTCTCCAGACTGGCAGGACGCAGGCGATGGCTGCAGGCTGGTCTCCCGAGGAGAGGTTGGCGCTGGATGCCACAGATGTTGCTATGAAGGAGCCACCGTCTGCTGGAGGGAGGACGAGCCCATCTAACTCACTTCATTGATGTTTTAATTAAGGCTACAGCAGCAGCCTCCAGAGATGAAAGCGGAATCCCCGCTCGCCCGTGTGGTTAACTCCGTCTGTACTACATACAAATATCCATTCAGCTGCCGATGTGTTTGAAGTTAGGCACGTGCTCAGGTGTTTCGCTGCGGTGGGAGTGACCTCCCAGTGCCACGTTGTGTGTCTGTATGGCAGTTAATAGCCCCAGTAAATTCTTGCTGAGGGACCCAGGTGCCCTGTAAGCCCAAGGCTTTGACATAGCAGCAGTAAGAGCAAAGAAGCGTAGACCTTGTCCATCACAAATGGATTTGCGACTGCAGCCCCGAGATCTGGGGGCTGATTTCTAACGTTCGGTAAACAACCAGTTTGCAGTGTTCAGCTTGCAAAATGCAGGCTGCTTGCAAGCACCTCGGATGATCTCTCGGCAGAAAATTAACCCCATCCCTCAGCAAGCCTCGCTCCCTGGCCCGTGTCGAGCACCCGATCTCAATCTAAACGTCCGAGCGACGGAGCGTCTGTGGCAGGGGATCGTTGCGGAGCTCTGTCTGTCGCCGTGGATCCGTCTCGGCTCCCCAGCCGCACGCACCAACCGCGTTAGACGCTGCCATATTGACAGTAGCAGCGATGCTGAAAGCTGGGAGGGCTCCAAGGCTGCGCCGAGCAGCTCTGTGTCAACTCCGATCCCTTCTGCCTCCCTGCTCTGCACCGACAGTATCCTCTCCAACACGCAGGCAGAGGCACCGACACGCTTCTTTACGCGTAACTGCTCCTGGGCATGGGAGCATGCTGCCTCAGAGAACAATCCTGAAATTGTAATAAAGTGCTTTAAAGGGGAAATTCTCCCCTTCGATTCCTGCCTTGTGAGCTGCCACTCGCAGCCCGGAGCCTTCCACACTGCTTAGCTGTTGGTTTTGCATCCTGCCTGCCCGGAGGAGCTGCGGAGCGAGTCGGGAGCGCGCAGGCTGGGGCCAGGAGCTGTCTCGCAGCGGAGGCATCTGTTCTGCTGCAGCAATCACAACGCCCGAGAGCCACGAGCATGGCCAGGAGACACTTTTATCATTGGCACAGGGGAGAATTTAAATAGCTGCCATGCTCTCGAGCTAAGCCGGAGACAGAACTGCAGATTGCACTTTATGTAACTAGTTTTTATTTTTAAACACAGTCTTTTATTTTCAAGTGGAGTTCAGCTCAGTGGGTGTCTCCTATCTCCTGCCCTGCCTCGGTAGCACGTGTGAGGTGGCTTCTTTTATCAACCCCCCATCCAGTACATCAGCTGCTCTGTTTCCTCACCTGCTGCTGAAACTCAAGCTCTCCTTGCTTCACCTTTCACGATTTCCTGCCTGCCTGGCCTGATGTGGAGAATGATTTGAGTTTTAAGGTGAAGAGAAAAATTAACCCCTTAAAAACTTTCTGAGCTACAGCTGTGGATATATCCTGGTGCTATTGGAGCTTGTTTTTAGAAACAGGAGCTGTTCTCATGGTTCTTGTTACAAGTGAGACAAATCCTGATTTGTTTTGCACTTTAGGAAGCTGTCTATGTCAGCCCTAATTCCTTCCTGCCATGACAGTCACTTTGTGCTGGACCAGGTGTGTTTTCCCCTGGACCCCAAAGCAGGCAGGCAGGCAGCCTGGCACAGCAAGCAGGGCATTGCATGTCAGGTTCCAGTAGCTAATAATTTTCTTCCAGCTTTAATGGCAAACAGTGGTGGAGAACACCAGTCCTGGAGATAAATTGATTACTAATTTAAATTACCTTGGGGTTGGGCCCACATAGGTACCAGTCTGGATTCTGGATAAATTTTGAATGACCCTGTGTTGGAGGAGATCAAATGAGACTTTGTGTCATGAGAGATTTGCTAGGATTGTCGCTCCAGGTTGAGGTTGAGGTTCCTTCTAGTCCTCCAGCAAAAAAACAAAGACCCCCTGGGTCACAGCAGAAGCAGACCATGGCTGAAGATTTGCCGTTGAGCCAAAGGCAGGCTTTGCAGCATGCAGGTCACCTGAATTCCCAAAGCAGTGACTACTGTGGGAAGCAGCCAGCCTTGTGTCATTGGCATTTTGCAGTCACAGAGCCTACATCACCAAGCACCTTCCGGAGAGATCACAGAGGCAACAAGATCTCATGAAAACGTACGAAAGACTGACTCATCTACGAGAAAGTAGCTGCCAAGCATCACAGGAGTCTGAAGAAGCACTTTCTTGGCACTAGGGAAGAAGTTCTTGGACTAGCAAGTTGTGAAGCACTACCTCTAACAAGCTCCTTGCAGCACAATACTAGAAAAGAGAGATGCTGGCGCAGACCCAGGAAAAGTCAGAAAGTAAGAGCGAACGCAGCCCCAAAGGAGTTCAAAGCCCTTGTGGCATGGATCACTGTAAATATGACAAGGCCACCAAGTCAGAAATGAGAAGTGGAAGCGACAGCAGCAGGCTCAGCGTGATGGCTCGTTAAGCATAAAATAGTGGAATCCCAGAGTGGCAGCAGACCCCCGAGGAGACAGAGCAAGAGTCAGAAGATAGGGAGAAGTCTGCTTAAATGTCAAGGTGAAGAAGTTTATTTAAGGCAAAACCACTGGAGATGTCAGCCAAGCAAATGAGCTACTCAGTGTAGGCACCCTCTGGATCTTTCAGCTCCAAGCTGAGGAAGGGTGGTCAACAGCCAGCCCTGGGAGGAGCATCCCTGTATCTGGAGAGGCGAAGACCACACAACTACCAGCCAGAGCTGCCTTCCTGGTCCAGACGGATACGTGAGGGAGCTGTACTGGATGGAACAGATTTCTTCAGGCCATGCAATTTTGTCTACCAGTTGGGTAGCGGAAACAGGGACCAAGTGAAACTGGTGGAGGTGTTTGGTCTGGAAGAAGGTTTTGGGTAAAGACCACCTGAAGGATGCTCAGTAGGCAAAACACATGGAATAGGTAGAGAGGCATTTAAAATAACAGGGAAGGTGAAAAGGACCCTGGAGATGGTGCAGAGAAGATTAACTTCCAGGGAACAGGCCGGCGAATTCCCTCCCACCCTGTCCAGTGACAGCCAACAAGCCAATGCCGCACGTGTTTGCCACTTGTGTGTTTGCTGTTAGCAGGTCATGAGGAAATTGCTTTAAAGTATTTCTTGGAGAGATTTAAAATTTTGGATGGGATTCAAGCCTAATATCAAAATGAGTTATTTTATTAAAAGCTTTTAAATAGAAGGTACAGAGTAGTCGGAAGCAGGAGGGCTATTTTAGAGGGAATTTGCAATAAACCTCTTCTACTGCACAGAAGCTTTCTAAAATATTACCCTGTAAAAATATAATTCTCTTTATCTGCAATTTAATTACATTTCCCATAGTGCCTGTGTCAGCACAGTTCACTTTTTGTTCTCTGTTAACTCACACCTGGCCCAGGAAACTTGAAGAAAAAACTGTTGATGTTCAGGGTTGTTTGAGGATTGCTCCAGGATCTCACTGGGGTCCCAAAAAGGCTGTGCTGATGTACTGGAGAAACAGGAATGGGGATCTCTGTCCATACTGGTGATGGCTATGAGAAGGCGATATACAGAACTGGTGCAAAAGCAGGAGGAGGACAGGGAGGACTCACTTGGTCCTCTGATCTATCCCTCCCAGAGTTAGTGGATGGGAGTTTTTGATCTGTTTGAGACTGTAGCAAAGTCCAGGTACCTGAATAATGGACCAGAATTACCTAGAGCTTCGCTGATGGAACATTTTGTTGACCTCCTGCACCCCGCAATATCTGTGTGTGTAAAAGAGATCTGAGGGATGTCCTGGAAGTACTATGAAAACGGTGACACTTGTGACATCCTGCGGTGGTTGCCCAGAGAGAACCTGGAAGCATGGAAATACATTAAAAGGAAAATGGCATGTTAGAAGTTAAACCCTTGGTGATGTTGGATTAAATTTGGCTTGCATTTGGGACAAGGGCTGAAGCTGACTGTTATTTAACTTGGGCAAGCCAGCCTGTTGTACCAGAGGCGTAAGATGAACCTCAACCTTTAACCTTGGCTGAAGGGAGATGGTATCAGCCACGGCGTTTTTTCAGTGCTTGTCTTCTGACAACCAGAGACACGATTAATCTGAGTCAGGATGACCTGGGCTTTGCGACGGGAGGATGAGAAAACAAGGCAAATATTTCTTTGGCAAGCTGAGCTGTGAAGGAGGGCATCCAAGATGATGGAGAGCTGGGACCATTGCTGCAGTGCTACTAATCCCTGTGTTTTTGTAGTACATTTTGCTGGACTCTGTCCCTCCCCGGGGATGTTGCCTGGTGATAATGTGCTGTCTCAAGACACACTTCCTGCTAGTAGCACCAGCGTGTCGGTTCCAGCAGTGTTTTAGCAAAGGAGAGGCAGGTGACTCCAGGAAAAAGGCAATGACTCATTTAACTGCAGAGGACTTTTTAGTTATTATTATTTTTACTTTTTTTTTTAATCAATCAACTTTGCCAGGAAAAAAGCAATGGAGATCCCAGGAGTCCTCAGTCAGTGACCCGCATTAGAGCTGGTGCAGCCTGTATGACGCCCGGGTGTTGTTACTGGTGGCTGGGCTAAGCCCAGAGATGGGAGCTGTGGGTCAGGCTGTTGTTAGAGTCACTGGGGTGCACTGAACACCCCAAATACATCCTCTGGAGGATGGAGTTGTGGGTGCAGGAGAGAAAAGGGAATGGGAGCCTGTATGTGGGGCGAGCGCACCGAGGGAGGTTGCAGGGAGCCAGCAGGACAGCAGACATTGGGAGAGGGAAGCAAGGTGGATGCAAGGGGTCGGTCACATCACTGGCTTGCCGGGTGGATTTTTTTCTCCTTGCATCCCATGCCCTGCACTAAGGTGTTCCCTTGCCTGTTAACGATTTTATTTGGCCCTGCTGACACTGGGGCTATTTAATTAAACTCTCCCATCCCTTCTGTCTGTGGCAACTCCTGATGATCCGTGCTATGAGGGCAGCAGCCTTCCCTAAACCTCAGAGGAGCCGATTAAAACGATGCAGGCGGATGCTTTATTCCGACATACCGAGGGTGACAACAGCGAGCGCTTTCGCAGGCATTCCCCCCCCCCGCCCCCAGCCCCCAGATGCTCCCTGCCAGCCTTTGGCATCCGCCGCCCATGCGGAGCGGTCCCCCATCTCCGACGAGGGAGAAGCTGGGGTTCTGCTGCCAGGTGGGTGAGGTGGGGAGGCGGCGAGGCGCGTCGATGAGGTGGGCTCCTCGGCGATGCCGGCGGCGAGCGATGGGAGCCGGCTGCGCAGCCGAGCCCCAGCCTACGGGGTTGGGGCTGCCGTAGGGTTTTTGCTGGATGTGAGCGAGCTGCGCTGCTGCTGCTGCCCGGAGAGAGCTGGGGAGGGGAGGGGTGTCCAAGTGTGCCTTCCACCCCGTGCAGGGGGTTGTCTCTGAAGGAGACCTCTCTGCTCTCTCCCCAGAGCCTCTCTGACCACGCTGGCAGCGCAGACCCACCGGCAGAGAGGACAGGTCGGAGGCAGTGAGTATCATTTCTCTGCGTCTGTCTGTCTGTCTGCAGTGCCTCTGTGTTCGGTTTTATTCTGGCTTTCTCTGCATATGAATGGATGGTCTGAATCTCGTGAAGCCCCTGAGGTCTCACGGTTTTGTTGGTTTTTTTTTTTTTTTAACCTTTGCTGCTGCTAATTTTTCCTATTGGGATGGCTTCTTTATCTTTGCTCAGGTGATCTCCTGGGGTGGTTTGATAACCTGAATGTCAGAATCATCCCCCTCCCTTTCTGTCTCCCAAGGAGAAACCCCCCAAAACACATCCATGATGAGACTGGCAATTCTCCTTGACCGGGGTCCTTTCATAAAGGGGGAGGTAGCGTGAATGATGGAGCAGGAGGCAAAAAACCTCACCGTGAACCCCTACAGGGATGCCTTTACCAGGCACCACAGATTATATTTCTAAAGTCATAACTGACTGGCTTTATTTGCAACGGGGGGAAATATCCGTGGGGATGTCAGCCTAGCAGTGGGATCGCCTTCACGGGAAATACAGGTCTCGGCGTCCGTGAAGTCAGACGGACTTTGGGATCACGGGGCAGTTCGGTGCTGCTCGGCTGTGCAGGTTGTTGCCGTGGGGGCTGGCGAGCGGGTGGGAGCGGGGGCGAGCAGAAAGCTCTTTCATAACAGCACCCCAAAAAGCAGGCTGCGAGAGGAGGGAGAGGGCACCCGGCTCGGCTTCCAGCCGTCGCTTTGGAGCGGCGCGGGGACAGAGGGGCTGCCGGACTCTAGGAAATCATGTGCTGTGGCCCCGCACACGGGTGAGGCTGTTAATGAGGAAATTTAAAGGGGCTTAAGGAATTACATGGCTTGATATCAGTTAAAGCGCATCGAAGCAGCCGGTCAGGGTAGGGATTAAGGAAATGCACTCCCAGTGTAGCGCAATCCCAGTTCCATTAATTTAGTTGGGAAGGGTATTTGTGCACTTTTAATGTAATCAGGTTTTTAAAGGGATGTTGCGTTGGGCAGCCCAAGCTCTGGGATCTCCCCAGGCCCCAGTCAGGAGCAGGGTCCTGGCTCCTTTGCACGCAGTCTCTGCTCTCGTCAGCTCCTTTGTCTCCTCCTCAGTTGTTCCCTCTGGGCAAGAGGACATGGAGGTTATCTGGAGCTTGGCCCTACCCTGGCAAACAAGCAACCTTTGCCCTCTGCTCACTACACAGTCCTACTCTCTGCCCCATCGGTCTCCGGGCTGGTGGATCTCGCCTTCCCTCTCTGATGTGAGATTTGTTCAACCAGCTGCCTGTGTGCCAAGGCTCACGGGGATCCTGCCATCCCCCCGGTCCCTCCCTCCTTCCTTCCCTCCCCCTTGCAGACTGTGCATCTCCTTGGTGGCTCCCCGCGGGCTCCCACCACCCCGAAGAGGAGATGCTACCTTTGAGTTATTTTTGTGTGAGTGCTTGAGCCTGTGATGGTGAAAGGACCAGCACCTGCACACGTGTGAAGTCCTCCTGTTATTTTATTTGCAGTGCCAGCTTTTCCTTGATGCCTGGCCAGTAACGTCAGCCATGACCTGGAGGGACAGGGACAAGAGGTAGTTTGGTCTTCTTAGCGAGGTCAGCCCGGAGCTCTGCCTGTTGAGGAGAGACCTTCAGAGGGGTTGAATGATGAGTGCCATAATGCCAACTGCTGCTGCTCCATGGTGAGCTGTGACGCCAAACTCAGATCACTTTAGACCTGAAGCTGGACTTCACCTGCGGTCCTGGTCTTAGAAGGAAATGCTGTCTCTCCTCTGTGATCATCCCTCAACTCTGAACTTCTTCCACTGAAAAAGCGACCTTCCATGCTAGGAGGCAAGGATCAAATGGGTTGAGGACAACTGGCACTCCTTTTTTTGCAGAGGATTCTGTGATATATTTTTAAGTGCCAGGACATGAAACAGTAAATCCCTCCTTCCCGCACTCCTGCCTCCTGCAAACAGCCCTGACTGCTGTCGAAGCCAGCCAGTTAAAGGGTTAACTATAGCTGGATGCCTGAATGGCTGCCTTACTGATTCCACGGAGGTAACTGAAAAGACATGATGCATCCCTCACCCCTGCCCATCCTGTCGCTGTCTACCTTGTCCAGCGATCCTTTTGGCTCGCTGCAGTGTCCCCTCTTCCCTCCTGCCCTTCCGTTGCCTCTCCACCTCCTGCGGACCCGGCTTCTTTCCCTCTCCTTCTCCTGTGTCCTGTCTTAGAAGTCCTCACCTACAGATCGGCGTTCCATGAGAGACAAGCTCCTTGCTCGTGGAGCAACATCTCTGTCCCCCACACGCTCTGATTCCCTGCTGCAGTCCCTTGATCTCAGGCGTCAGATAGAAATCTGAGCAGCATTGCGGTAGTGCGTGTCTCACCATGCTGAGAAATTGGTGAGCTTGCTCGAACAAACAGCACAGGGAAGATAAAGGTTGGGGGCAGGAGGTGTCGGGAAAGGTACCAGAAAGGTCCTACAGCGGACTCGGTGTCCGTCTGAGCACACGGCAGGTCCAGCATGCTCAGCTAGGAGCATGACACTTTGTAAACAGTATTTTTGCATCGATGTTTGAGGTTTTTGCAGCGTAGCACCCTGAGACCGCCAGTCATGGGTCCATATTTTGAGCCTGTCCACAATTTCTGCGACTGAAGATCTCCAGGTTTCTGCGCTTGTTGAATGCTGCGAGCTGCCTGCGCTGCGCCAGGGAGACACTCGTTGCATTTAATTAACATTGAATTTGCTTTAAGATTACATTAAAATGTGCAATAATAGAAACTCTCTGAAGGGCGGGAGAAGAAGGGGGAAACAGGCGTGCTGCAGATTGGCTCAGTTGCTGGCGCTGAAGTGTTCTGCAAGAATTGCATATGGAAGGGAAAAATACTGTGCTTCCCTCTGCAGTCACAGAAAGTATTTGACATCTGTTTGGCAGCAGGCCTTGGAGAAGGGCTTGCTCCAGCTCAGAAGTGGGTCCAGCAGCTGAGAAATGGTGACTGGGTCACTCAACCCTCCTGCCATGGTCCAGAGGAGAGAATGGCCTCGTTCGATGCCTGGGGAATCTAGTAGAAGAGATGCCCTTGGGCTGGAGGGGCAAATCGCAGGCTCTGCCCTTCTAGTGACCATGTAAAGCCATTAACCGGCACCTATGTGTTTTTGAGAGGAGACGATGCCAGTCCCGCATAATGCACGTGTGTGTTGTGTTTCCCTCTCCCTTTGTGTTCTTCCCCGTCGCAGGGTTATGCAATGAAGGACGCTGCGGACGCGCCGGCTATTCCGGGAAGGGGCTGGCGAGGACGCGAGGGGCTGGCGGAGGAGCAAAGCCTCTGGGGCTGGTTTGAAATTTAGGGGAAGAAAGCAATAAAACCATTTTCTGCCTGGATAAGCCTGTCGGGAAAGAGGTGGCTTTAGTGTGCTTATGTAACCCCGAGACTAAAGAAGCTGCCTGGGATCCCGGACGGGCTCCATTTCTTCTTCCTCCAGCCCTCTCCTGCCCACAAGCCCTGGTATTTCTGTTTCTGGGGCTGCTGGATTGTGGTGACTGAGTGCTGATATTGCTGCCCTTTGCTCTCCTCCCACACCTGACCAGAGCCGCTCTTTCCAAGAAACCATCCCAAAGCGCAGCCTGTAAAAGCCTTTTTGCCAGTCGGAGCAGCTGAACGACTGCTGTGGGTGAGCTTTCAGCTGCTCCGGTGCTGTGTCCGTCCTTAGCGCCCGCTTGGCATCTTACTGGAGATGTTCCAGGGTCCCTCCCACAGATGAGGGAACCAAGGACCCAGGTTTGATGAGGCACAGAGCCACTGAGGTTTTTTGGTTTTGGCTGTGGGGTGTTTTTTTTTTTTGTTTTTTTTTTGGTTTTTTTTTTTCCACTCTGGCTAAACTTATAATCGTCATCTTCTTTGGTTTTCCCCTGCTCACACCCCCACTCCCCCACATCGACCACAGGAACAGAGGGATGAGGACTCGCCTGGGCTGCCTGTCTCACAAATCAGACTCATATAATGATTTCACAGCTATTCTTCCGGACAAGCCCAACCGGGCTTTGAAGTGAGTATAGCTGCAGCATCCCACCCCAACCCCATTTCTGTCCTTCCCCTCCCTGCCCACCACCCCATCTAGTATTATCTTCCTTCTATCATACTTTGTATAAGCTTGGAGTGATTCTTTTAGCACAATGACGGAGGAAAACAAAGCAGCACCGATACAACAGAAACAGCCTCAGAATCACAGAATCACAGAACGTTATGGGTTGGCAGGGACCTCTGTGGGTCACCCAGTCCAACCCCCCTGCTGAAGCAGGGTCACCTACAGCAGGCTGCACAGGACCTTGTCCAGGCGGGGCTTGAATATCTCCAGAGAAGGAGACTCCACAACCTCCCTGGGCAGCCTGT
>Ga0065711_1045568_pt1 | contig 13398 bp, 9 predicted proteins | sample Hoacrofraction12_FD_59098 | JGI IMG/M metagenome (GOLD analysis project Ga0065711, IMG submission 59098) | Hoatzin crop microbial communities from Cojedes, Venezuela - Epithelial fraction 12 v2 (version 2) | ecosystem: Host-associated > Birds > Digestive system > Esophagus > Crop | place...
ATTCAGCGTCAGGATAATGTCGCCTGCCACACCATTGCTGCCCACGTTGCCCTTGCCTTTCAGCCGCACTTTCGTACCAGGCTGCGTACCAGGTTTGATGTGCAGACGCAGTTTCTGACCCGAGGGCGACTGAATGATGATGTCGCCGCCCAAGGCAGCCGTCCACATGTCAATCTCCGTCGAAGCCTGAACCGTACCAGCGCTTTGCGAAGCAGACGCACTGCTACGCGAACTGCTCCGCGACGAGCGGCGGCGTCCCAGACTGCCAAACAGCGATTCGAAGAAATCGCTGAAGCCGCTGCCACCGCTGCCGAAATCGAAGTTGAACCCGCCATCACCAAACCCGCCGAAACCGCCTGTGCCGCCAGCGTCTTGGCCGCCAAATCCAACCTTGTCCCACTGCTCGCCATATTGGTCATACTTGGCGCGCTTCTCAGGGTCGCTCAGCACGGCGTATGCCTCATTCAGCAACTGAAACTTCGCCTTCGCCTTCGGGTCATCTGGATGCAAATCGGGGTGGAACTGCTTCGAACGCTTACGGTAGGCCGTCTTCAACTCGTCCTGCGGCGTGTCGCGCTTAACGCCCAAAATCTTATAGTAATCAATAAACTTTGCCATAATGTCATACGTTTTTTCACAAAAAAAGACTGCAAAAATTATGCCATTACCCACCTTTTTTCCTAACTTTGCACAAGAGTTAGAAGATTTTTCTTCAAAAGACCTCAAAAACTCAAAAACTCATAACCCCAAAAACTCAGAAACTTAAAAACTCAAAACCTCACAGACTCAAAACTTAAACCCTCACAAACTCACAAATATGAAACGACTCCTGCTTCTCCTGCTCATCGCAATGTCTGCCAGCGTCCTCAGCGCACAGGCCATGCGCAAGGCCATTGAGCAAATGCCCGACACCATATTCCCCCTCCTTGAGCGCAACGACTGGCTCGACATGCTCGACGAAAAGGAGGCCAACGTGCCTGCCAAAGTCAAAAACCGCTTCGGCAAAGAGGTGGAAATGACCCAGCTCACCGCTCAAGAGGCAGAAGTCGTGATGTCCTCCGCCCTCACCGTCCACTTCACTCTCGACTCCGAGACCCAGCGCATCACCCTCACCTACACTTACAAAACCACCCAACTCACCGAACAAACCACCCGCCACTACTCCCTCGACTGGAAACCTATCGAATAACGCTATCATTTCCCAAATGGAAGGTCTTCGTTTTCCGAAACGAAGACCTTCTTTTTTCAAAACGATGCCCTTCCTTTTCAGAACGAGTGAACTGATTCCAGAAAATGAGTTAACTGATTTTGCAAAACGAGTTAACTGATTCCAGAAAACGAGTTAACTCGTTTGCAGACACGGCTGCGGCTGATTCCTTCATGCAACCGGACTTCAATAGTGCCTTTGGCGGCGATTTGAAGGGCTATTCGGCGAAGTTGCACTGAGTCGTTGAATGTTTTGCGTATTTTGTTCCAAAAAATTGTAAAGTGGAGTTTGCAAATTAGGAATAAAATGCTTAACTTTGCCGAAAATACTGAAAACAAGGTATGGAAAGTTTTTTTCGCACGCATAAGCATCTTGTTGAGCACTTGAATGCTCCGGTGCGCCGTGCGTTGATGGATGAGATAGATTGGTCGGATCGCCTAATCGGCATCAAGGGTGCCCGAGGCGTGGGCAAGACTACGTTTTTGCTGCAGTATGCGCAGGAACGGTATGGCGCTGACGACCATAGCTGCCTCTATGTGAATACCAATAATTTCTATATACAGAACGTTGGAATTGAGGCTTTCGCAGGCGAGTTCTACCGCCAAGGAGGCCGTGTGCTGCTTGTGGACCAGGTGTGGAAGCTTGAGAACTGGAGCGAGCAGCTGCACAATTGCTACACGCGCTATCCTAATCTGCGCATCGTGTTCACTGGCAGCAGTGTGATGCGCCTGAAGGAGGAGAATCCGGAACTGAACGGGCTGGTGAAGAGCTATGACCTGAGGGGTTTCTCGCTGCGCGAGTTCGTGAACTTGAAGTCGGGCGCGAATCTGCCTATCAGAAGTTTCTCGGACATCATGGAGCATCATGTTGAGATTGCCGAGGAGGTGCTTCGGGTGGTGAATCCGCGTTTGTTCATGCCTGATTATCTGCATCATGGCTACTATCCTTTCTTCTTGGAGAAGAGCAATTACAGCGAGAATCTGCTGAAGACGATGAACATGATGATTGAGGTGGACATTCTGATGCTGAAGCAGATTGAGCAGAAGTATTTGGCGCGCATCAAGCAGTTGTTCTACATGCTGACGATGAGCGGCAGCACGAATCCGAATGTGAGTCAGCTGGCGCAGGAGCTGAAGATGAGCCGCGCAACGGTGATGAACTATATCAAGTACCTGATGGACGCGCGGCTGGTGAACATGATTTACCAGAAGGGGGAAAGTTTCCCGAAGAAGCCTGGGCGTGTGCTGCTGCACAATTCGAACCTGATGTACAGTTTCTATCCGAAGGGTTTTGACGACCACGATGTAGAGGAGGCGTTCTTTGTAAATGCACTGTGGAAGGACCATGTGGTGAACAAGGTGGGCAATATCGGCGCGTTCTTGGTTGACGGCCGCTATGAGTTCCGCATCATTGAGCACGCCACGAAGCTGAAAAGCAAGTCGAAGATTCTCTACGCAGTGAACCAATGCGACGTAGGCGAAGGCAGCAATCAGATTCCGCTGTGGCTGTTTGGCATGCTGTGGTAGCTGGCGCTTCGCGCAATTAACAGTTAACAATTAATACGTTAAAGAAGTTGTTGCTCGCGAGTCCGCTGGACGTTAACGCCGATACCAAAGGTGCTCCTATATATAATAATGAGAAAAAGTTTTAGTTTACATATTTATTAATCTACTTAATTCTAAAAGAGATGGGTAAAGAAAAGAAGTTTATTACTTGTGATGGCAATCAGGCTGCTGCGCATGTCGCCTACATGTTCAGCGAGGTGGCTGCCATCTATCCTATCACACCTTCGTCTCCGATGGCTGAGCACGTTGACGAATGGGCTGTTGCCGGACGCAAGAATTTGTTTGGCGACACGGTGATGGTACAGGAAATGCAGAGTGAGGCTGGTGCTGCTGGTGCTGTGCACGGCAGTTTGCAGGCAGGCGCTCTGACCACGACTTTCACGGCAAGCCAAGGTTTGCTGCTGATGATTCCTAACATGTATAAGATTGCTGGCGAGTTGCTTCCCAGCGTGTTCCACGTGAGCGCCCGCACGGTTGCCAGCCACAGCCTGTGCATCTTCGGCGACCACAGCGACGTGATGGCTTGCCGCCAGACTGGCTTTGCCATGCTCGCTGAAGGCAGCGTGCAGGAGGTGATGGACCTCAGCGCAGTTGCTCACCTGGCCGCCCTGAAGTGCCGCGTGCCGTTCATCAACTTCTTCGATGGTTTCCGCACGAGCCACGAGTATCAGAAGATTGAGGAGATGGACATGGAAGACCTGCGCCCGCTGGTTGACATGCAGGCAGTGAGCGAGTTCCGCGCTCGCGCCCTGTCGCCTGAGCACCCTGAGGCAAAGGGCATGGCCGAGAACCCTGAGACGTTCTTCACTCACCGCGAGAGCTGCAACCGCTACTACGAGGCTGTGCCAGGCGTGGTTGAAGAGTACATGAAGGAAATTTCGAAGATTACGGGCCGCAAGTACGAGCTGTTCTCCTACTATGGCGCCGACGATGCTGAGCAGGTAATTATCCTCATGGGCAGCGCTACTGAGGCAGCCCGCGAGGCCATTGACTACGCCAACAAGAACGGCAAGAAGTATGGTATGGTGAGCGTTCACCTCTATCGTCCGTTCAGCGTGGAGCACCTGCTGAAGGCTATTCCCGCTACGTGCAAGCGCATTGCTGTGCTCGACCGCACGAAGGAGCCCGGTGCAAGCGGCGAACCGCTGCTGCTCGACGTGAAGGATGCGTTCTACGGCAAGGCTGATGCCCCGCTGATTGTTGGCGGCCGCTATGGTCTGGGCAGCGCAGACGTTACCCCGACGATGATTCTTTCGGTTTACGACAACCTGGAGCTTCCGCAGCCTAAGGACCGCTTCACGGTGGGCATCGTGGATGACGTTACGTTCACCTCTCTGCCCATGGAAGAGGAGAAGGCACTCGGCGGCGAAGGCATTTTCGAGGCCAAGTTCTTTGGTCTGGGCGCCGACGGTACGGTGGGTGCCAACAAGAACAGCGTGAAGATTATCGGCGACAACACCGACAAGTATTGCCAGGCTTACTTCAGCTACGACTCCAAGAAGTCGGGCGGTTTCACTTGCTCGCACCTGCGCTTCGGCGACACGCCCATTCGTAGTACCTACCAGATTAAGACCCCGAACTTCGTGGCATGCCACGTGCAGGCTTACCTGCGCATGTACGACGTTTGCCGCGGTCTGCGCGAGAACGGCACGTTCCTGCTCAACACCATCTGGGACGCTGACGACCTGGCAAAGAACCTGCCGAACAACGTGAAGCGCTACTTCGCAAAGAAGCACATCACGGTTTACTATATCAACGCCACGAAGATTGCTCAGGAAATTGGTCTCGGCAACCGCACGAACACCATTCTGCAGAGCGCATTCTTCCGCATCACTGAGGTGATTCCCGTTGACCTCGCTGTTGAGCAGATGAAGAAGTTCATCGTCAAGAGCTACGGCAAGAAGGGCGAAGACGTGGTGAACATGAACTACGCAGCCGTTGACCGCGGCGGCGAGTACAAGCAGCTCGTGGTTGACCCCGCATGGGCAGAACTGCCCGACGACCCGAAGGTGGAGAACGACGACCCGGACTTCATCAACAATGTGGTTCGTCCCATCAACGCTCAGAACGGCGACCTGCTGCCCGTTTCGGCCTACAAGGGCTATGAGGACGGCATGTGGGAGCAAGGTACCGCTGCCTACGAGAAGCGCGGCGTGGCTGCCTTCGTTCCGAAGTGGATTCCTGAGAACTGCATCCAGTGCAACAAGTGCGCATTCGTTTGTCCTCACGCTGCCATCCGTCCGTTCGCCATGGACGAGCAGGAAGCTGCTGGCTTCAGCGCTCCCACGCTCGAAATCAAGGCTCCGGCACAGCTCAAGGGCATGAAGTTCCGCATGCAGGTGGACGTAATGGACTGCCTCGGCTGCGGCAACTGCGCCGATGTTTGCCCAGGCAACCCGAAACTCGGCAAGGCACTCCAGATGGTTCCGCTGCAGGGCGAGCTGCCTGAGGCAGAGAACTGGGATTGGCTCGTGAAGAACGTGAGCAGCAAGCAGAACCTCATCGACGTGAAGTCGAACCCGCGCCTGTCGCAGTTCGCTACTCCGCTCTTTGAGTTCTCTGGCGCATGCTCCGGTTGCGGTGAGACTCCTTACGTGAAACTGATTTCGCAGCTCTTTGGCGACCGCGAAATCGTGGCCAACGCAACGGGATGCTCCTCCATCTATTCTGGTTCCATTCCTTCCACTCCTTACACAAAGAACGCCAAGGGTCAAGGTCCGGCATGGTCCAACTCTCTGTTCGAGGACTTCTGCGAGTACGGTCTGGGTATGGCACTGGCCAACAAGAAGATGCGCAACCGCATTAAGGCTACGCTCGAGGCACAGATTGCCGACGAGAAGACTCCTGCAAACTACAAGGAAGCTGCTCAGGCATGGATTGACAACATGAACGATGCTGCCCTCTCGCGCGAGACTGGCGACAAGCTCGCTGCCCTCATTCTGGAAGGCAAGCAGCACGGTTGCCCCACTTGCAACGAGCTGGCAGAACTCACACACTACCTCACCAAGCGCAGCCAGTGGATTATCGGTGGCGACGGCGCAAGCTACGACATCGGTTACGGCGGTCTCGACCACGTGCTGGCAAGTGGCGAGGATGTCAACATCTTCGTGATTGACACCGAAGTTTACTCCAACACCGGCGGTCAGTCGTCCAAGGCAACCCCCATTGGCGCCATCGCACAGTTCGCTGCTGGCGGCAAGCGCATCCAGAAGAAAGACCTGGGTCTGATGCAGAGCACCTACGGCTATGTTTACGTAGCTCAAATTGCTATGGGCGCAGACAACAACCAGTGTCTCAAGGCTTTGCGCGAAGCAGAGTCCTATCCCGGACCTTCGCTCGTCATCGCTTACGCACCCTGCATCAACCACGGTCTGAAGGCCAAGGGCGGCATGGGCAAGAGCCAGGCAGAGGAAGAGAAGGCAGTGAAGTGCGGCTACTGGCACCTCTGGCGCTTCGACCCGCGTCTTGAGGAGCTGGGCAAGAACCCCTTCCAGCTCGACTCCAAGGAACCCAACTGGGACGACTTCCAGGCATTCCTCGAAGGCGAAGTGCGCTACCTGTCGCTGAAGAAGGTGAAACCCGCAGAGGCACAGGAACTCTTCGACGCTGCCAAGAAGGCTGCACAGAAGCGCTACAACACGTATGTGCGCATGAGCAAGATGGAATACTAATTGCTCGCCCACACACCAACATAACGAAGAGAGGGAGCACTTTGCCCCCTCTCTTTTTCTTTCTCGCAGCAACATGAAAAAGACCCTCACTCCCCTACTTTTCCTCGCTTGCGGCATCCTTGCGCTCAGCAGTTGCGAAAAAAAGCAGCAGCGTGCCGCGCCTTGGGCAACCGAGACTGAAGAAAAAACCAGCGAGACCGACGCACCGGAAGAAGAAGCATGCGAAGACATGCTCGCGGATTCTGCGCCTGAAGGACTCGCTCCGCAAAACCTGAGCAAGGACGAAGTGGCAGACGAACTCACACAGTTGCTTCAGCAAATCGAGCAAGTGAAGTCGCCCGACCTGCTCTTGGCGCACATTGCCGACCTGCAGCACCAACTGGCGCAATGCGAGGCAGATGCGAAGCAAAGCAAGGACGCTGCCCTACAGGCAAAACTGTCAGAGGCAAAGCAAGCCTACAGCACTATGCTGCAGGACTACCGCATGCCTGCCAACAGTCTGATTTCCACCATCAAGCGATTGCAGAAGCAACTCGACGATTGCCACACGGCACAAGAATTCGACCGCATCACTTCCGCCCGCCGCTCCTATTTCCGCCACCTTGCCGACCTCCATCTCATTGCCGCCGAACCGCAAGAACAGCGCCAAGTGCGCCAGCTCGCCAAGCAACTCAGCGACACATACAAAGACAAGCAGAGGCAATTCAGCAAGAAATAGCACCAGACTTACAAACACGAAAAAAGGGACGCCGTTTGGCATCCCTCTTTTTTATGCAGTCTTAAGCGGAATTACTTCAGTTCTGCGAGGTACTTGATGGTGCGAACCATCTGAGAAGTGTAGCTGTTCTCGTTGTCGTACCAAGAAACAACCTGCACCTGATAGGTGTCGTCGTCAATCTTGGAAACCATCGTCTGAGTTGCATCGAAGAGCGAACCGTACTTCATGCCGATGATGTCGGAAGAAACAATCTGGTCTTCGCAGTAGCCGAAGGACTCAGTCTGAGCTGCCTTCATGGCAGCGTTGATGCCTTCAACCGTGATATCCTTGCCCTTAACAACGGCAACGAGGATAGTCGTGGAACCCGTGGGAGTCGGAACGCGCTGAGCAGAACCGATGAGCTTGCCGTTCAGTTCAGGAATTACCAGACCGATAGCCTTGGCAGCACCCGTGGAGTTAGGAACGATGTTGCAAGCACCTGCGCGGCTGCGGCGGAGGTCACCCTTGCGCTGCGGGCCGTCCAGAATCATCTGGTCGCCAGTGTAAGCGTGGATAGTGCTCATGATACCAGAAGCGATGGGAGCGTAGTTGTTCAGAGCTGCTGCCATAGGAGCAAGGCAGTTCGTGGTGCAAGAAGCAGCCGAAATCACCGTGTCGCTGGGAGTCAGAGTCTTGTGATTCACATTGTAAACGATGGTGGGAAGGTCGTTGCCTGCAGGAGCGGAAATCACAACCTTCTTTGCGCCAGCCTGAATGTGAGCAGAAGCCTTAGCCTTCGAAGTGTAGAAACCAGTGCACTCCAGCACTACGTCAACACCGAGCTCGCCCCAAGGCAGGTCTGCTGCGTTGGGCTTTGCATAAATCGTAATCTCCTTGCCGTCAACAGTGATGCTGCCAGGAACCTTCACAGTCTTGCCATCCTCTTCCAGAACAGCGTCCTTGTGAGAAACCGTGTGCTTGCCTTCGCCAAACTTGCCAGCAAAACCACCCTGAGCGGTGTCATACTTCAGCAGGTGAGCCAGCATCTTCGGGCTCGTCAGGTCGTTGATAGCGACCACTTCATAACCTTCAGCCTCAAACATCTGACGGAATGCGAGGCGACCGATACGGCCAAAGCCGTTAATTGCTACTTTTGTCATGTTGTTAAAAAATTAAAAGTTTATGATACATTATAAATATATGTACATTCAAACGTCATCATTCCGATTGCGACTGCAAAGATAACACTTTTTCGCCGACCTGCCAAATTTTTAAATTAAAAAGGCAGAGGCACACCAATCGCAACTATCCGCAATTGCATTGCTCAGCAGTCTTGCAAGCCACAAAAAGCAGCAGCAAAACAAGCATAAACGCCCAACTAAACACTTTCTTAGTCATTTTTTCGATTTTCGACTGCAAATTTACAAATAAATCTGCTAACTTTGCAACGCAAAACAACATTTTTATCATAAATAAACTTAAAACAAACAATTAAAACACACAAAACTATGGGATTCATCAAAGAATTCAAAGAATTTGCCACCAGAGGCAACGTCATGGACATGGCCGTCGGCGTTATCATCGGCGGAGCATTCGGCAAAATCATCTCATCACTCGTTGACGACGTCATCATGCCACTCATCGGCAAACTCACCGGCGGAAGCAGCTTCAAAGACCTCTTCGTCAGCCTCGACGGAACAACCTACAAAACCCTCGCCGAAGCAAAAGAAGCAGGCGCAGCCGTATTCGCCTACGGAAACTTCATCCAAAACATCGTCGACTTCCTCATCATCGCATTCTGCATCTTCCTCATGGTCAAAGCCGTGAACAAACTCATGCACAAAAAAGAAGAAGAACCCGCACCCGCAGAACCCACCAACGAAGAGAAACTCCTCACCGAAATCCGCGACCTGCTCAAGGAAAAGAAGTAACACAACCCCACTTTTACACACAAAACACTACAAAACAAAGGATTTTGGGCAGAAAATGCTCAAAATCCTTTGCCATTTCAAACGAAAAACGTAACTTTGCACCTCGAAACCATTACACCACTACAAGTGTTACCAGCACTTACCAACGAAAACAAAAACATCCAATAGAACCATGAAAAAAGGAATTCATCCCGAAAACTACCGCGAAGTAATCTTCAAAGACATGTCAAACGGCGACATGTTCCTCTCACGCTCCTGCGCAAAGACCACCGAAACAGAAATCTTCGAAGGCCAGGAATACCCCGTAGTGAAACTCGAAATCTCCTCCAGCTCGCACCCCTTCTACACAGGCAAGGCAAAGCTCGTGGACACCGCCGGACGCGTGGACAAGTTCATGAACCGCTACAAGGTGATGAAAAAGAAATAATCCCACCCACACCACAACCAACACAAAGGATGCACCACACGGCGCATCCTTTTTTCGTGCCCTAAACTCACCAAGCAACAACTTCGCCAAAACACATCCTCCGCCCCGCCACTCCACAACCCAAACCATACAATCACAAAGAAAAAACCACCCCACCACGCTAATTCCAGACGTTCGTAAGTCCAATTCCAGACGGTCGTCACACCAATTCTACACGCTCGTCAGCTCCCATTTCAGACGTTCGCCGCAACCAATCTATACGTCTGCCAGAGAAGCGTCAATTGTTAATACAGAAAGATTATTCCGCCAAACTATCGGGGATGCACAAGTCGAGCAGGTCTTCGTACTCGCCATTGAACAAATCGACGTCCACATTGCCGCCGATGCCGTGGACTTTGCCTACGTCGGTATGCTGCCAGAAGGCCCAATCGCCTTCGTATTGGAGTTTGTCCACGTAGTAGTGGGCAATCCAGAAGGGATAGTCGGCGAACTCTTTTCCGTCAAGGTATTGCGTCTTGAACTTGTAACTGGCGTAGATAATGGGTTTGACGCCATAGTGCTGCTCTACGATTCGCAGCCATTTGAGCACGTCTTTGCGCAGTTGGGCGCGGCTGTAGCCTGTTGAACCGCCTACATTCACTTCGACATCGAGTACGGGCGGCAAATCGCCTGGCTCAAGTTGCACCATGCGGCAGAAGAACTCTGCCTGGTTCTTGCTTGGTGTCTGTGAAGAGAAGAAGTGGTATGCGCCACGGACCAGACCATTGCGTTTGGCCTCGAAGAAATTGCGGTTAAAGTTTTTGTCGAACTGGTCGCTGCCTTCGGTTGCCTTGATGAAGACGAACTGCACGGCGCTGCCTTGCAGGTCAGCATTGCGGAGCATCTCCCAATCGATGTCTTCCTGATAATGTGAGATGTCGATGCCACGGACACTGCCCTCGGGGTATTCGACATCGCCATAGAGTGCCTTCCAGCGGAAGGAATAGGGTCCAACGAAGGAGCGGTAAAGGAATACTGCGTAGGCCACGAACACAACGCACAGGCAACCCACGAGTACCCACAGGGGTATGCGGCGAAAGATGCTCTTGTTTTTTTTCTTCTTGCGCCCAGTGGCGCGCTTTGTGGTGGTCTTGCGCTTGGCAGTAGAGGCGGTGCTTGTTTTGCGCCTTGCAGTTGTTGCCCTGCCTGAGGAAGCGGTCTTGCTGGCGGAAGTTGCCTTGCGAGACTGCGCACCAGTGCCTCTGCCGGAACCGTTTGCCCCAGCAGCGCCCTCATGCTTAGCGCCTTCTTTTCCACTCACAGCCAATGCAGCAAAGAAATTACGAATTACGAATTTGGAATTACGAATTACGAATGTCGCTTCGCGATGATGAAATGAAGAATTAAAAATTTAGTCATTCGTAATTCTTGCATTTCGCTCCAGCGAAACATTCGTAATTCGTAACTCGTCATTCGTAATTGTTAATTGAAATCTGTCTCTGACCCACGCCCCTTTTCGAAGAACACAGGCCAGAGACAGAGGTAAAGACAATCGTGTTGTTTAGTCGATGGAACCGCCTTGCTCCAGTTTGAGCGTCATGGTCGGCTGGTCGCAAACCTCGGTGGGGCCGAAGTACTGGATGGGGCCTGGATAGACGTAACTGGTCTGGCGTGCCCACTCTGCGCGGTGTGCGGCAAAATACTTGAAGGGAGCGCCGTCGAGTTCTACGAGTGCCTTGCGAATCACGGGCTTCATCTTGCCGTTGCGCTTCTCCATGTTCATCATCATGGTGATGGGCACACCACCTGCAATCCACTCAGCAGCGGGTGCGGTAGTGTTCTTCACAATCGACATGTAGCCGGTGACGCCAGCGTCAATCAGGCGGCTGGCATTGAAGCCCAACGCATAGCAGTAGTCAGCGTCGTAGTTGGAGGGAGCGGCGCAGCGTCCTTCGTAGCCGAAGAAGTGGTGCTGCGTGGCAAATTTGCCCACGTACTTGCCTTCGCGCTTCCAGTCCTGCAGTTTGTCGGCAACCATCTGTGCGAGCAGCACTTCGGTTTCGATGAGGCTCACCTGAACATTTCCGTGCGGGTCGCGGTCGAGCGCCAGCTGGCGTGCCACCTCGGTGGGCAGCGAGTTGAAGATGCCGAGAGAGCGCTTAGAGATGTGGCTCTTCACGTAGTCGAGCAGTTTGCTGCGGCTGTAGTCCTTGGCCTCAGGTTGTGCCAGCACATCGTTGAGTTCGGCAATGAGGGCCTTGATGGCAGGGATGAATTCAATGAGTCCTTCGGGAATGAGGACAGTGCCGAAGTTGTTGCCATCTTCAGCGCGCTTGGCAACGGCGGTGGCAATGTATTCCACGACCTCGTCGAGGCTCATGCCCTTGGCTTCCACTTCCTCGGAAACGAGGCAGATGTTGGGCTGGCACTGCAGGGCGCACTCCAGGGCGATGTGGCTTGCGCTGCGGCCCATCAGTTTGATGAAGTGCCAATATTTGCGTGCGCTGTTGCAGTCACGCTGGATGTTGCCAATGAGTTCGCTATAGGTCTTGCAAGCGGTGTCGAAGCCGAAGGAAGTCTCAATCTGAGCGTTCTTCAGGTCGCCGTCGATGGTCTTGGGGCAACCAATGACCTGAACGCCGTAACCCTTCTGGGCATAGTATTCAGCCAGCACGCAAGCGTTGGTGTTGGAGTCGTCGCCACCAATGATGACGAGCGCGCCAATGTTCAGTTCGCGCAGAATTTCAATGCCGCTCTCAAACTGCTCAACGGTCTCAAGTTTCGTGCGGCCGCTGCCGATGATATCGAAGCCGCCAGTGTTGCGATACTCGTCGATGATGTCGGCAGTCAGTTCCATGTACTTGTGGTCAACGAGGCCGCCAGGACCGAGGATGAAGCCGTAGAGGCGGCTGTTGGGGTTCAGGCTCTTGATGCCGTCGAAGATACCGCTAATCACGTTGTGGCCGCCAGGTGCCTGACCGCCGCTGAGAATCACGCCCACGTTCTTAACTTCGTGTGCTTTGTTCTCGCCCCCCTCAAACTCAATGACGGGCAGGCCATAAGTTTTGGGGAACATTTCCTTAATCTCTGCTTGGTCGCCTACGGAATGGGTTGCGCCACATTCCTTTACTTTCACGCTGCCCAGCAGTGCCTTAGGCAGTTTGGGCTGATAGGCAGCACGAGCCACCTGCAAATAACTCTTCTTCATAATGTGCGTTGTTTGAATTAAGAATAATACTAAATTTGGCACAAAGTTACGCAAAAAAACTCAATTCGCAGCAAAAAAACGTACAAACAAAGCGAAAATCGGTGAACTTATGCTAAAAATGCGGCTGCTGCGTCGGGTTTCTCAACTGCAGATGGCGGCGAAAGGGTGCTTAGTTTGAAAACGAGTGCGGTGGTTTTCTAAAACGACTGCAGTCGTTTTCCAAAACGAGCGCAGTCGTTTTTGGAAAAGAAGGTTTGGGATTTTTCGCCTATGCAGGGAAAAGCGAAGGACGCTATTCGGCAAAAAGGATGTAGCAGGCGGTGAGGATGAATGCGGCGGCAATGAGGATGTTCATTGCCGGATAGAACTTCTGGCTGATGCGCTGAAAACGGTTCATCTTCTTCTGCCCTTTGCCCATGAGCAGGGCGATGAGCGCAGGGGGAAGGGCTGCGCCGATGGCGTAGGCAACGGGCCAAAGGATGGTGTGGGCAGACTGAATGGCATTGGGGAGCATGACGCCAAAGTAGAGCACAGCGCTCTCTGGGCAGAAGGCCAGTGCAAGGAGCAGGCCGAGGATGAGCGGGTGCTTGATGCCCTTGATGATGGGCTTGGTGTGGTGGCAGTCGCTGTGCTGCTTGTGGGGATGGAGCGCTTTTGCGATGAACACGAGTGCAAAAGCGAAGAGCAGGAATGGCATGACGCGCTCAATGAGG
>Ga0065711_1045569_pt1 | contig 13397 bp, 5 predicted proteins | sample Hoacrofraction12_FD_59098 | JGI IMG/M metagenome (GOLD analysis project Ga0065711, IMG submission 59098) | Hoatzin crop microbial communities from Cojedes, Venezuela - Epithelial fraction 12 v2 (version 2) | ecosystem: Host-associated > Birds > Digestive system > Esophagus > Crop | place...
GCCAGGTTGGATGGAGCTCTGAGCAACCTGGTCTGGTGGAAGATGTCCCTGCTCATGGCAGGGGGGTTGGAACCAGATGATCTTTAAGGTCCCTTCCAACCCAAGCCATTCTATAAATCTGTGACAGTAAGATTGAAATGCCACAGCAAGCAAAATGAAATCCAAGAAGTAGTCTTGGTCAGTTTTTTCTGTTCACCACGATGTTTTACTGCTGAAGTACTTGTCATCCTTTTCTTTGATTTCTCTGTATCATCACAATTCCTGTTAGAAACAAGAAGAGCTGGTTTTCAAGATGGCATTGCAATTTTTTTAGTACTTTTCATATAAAGTAATAATTGCTTCTGTAATTGCCTGAATAGCAAGATGATGTACATGCATGCTTGTGTGCATGTTCATATATAACTTTAAAAAAATATAGTTTTAGAAATAAATCAATATTTAGTTCCATATTACTGAAGTATCAACACTGCCAAACATCATATGCAAGGCTTTGTACTGCAATGAATTTTCACAGTATTGAAAAAAATGTGCATCTGGAGAACTGTTTTAAAGCAGGAGACAAATACAGTGAGTTCAGACATGAACAGGAGTTGAAACTTGGCTTTAACCCCCTGTATCTTGCCATAATTACTAGAACCTTGCCTGCAAAACATGGTCGCCTGCAAAATGTGTGTCCAAAAATAACTAAGCACTATAAAAATTATTAGTATGAAATGTGTTTCATTGAAGACATTGCTAGTCAGGCACCTTGGGATGGTTTGGATCTTGATCCAGTTGTATCTAAGAACTGCTCACCTAATACAAAACACGGAGGGAATAATCTCCAGGCAGGTAGTCTCGAAACTGATTCTGTACCTAGCCAGCTTCTCTTCCAGGATAAGCATGGTGATTATTTCCTCAATAATTTTATTGTAAGTATTTGGTGAAAGAATAAGGAAGATGTGAATAGTTAATCCACAGATTTAGCGGCTGGGGGAGGAGTGTCTTTTATGGCCTGTCTCTCCAGTTTTTGAGACAAAACCATTTTTTTGAGGAGTAACTCCAAATAAACTTCCAATAAACTGCTTCCAGCTCTTTCTCTTACATGCTTCTCGGTGTCAGGGTGTAATCTGGACCTTTGAGGTATTCCTAGTCTTTCTGTGGTACTTAAATAATCTACATATTTATTTGGCTTGTCTTGCATAAAGACGACGGACTCATGCGAAATGCTGTATGAAAACATTCAACTTCTTTCTTTTTTCCCCCCAGGGTTCACTCCATCTCCTGTTGCTCAACCACAGCCATCAGCTGGCCTTAATGTTGACTTTGAGTCTGTGTTTGGAAACAAATCTTCCAGTGTTGTCCTAGATTCTGGTGGTAAGACACTCACTAAAATAGATGACATATGTCCTTTAAGTTTTTTTTATTCCTGAGGTATAAATCTCTTAATCTCTATTTACTCATACTGCTGTGACAGAGTTCTGGCTGAAGAAAAGAAAGCTGGCTTTAAAAGGTCACTAGCAGCATTCTTCGTCCAAATTTTCTTTGGTAATCAAATAAGTTTTCCTCAAATGCTATTTCTACATGCACCCTTCTGAAATGTTTAGATAGGTTTTCTTCACTTAAATAATTTGTGCATTAAAACTTTACACAGTGAACAGCTTTCATTTTTACACACTTCCCACTGAAATTAGGTCTGTGTTTGCAGAGTGTGGTCGGGAGAGGTAAAGTTGCATCTTCATTTTATATATCTGTGCAACACATTTGTGGCAATTCTTTGCCCACGTGTTACTCCTGATGTTAAGATTATTTCAGAAAATGATAAATTATCCAAACATACACAGTAAATTTGTATTGTAGTAATAGTACTCTTTCTGTTCTTTTGAGCATCTGGAAAGTAAATACTTTGGATCTTTTGACATTGGACTCTTGACGTTGGATTCTTTCTGGGCAAACCACAGATCTGTTAAAAGCAAATACAGAAGTGTTTTTGTAAGACTGAAGTACTCAAGATGCTTATTTTGTTTTACATTTTGATTGCTTTGCAGTCATTGTGAATCCATTCCATGTAAAACTGATGTTATGTAGGTTAAGCTGATCAAGTAAAATCTCCTTTCTGTAGTAAATATCTGCTTTACCAAGAGGCACAACGAGTTTTATCCTTCTTGTGTAGTGTAGCATCACTGTGTTAAATCAGTGTAGCCATGGTGTTGAATTTGCTGTCTGTTTAATTGAATGTCACGACGTTTGTGGGAGGCCTGTGATTCAAATCACCACTTTTGTGTTTATCATCCCAAGGCTTTGATGAATTAGGTGGTCTCCTAAAACCAACAGTGGCCTCTCAAAACCAGAGTCTTCCAGTTGCCAAAGTACCGCCTAACAAATTAGTGTCAGATGATCTGGATTCATCTTTAGCCAATCTTGTAGGCAGTAAGTATTGAACCACTAACATATAAATACTTGTTAAATTCTCTCAAACGGGTAGAATTTCAATAGTATCTCTTTCTACTTTGTGGCAGATTTGGGCATTGGAAATGGAACTACTAAAAAGTGAGTATGTTTAGTCAAAAGTCGAGCATTTTGATGTTGTTGATAGTACAATTTTCTGAAAGCAGAGGTTCAAGCCTGTGTGTAATAGCATAACGTGAACTTTCGGAGCACGTTTGGGATTGCGCTTTGTTTCGCGTATGAGCTATAGTGAGCTGTGAGAGCTGCTGGAAGGTGACTGTAGGCTGAGTGGTAGTGACAGCAGTAACAGCAGGCAAGATGTCCTCCTGTTTCCGATTCCTTTCAGGCTTTGTATATGTTTAGGAAATAAATTCATCAAAACTTTTTTTTTTGTAGTTGTAGGTAATCTTAGCACACCTTAGAAATACTTTGTGTGATCCGAGTGTGTGCAGAGCTGTATTAATGACTGTGAAATGACAGCCTCTGACTTGTGGTTGACCTTTAGAGAGGTGAATTTTGAAGCAGGCTGTGTTCTTGAATAGCGAACACCTGCTCTAGCAGCAAAGTTGGGCATGTGATTAGCAAATTTCAGGCTGATTGGGCCCATCTGTGCCAACTCTGAAATCATTCACTAATCTAGTATGTGTTTGCTCCCAACTAAACTGTCTTGACCCACGGAAAGCCAGCTAGACTAGACTAACTTACCTCTGCTGGGGAGCTGGACTGAGATCAGGTAAAGCTGAGGTGGCTCGTGTTGAACATCTCGCCTTACTCTTCGTAGCCAAAACAAGCTGTCATGAGACCTTTTATCAACTCCTTTGCTAAATGAGTTTCTTCACTAACAGAAGAAGCCACATTTCCAAGAGGACACATTGTTTACTTGAGGGAGTTTGTAAGAAAATCCAATGTTTTCTAACAGTTCTTAAAAAAATTTATTTGAAGTGATGTAAACTGGACTCAGCCAGGTGAAAAGAAACTAACAGGTGGTTCCAACTGGCAACCCAAGATTGCACCTACAACTGCGTGGAATGCTCCAACGTTGGTAAGCGAATACTCATTTTGAAATAGCAACTTCCCTGCAACTGAGAGATGCATGCTGATCTATAACAGAGAAATCTGAAAGTGGCCTGTAGGCCACTACAGTTGCAGTGAAAGGGTAGCAGAAGACTGAAGTGCTCACTCTGAGATGTGCAGTGCTTCGATTTGTTTTTCTTAGCTGTGCAGTTCTAGTAAATAGTTTGTGATGTGACATGTGCGGGTTTAGCGTAAACTTCAGTAGTGTTTGACCAGCCTCTCTGGTCTCTCTCGTGGCAAGATAGCAGCCTTCGCGTTTCACTGGGCTGACATAAAACTGAATTCGGGAGGGGGGGCAGGGGGGGCACTTTGCAGTCTAGAAAGTAGAAGTGTGAAAAATGTGTTGTTTGGGTGCACTGATACCTCGAGTATGGATATGTTAGAACTCGGTCCCCGCTGGGGGTGAGAAGAGCCCGAGGAGTTAATGCTCTTGGTATTTGTAGAGGTGTCTGTGCAGTCATGTGGGCCGTAGCTTTCTTAATGTAACTGCGGCTTTCCTGGCCCAGTGTGCGCAGTTGCTTTTGATGCGTGTCAGTTTTGGTGATGGACTTCATGGTGTCTGTTGTGGCAGGTAGTATTGGCAAGGATTGGGGGGCAGCACGTAGAGCGAGGGCTCTTAATCACATGTCAAAAAAGAAAAGAAGAGTTTACATGAGTAGTTTTCACAATGGTAACAGAGCATTTCTGCATGTGAATCCTACTTGCCCTTTCACCACCCACCTGGAGAACCGTACGTGGACAGAGCAGGTAACAAACCGTCCCCGAGGATTTACTGCATCTGACTCTGTAACTGATGGGGGGGGGGGTTGACTCCGCAGTGTAACAATACAACGCTGTGGATTGGGAGAGAGCAATCTTGTCTCCCTGGATCCACCACCTCTTCCCTACTGGGTGTCCCCTACCAACTCACACCACTTACTATGTAGGGAGAAATGTCTGTGGGCATTCCCGGAGGGTGTGTAGGTGTTGAAGAAACCGTAGCTACTCATTGCTTTAATGACTAGTGGTTTGAGTTCACTTGTGTGCTTGAATCTGTTTAATAACTCATGTCTTGTATATACATCTTCTTGTGATCAGTCATTACGTTTAACAGCTTTTATTATTTAGAGATACTGCTGAGACACTTCTCTTCCTGTGAAACTGTTCCATTAACGTAAAAATCCTGAAACAGAAATGATCAAGGGGGGGAAAAGAAGTTTGTTTTCCTCTGCTGGTCTATTTATTGTGGAGTTGCTGCTGCTTGCTACATAAATATGCTTTTGAAAATAAGGCTTTCTTGTCTTTGGAAAAAAGGCATATACCAAATAAATGGACTATGCAAAACAGCTGCAAACCTAATAACAGTGACAGTATCACAGGTGTACGTTGTCCCAGTAAATGACTTGAATTACAAGAATGTGTTGGGATAAACATTTAATGTATTTGTGAACTAAAATGCTATCTGTGTATATTCCGTTGTGTAAGTATTTGCTTCTAATCCAGTGTTATTGCATTATGTAATTGTTCTCCCTGGGAAATACAGAATGGCATGCATTTTCCACAATACGTAAGTGAAACAACCCACAGCCTTTTTGCAATCAACTGGCATGCTGATATTAACCACTGCTGTTGCAGAATCTCATAACCTTCTTGCTATTTACACATTTCTCATTTTTAAAATCTTTGGTGTGCCAAAAATTGAGCTTTTCCTAGCATACACAAACTTCATAGGTGGTCTGCAGGCTCTTGACTCGAATGATGGCATGGGAAATATCGAGATTATTTTTCCTTGCTTTAAACTGTACCATTTGCTGCCAGAGAGCTGGGGTGTGTGTCTGTGCTGCCTTTAATGCACTTGGTGAATTTTGAATGAAGATAAAATTGTTTGTGTTTGAATAACTGCATGAAACCTCACGGGCTTCTGTTATACTTGGCACTTTATCCACATTTATGGTAGATTTATTTTATTTTTATTCTAATGGGGAGAGACCAATATGTCACTAATGCTCAGATGAAAAAAGAAGATCCATGCTGACAGTTAACAAAGGGCAAGCGATAACCTGTGCTTGCTGTCTGAGGAATGCAGTCTTTCATTTCAAAGGATGTTTTTTCTTTGTCACCAATGATATTGGTCTTTCCCTGTGTTCTGTTTTTATTGCAGGGTAACTCTGTAACTAAAGGATGGTAGGTCCATACTTGAGCACTCAAAAATAAATTTAGTCAGCATGTTTGTGTGTGTGTAGGTGGGGATACACAAGCAAAACAAAAAAATAAGTGATTTTTAGGATAGCTTTGCCAGTTGTGTGCAATATGTGCATAGGACTCAGCCTAGATAAGTCATGATGGGAGAAATCCATTCTGATGGCAGTTGAAATGCCAGCGACACTGGCTACTCCCTGTGCAGAGGCAGCTGATATCTTAGAACTGAGTCAGAAGCAGCTTTGCTGATGTCCTATTCGTGTTGTTACAATTTATCTGCTTTAATTAATGCAGTAATATTAATACTTTGTCACTTCCCTCTTTTCTGTATCAGTAATCTCTGTGCACCAAGAAATACATGTGGTCTTTGTCTTGTCGTGAATAATAATCCCCTAGCGATAGCATGAAAACTAGATGGGTTTTTTTTTGGAGGAGTGACTAACAGGAAGTGGAGTGGATAAACAGCAAATTGTCTGAATATTTATAAGCACCAATTTATAGTTTGAAAAAACCCAACTTTTTTTTTGTCCTTGTAAGAGTTAATACTAGTTTAGAAAGGAGATCATGAAACTGTAGAACAAAGAATATGGTAAGGATATGAAGAACTGTCTTTAATGTATTTTTCTTTCTAAGAGTTATCAGATGGTTTTTTAGGTAGATGTTGCCAAGTTGTTTACAGAATGTAGCTTCACCCCAGCAGGTTTTGTCTGTTGACAGCAATCTTACTGTAACTTCATACCAGTTAACTCAGGTTAAGGGTAACAAACCTATCTGGAGAGGACTAAGAGGACTTTTGATCTGTTCAAATTCTCTGTGCCAAGTGGGTGAGAGAGAGGGAATGCAAGCTGAATATTCATGTTAAAGCATATTAAAGCATGGTAGGAGAACCCCCATAGCGTGTACATCCTGGCTAAAGAGAAGAGAATTCCTGTAATGTCAGTAGAAGCAATGGTAATTTGGTCTTTGAGTCTTTAGAAATTCTCTCTTAAGACTCCTTGTGCACCATTACTAACTTTGAAATATAAGTATGTACTTCATGGGATTAAAAAAATGCTTCTGCTTCCTGGGTTTTCTCTCCCAGACTTCCGCCTCACACGGCATTCTTTAAACAGGATGCTGAGAGGAATGGTAGCCTGCAATTTTAGTGTAATCAGCTAGAATCCCAGCAGGTTAAAAGCAGATACGTAACTATAGATTTGCCAAGATCACCTAGAAACTTCAGCTTAGGCATCATATTCCATCTGAAATAATTTGGATACACTTATACACAAGACTGCAAAACCTGTTGATTCTGTGCTGTGTTGATAATAAGCTCAGTGCTGCAGCTGACCCTTAGAAAGCGATGTCGTACCAGTGTGCAGCTGGTCTCTTCTCCTCTCAGTTCACCTCTGTTTCTCGCCCCAGGCGCCGCCGGTAATGGCATACCCTGCCACCACGCCGACAGGAATGATGGGCTACGGGATGGTGAGTGGAACTGCCGCGACTCGCAGCGCTCGGGGGCTGGGGGCCGTTTGCTCACTTGCGCTTTGATAGCGTTTGTTTTTCTGAACTGTTTTACTGAAGACTGAATTTCAGCTCCTGTTGGTTTATTCTTCACCAGATCATGAAGTCTTGGTTTTCTGAACTACTTCAGTGGGTTTTCTCTGAAATTAAGTCTGCTCTTTCTTACCTCACTTAGTTTTTCATAAACTGTTTAAGATTAAGACAGTGTCTGTTCTTGGTGGGCTTTATTGGTGTAGAAATAAGTGTAACATAGAAATAACTGTATCCTGTGAGTATAGGTAGCTACATTCATGACAGGAATATTTTATCGGTGAAGTTTCCTAAATACTTGCTCCCAACCTCAGCAAAAGGTGTCTGTAATCATAGAATCATTAAGGTTGGAAAAGACCTCTAAGATCATGAAGTCCAGCTGTCACCCCAACACCACCATGCCTGCTAAACCATGTCCTGAAGTGCCAGATCTGCACTTTTTTTGAACACCAAATGATTGATGCTACAAAACTGCAAGCTTGTGACACTGCCTGACACTGCCATGCGTTGTGGTGTCTGTTGAGAATTTAAGCTTAGTGACGCACCAGTACTGGAAGGCTTTTGACATAAACCCAACCTTGCTGCTTGTTGCTCTGAAAAGATGTCAATTTTTTGTTCTTATCTCAAATTTTAAAATATTTCTGAAAGGCTATGCCTTAACTCCTCCTTATTAGTATGGTTTTTATGTAGCACAGCTTTGCTAGGCAAATAAAAGGGAGAGAGAACTTCCTTGGAACTTAATCTGTTAAATGGTTCACAGATCAGTGTAATAAAATAAGCTGAAAGTTTCATCATGTAATCAAATGAGATTAATGATAATTTGTATATGTTCAATAAGTGAACTGCAAAAGCATCCAGCTGCGTTCTTGAGGGCCTTTTGAGAGAGTATCACATTCCCCATTATCCATCCATGAACTCCTGTAGTATGTGCTGTGCAAAGTCTTTGTGGTTGAACTGCCTTTAGTGTTGATTCAAACTTGATCTACACAGCTTTGCAGTGGCGGTGCTGAAAGCCTTTCCTTAGTTTGATTCAGCAGCCGGGGAAGGTGACGTGTTCAGTGTATAGGAAGGAATCTTGCATGTTTCGTAAAGCAGCTTTCATCGTGGGGTTTAAATGCCGATGGCAAGTGGGAACTGGCATTAATAGGCGCCGTAGCTTCGTTATCCTGAGGGGTTGTTACTTGTTCAAGAGCATGCAGTGTCTGAGCAGGTGGGTGAGACGGGCTGTTATGGAGTGACCAGCAGGCTGTGTAACATGTCATGAGAACTGTCCTGGCTCACTCACTTTGCTCGTGACATTTACTGCTAGGAATCGCTGAAATGTTGACCCATTTTACAACCTTTGTGTCTGATTTTTCCTAAAAGCAGTAGTAGGTACCATTGTTTTGAGCACGGCTGTTTCTCGGTGGCAGTCGAGTACCAGGCTTCTCCCTTGGTGAGGGCATACTGGGACAGGTAGTTTCGGTGGTACCTCAGCATTCCCTGGCTGCTTCATCATCCCAGCGATTATTTTGAACTTACTTTTTTGTAGGGTGTTTTCATCAGGGTCGGTTTCTTGTGTGGGTTCACCATGTGATTGCCCAAACAGCTGGCTGGTGTGATAGGAGTACCACCAGGAGCAGTCAAGGAGAAGCTGCCTGGGACAGGGATTGCTTCGGTGGGGCTGCTGCTGGGTGTCAGCCCCAGCCTGAGGGGAGTGCCAAAAACAGTGCCAGAGATGGACGTCGATGTGAAATAAAGAAAACCTGGCTTCTAAGACCATTAGGATATGCTAAACTCTTAATTTGGCTCAGCCCAGAGTGTCAGTAACACTTTAGACTTCAACTGCATAATGACTTAGCATTGATTGTCCATACAGGGCTCTGAGCAACCTGATCTAGTTAGTGGTGTCCCTGCTCGCTGCGGGGGGGTTGGACTAGATGACCTCTAGGGGTCCCTTCCGACCCAAAACTTTCTATGATTCTATGATAGTTCTCCATTTTCAATTTTTCTTCAACTCTCAGCTTTGCGTTGGTATCTGTAAAACTGTTCTTGTGCTTTTGAGGGTAGACAGGGAAGCGCTGTCAGACCTCAGTTTGGGGAGCAAGAGGACGAGGACAAATGCTTGTGCTTAAACAAGTGTTGCAGTGTTTCAGATCTTCGCAATAAGACATTAAATGGGCTCAGTTGTTACTGAGAGTATTCCTTGAAAAGGCTCTAATGGTCCTTTCCAGTAATCTTTATTTACAGAATATTGTAGAAAGATCTTATATGATTGCGTATATCAAATATGAGCAAGATTCTTCACCTGTTTACCATTTTCCTTTCTCTCCTTAAATACTTGCAATGTGTTAATGCTGTGTGTGACTTGATGTTGTCTGGATTTTTTTAGCCGTCACAGATGGGAGGCATACCAGTAATGACACAGCCAACTTTAATATACAGTCAGCCAGTCATGAGACCACCAAACCCTTTTGGCCCTGTACCAGGAGCACAGGTGCGTACATTCGACATCATTGGTGCTAGGAACAAATCACAGCTGGGTCAGTTCCTTTAAAAGCATATTGGTATCTTCTTGTGTTGGACAAGTGTGGTGCACAAGCCCAGGACTTGATGTCAGGGTTGCTTCCTAGGTTTTTATATTGAGGTTGGCGGCACCAAAGCTCATTCTACAGAGAAGAGGGTAGCGCGTGAAGGCATCGTTTTTCAGGGGATGTGGCTGAGGTGAAAGGATAAGAACAGCTCGTGGCTGTGCTGTTTGCTGCAGACAGGCTTCTTCCCAGCGTTTGTGTTCTCTGCTGCTTTACCTCTACGTGTGGCTTTGAGATTGCGCTCTTACAGCTTTCTCCGAAGGATACGTGGTGCTGTTCTTAGACCTGTTACATGTCCAAGTGTTAGATTATAATGTGACCAAGTCTGGCAGTATCTGTCAAGTTTTTTTTGAGTGCTTAATGACAGCATTTTGCAGGGGATGAACAAGGTGTGTGTAGCCTTTGAAGTCTATTAATGCTGTAGTTTAGGTTATATATAGAAGGTAATAGATGGGTTTGAAAAGAACACGATACTAAATGTGGTGAAACTTCAGCCCAACACCTGGCTGTTCGTACTGACCCCTCTCGGTGGGAGGCACGTGGCCCGTTCATGTAGCTTTAACTATTGTGTTCTCCAAAGGTCTTCGTACTCCTCCACGGTTTTGCAGCAGGCAGCATTTACAGCACAGGGTAGATATTCACTAGCTACGCTGATCTATCTGGCCTTTCCCTGTCACGTTCAATGGAGCGTTCCTTAAACTGCCTGCTTTTCTGCTTCTCGTGATGTGTCGTGTACAGACTTGCTACCTAATGTACCGGAGTAGAAGAGCGTGCTGCGGGGTTACTGACGAACACCGAGAACAACGGACTGCATCGACACTGGCGTTGTACATACCTCGTATTGTTTGTTTGCAGACTTCTGTCACTGGGAAGTTTCCATCTGAAGTCACTTTTTTAACCCAATAGCCACCCGAAGATAGCTTTTTGCAGTAGGAAAAAAAAGAAAATAAAAGAAAAACAGGGAGGTGGAGGGATGGACAACCTTGAACCTCTTCATACTGTTTTCAGAAAATACTGAGATCATGAAGATTTTGGTGTGTTTGTGAAACAAAAGCAGTGTGGTTTTACTTCCTAGTCAAACATTTCTTTGTCGAAGTTGACATGGTACATCATGACTCTATTAAAAAAATGTAATATATTGGGACTGTATTTTGATCTTACTGTAATGAGCTCTGTCTTTATAGGTGACTGCTTAAAAACATGCATGGATAAATTCACTTAAGGGTCTTTTTGGGACTAGAGTGTGGAGGGAAACTAATTCGGCTGTAGATTGGAAAAGAGCCATAAATGTTTCTCCAATGCCTGAATCTGATCCTTTAGCAGGAGAGGCTATGCTGTGTGCTGGCAGTGGGCAGGACGTCCATTTTCTATGCTAAAACAGACAGTTTTAAATTATTTCTTTTAAAAAGTTTTATCTGGAAGGGACGCTGTTAGATTTCCTTAGCTAGAAACACAGTTTTCAACTGACTTTCTTTTGAACTTCTGAGAGCTGCTTTGCACATTCACTGTTGCTTAAGACAAGTGACTCAGTATCTTTCACGTGAGTTTGATCCTATTTCAAGGGGGAAGATGTGTTTGACACTTCTTAAATAGAGAACAAGTTAAAGGATTCTCCAGGATAAGAGGGGGTTTTACTACAGTTCCTAAAACGTCAATTTTGAAAAGTCCCCCAAAAAATCTGCGTAGCTGCCTGATTCAGTTACAAACAGGTAGGTAGGTCTGAGTAGCTCGGCGAGCCTTTCTGCTCCATTTGACACTGCAGGGCTGGGTCTAGGTTGAATCCTAGCTGGCTGTCACAACAGGAGCAAGAGGAATTAGTCACAACTGAGGTGTGTAGAGCTGTGTTTATTGTGCTTCTCTGACAACAGGTTTGGCTCCTGTGAGAATTAATTTGATGGAAAACATGCTTTCTGAATTGGTGCTTTGCTGTGTGGCGGGGAAGGGTTTTCCCACAGACACATGGTCTGCATTGCTTGTAGGTGTCATTTTCAGAAGGCTGGCATCAATAAAGCAACTTCAGTGGAACAAAGGCTGCCTGCGAGAGCTGCTGCCCCGTACGCCGCAGAGATGGCACTCGCTAACGTACAGCCATGGAGGGGAGTTACAACATGATTACACTCAATTTACTGCATGCTTAGTCTTGAGGTTCTTCTGAGAGCGTATTTGTCTGTTTAGGTTTAGTTAATACTCCTGTTGTGCCAGAAATAGGAGAATAAAGACATAAAAATGTGTGTTCTTGGGGTAAGTAAATCTTAATGAATGAATAAAGGTTATCTGAAAGGCGCACAGTCCACACTGCCCTCATCCCGCGTGGATCCCTCGAAACACCGCTACTCTAATACAGGTTTTATCCAGTGTCATCACTGCCAAAAAGTAAATTGGTTTTCATATTGGTTGCTGTCTGCAGTAAAGAAACTTGACGGTGTTAAAAGCACAATGACAGATACAAAGTTGTTGCCAGAAAATTATATTGCCAAGTTGTAGTGTGTTGGGAACTCCTCCTGCTGTGTGCACAGCCTGGTAAGACAGGCATCCCAGTGCTGTCCAGTTTCTTTATAACTTAAACTGGTATTGCTGACTTGATACTCTGAAGGATTTGTCTTTGTAAATATACTTTTTCTATGTCTAGACAAACCTATTTTGCCTCTCTCAAGTGTTGTTTACATGCATGCAACTTTACTTCTAATTGTTGCTATCAAAAGCAAGAGTAGTTTGGGTTTTTTAAGGGCAAAATAATTTGAAACTGTTGAGAAAGAGACTAGAGCAGTTGCTTCTTTGACGGTCTAGGTGCAGAAGATATTCGTAGTTTTAAAAGAAACTGGTATGTGCCTTTATGTCTTTGAACTCATAGAATCGTAGAGTGCTTTGGGTTGGAAGGAACCTTTTGGAGGTCATCTAGCCCAGCTCCCCTGCGGTGAGCAGGGACATCTTGAATTAGGGTCAGTATTTCCAGCTTGAGGAAGAAAATAATTCTCGTCATGATAAAATAGCCGGCTTCCCTCACTGCAGAATATTGTATCGTGCGCCCAGCAGAGTGAGAATGGCCGGCGCTGTGTAATTAAATTGTAGCCAGCGAAGGGGAGAGCGTGTGTGTGAGGGAGGGACAGGCGGAGTCGGTGGTCCCAGCGAGGCTGAAGAGCAGCCGGAGTCATGGCAGGCGTGAGGCAGAGTGGCAAACGCAGAGGGTTTCTGACAGGCCAGCTCTGACGTCCAGTTGACCGGGGTATAAACAACACATGGTAAGACCTGGGCGTCGTCACGCACAACAGCAGTGCTTGGATGCTCACCACCACCAAAACCATTGCCGTGTCGGCTCGTGTAAAACGGTACGACACCGACAGATCAGTGACGTGCCTGTAAGCGCTAACGTGTTCTGGTCTGATGGGCCCCAAAGGACGTAGCCTGAGGAGGAGAAGCAGCTGGGTAGTGAAAATTTTTTAAATGGTATACAGAAATTACTTGGCCTGCTGCCAGGATCCGTGTGGTGTGTAATGCTGAATTGTACAGCGGAGGTCATAGGAGTGATCACCTGCTGACGATGAAGAACGGGGTAAATGTGCAGATGAGGAAGGTGGTTGGGGGGGGGGGGGGGGGGGATGTTTTTTGGTTTGGGGG
>Ga0065711_1012938_pt1 | contig 13396 bp, 9 predicted proteins | sample Hoacrofraction12_FD_59098 | JGI IMG/M metagenome (GOLD analysis project Ga0065711, IMG submission 59098) | Hoatzin crop microbial communities from Cojedes, Venezuela - Epithelial fraction 12 v2 (version 2) | ecosystem: Host-associated > Birds > Digestive system > Esophagus > Crop | place...
GCCTGCCCTTGGCTGAGGAGGGGGGGCTGGGAGGGAGCAGGGGGGTCTGTGCCCCCATCTCTGTCGCTCTGAGGGGCGGGTGCGTCCCTGTGAGCAGCCGCTGTCACCATGGGGTGGTTCTTCCCAAGGTGGTCCCACCAAAGGAACAGCACGTCTCGTGTTTTGGTGGGGGGGTTTCCTCCCCCCCCCTCCTTGGTTTTTAGACTTCTGTCAGCTGTGGATGGAAGCCACAATGTTCTGGGAGCTGCTGACTGCATTAAGGGTTGAGCGTTTCTGTCCCTAGCGTAACGTACTCGGCGCAGATGGGTAGCTTGGGTCTTGGAGAAGTCTTCCCTTTCCCTTCGTGAGGAAAGGGCCTTCAAAGTGAGAGCTCTCTTTGCGTCCTGTTTGCTGGCAAACAGTTCTTTTCCCTTGGAGTTCAGTAGCCATGGGGCCGTCGAAAACAGAAGCGGAAAAGCAGAGCATCATCCTGATCAGCGACGATGAAGCTGAGAGCACGCTTGGGAACTCAGTGCTGGTGGTGGACCCACAGGGTACGTACTGTGCTCTCGTTGTCAGTTAAGTTCTTTGCAGAACTTTTAGAGTAAACTTGTGCGAAATATTATGCAGTGTGCTTAAAATGTGTCTTTCTGCTGCTAGGAAAGCAGGGTACTCCAAAAATAAATAAAACCAGGAGGAACTGCCATTATTTCATAACTTCGGGGATTTCTGTGATGGCACTGCTTACACTAAAGGATACTGTTCTGTGGTTTCAAAATATTGCAAACTTAGCTTGGAGTGGGCCTTTTCGATGTCGATTGGATCCTGTTTGATTACCTCTGTTTTGATAGTGTGTGAAAGCCTTTTGTCCCAGGCCAGTGTGCCATTCCTATTGGCACCATGTGAAATCTTGAGAGAATTTGTGCTTTAAAGTGTTTTTAAAAAATAAATGTCAATAGCTGGTGGAATTTGTAATAAAGTTGTCGTTACCTTTATGTTTATTTATACCACATGTTCTCTATTCTACAGAGGAGTCTGCCCGGGAAGAGAAGAAATCTGAAGAAGTTGTGGATGAGGAATGTGAGCTAATGGTTACTTTCTGTAAACAAGCCAAAGTGATGCCTCATGCCAGATACGACTGCACAATGCACCCGTTTGAGTACGTTCTGTGATGCAGAGGTTCATCGGGGCTTCTGTTTTCCACACTTAGTCCATCTGGTCAAGTAACCTTGTTAGCTTTTTAACCTCTGAAAGCAGGAGGAGAGTTGGGTTGAGCGTGTAACTTGTTTCATAAATAACCTTCTGTTTTTTCAACTCTGTAGGCGAATGGAATGTGATACGTGCTCGCCCCTTGGAAAAAATGCTGACATTTGTGATCAGTGCTACTGCTACATTTGTGATAAACTAGCTTCTGAGGTAAGGAACACTGTAATCCAGGAACGCACAACTTTGAGTAAGCTGAATTACTCAACAGTCTCTTTAAAGGAAGTCTCTTGAGCACACTAAAAGACTAAATGATACATGAAATTTGATTATTTTAACAGTTCCTCTCTGAAATGTTGATATCTGTCTGCTTCACAGTCCTACTCAAATGTGATCCTTGTCTGGGTTTATTTTTAGTAGTCCAGCCAGTTGTTGGAGTAGACATTCACTTGGTAAAAGCAAATGTACCTCCTGTTTGCTTTAATGTATTTCATGGAATCAGATTACTAAATCAGACTGCTTCTCTGCGCTGGAGAAGTGTCAGACTGTTAGACTGTCCTAACATAGAGCGAGGGAGAGGGTCACTTGGGGGAATTGGGGTTGGTTTGTTTGCATTTTTCTTAGCATTTGGAAAACTTTCGAACAGTGAGCAGAGTTGGGGTCAATGTGCGTAGACAGTGCTCTGTTACCAGTTTACAGTGGGGAGGGTGCCAGCCCAGCGTGGCTCTGTAAGGTATTCAGGAGTGACAATAAATTATTACGGGCTTTTGTTTGGGTGTTTTTTGTTAGTCGTGATATTGAGTTACTGCCGTATTGGCCTCTTGCCCTGATTGTCAGAATACTTCACTGTGGCTTTGCCGAGGTCTGTAAAGGACAAAATTAATTTAGTCCTTTGTTCAGAGGAACTAACTTTTGATTTGCTCAGCTGGGGGGGGGAAGAGCCTAAAACCTTTCCCTGTTTTTCACTTTTACAAAATAGTGCCAGAATTGGACAACCCCTTCCCTCTGTCACTGCAACGCTCACAACAAAAGCAGATTCTGGAAGGACCAGCGTGACTTTGCCTTGGCTGGTGTTCTTGTGATGTTCAATTTGGAGCTCGCAGATATAGATGCAGACCTTCGGCACGGTGGTAAGTGTCGTGCACTCCTACTGTCCTGGGAGACCTGTGGCTCGGTGGACGGCTTGTCTGCTCCACAACTCCCCTTGCAAAGGCTTGGTGAATTTTTAAGGTAGCAGCTTACTGCTGCTGGTCTCTTTCTGGGCGCTGCTGAGACCAGACACAGGTCTGCAGGTCCAGTTTTTGTGCTTTCCTCCCTCTGGAAGAAGCAACAAACCTTTCCTGGCCACTGAGATTGTGTGTGAGTAACTTGCTGAAAGTTTTACGTGGGGTACTTACGCTTGTCTTTCTGTATCTTTTAGTTTTGGGGGAGCAAAAAAAGCGCTAACCATTTCACATCTGTCTGCTCTTGCAGGAAGTCTTCTAATAAAATTTATCCAGGAGCTTTCTGTGGAATATAATAAGTATCTGGTTGGAGCAAGGATGCCTCCCACAGAACATGAATGCTTTTGCCTCCCAAAAATGCCTCCTGGGCAATGCAATAACTGTCGATCACGCAACATGGAGGTTGTATACAAGTAAGTGACAACAGAACTCAGCTACTAGCCGTGCATACTGGTCAGTGCAGACTTGCTTGCCTGAAGTCAAGTGATAATCAGAATCGTGGCACCTGATACAGCAGAAACATACTTGAGAGAACTTACTTGGCCAGGGAGCTATTAAATTGCACTTGGATGTAGTTTAAACACACACTTAAATACGTCTTAAGTACAACTTTAAATACATCTCTTGTGCTGTGTAGACACTTGATAATATCCCCTGTTATTACAACCTGGGAAGGCATGAAACTAAAGCCTGTATTTTTACTAATGTGTTTTTTAGGATGGGGTTTGGCTTTTACTCCATGGTGTGTGCCTTTAAAATGCTGAAAGTAACAGTTATGCAAATACCCTGTCACTATCTTATAAATGGTTTTCAAGGAAAAGCAAGTCAGTTTTCTCTCAGACTATATAATGGTCATAATTGCTGTTTGTTTACAAAGTACATCATTTCAAACGCTTTATCTTATGGACTACTTAACTTTCTTAGGTATTCTGGAGTTTTTGCGCTGGTAACAAGATTTTTAAATCAGGCAGAAAAAGAGAGTCCCAAAGCTGCTGCTGTCATGTTTCTGGGAGCAGCTAAAGAGATAGCGCTTCATAAAGACCCTGCTTTGTAAGTATGTGGTTCCACATCTAGTGTGTAATCTTTGTTTGCTTCTCAAAAGGAGGAGACGAAGTGAGAGAGTTTGGGTTTTCCACTGAAGTGTCAGGACAGAGTAAAGATCACAGCCCTGGCTGCAGCACGAGAGAGCAATGAGTACACCTGAGGGAGAAAAGGGATTGGTTACAGGGAGGGATCTGAGGGAAAAGAGAAGGTTAAAGGTTGGATGTGAGGGGAAGAACTTAGGTGGGATTGAGTCACAAGGGGGAGAGATGATCTCACACGAGAGGAAGGAATTTGAGATGGGAACTGGGAGGATGACAGACAGCAGATGAGTATAGAGAAGGGGAAAAGGCAGGAAGACCAGCCAAGTGTTAATTAGTGCTTTTTTCCTCCTGTCTTAGAAGCTGGCAGAACCTTGGTCATACTGCTTCATTGAAGATTGCTGTCCCTTGTCTGTTGCAAAGGTAAAATTGATCTTACCACATTATGCTGAGATGGCAATGGGTTGGTTGCTGGCTGCAAGCTTTTTGCTGGCATTTAAAATGAATTTGGAATTACTTCTATTCAGAGGCATGAAGAAATAAAGTGAATGCTTTAGCTCTTAAAAGTGAACAGTAAACTTGCACAAGTGTATAATCTTATGGCTCTGTAGTGTCAGGAACCCCTCGTCAGGGAACACGACCCCATTGAACTGCCCTAAGCACTGTCTGAGCAGAGCAAGAGCAGCCTGCTGCTGCCTGCGTGTAGACTGCAAAGGGCAGAAGAACATAAGCAACAACATGCACCGGTCAGCCTACCAGCGAGCAGGGACTTCAGCGTGCTGTCAGGTTCTACAGCTGTGTGCTACAAATCAGGATTTTTAGAAGCTGTGTTTAACATGAGTGCCTTTCTGTGAAAGCCAAGGGCAGTACCTGCTTTATTTAGAGCCACATGAACACTCAGACCCTGCTTTGTTGCCTCGAAGGAGAATAACTCAACGGGGAGCTGGAAGGCAAGAAGATGGATTAGTTTTTGAGTGGAGTCTAGGAGTGTTCTGTAAGGCCAGACCAGAAGGTGGTGTCAGGTAGCTACTTGTGGTGGTTAAGCCAAAGAGCAAATGGTGTCTGCTGGAGATCGAAACAGCAGCCTTGTCGTGCTCCACTGGGATGGGCTCGTCGGGGATGTAACATAGTAAAGTTCCCCCAGAGGCTGATGAATGAGGACATCTAGCTCACTTGGCTTAATTCATTTCTCATTTTAGCTTTGTATTTCACCTTTAACCCGAAATTCACTTGCAACAGAAGGTTAATGAATTAAGAATTAACTTTTTTCAGGAGCACTCAATAACAGTTATATAGCCTCACCTCTTATTTGAAACTAGTGACAGGTATAACCTAAATCCTGTGTCGGTTTCATTTTAAGTTACTATTCTGGAATATTTTAATTTCTGGCTTTAAAAGCACTGGAAAAGGAAATTTTTGCCTCCCTCCCCAAATTTTGGAATAAGCTCTTCTTTGCGTCAGTGTGTTACCTCCAGTTTTCAGCTGAGACAAAAATGGTTTCACCAGGTTTGAAGCTGCCAGGAGCTCTCGTTGATCCGGTTGCTTGTCAGGCTCATGGTGTGTTTCTCGCATTTACTCACTGAGGATCTTTGCTTTAAAACTGAAGACCTCAGAACCTTGGTTTCACTGGTGTTTAAAAATAACAACAAACCAGCAATACAGTTATTCACTGCAAGACTTAACACACAAATTTAAATATACATCCAAACTGTCTATCTGGCATTTAAGCAAGAAAACTCCAAACTTCTGTGGAATAGTTTCCCATAGGACCAAAAAAACCACAGCAACTTAATAGTAATTAATCCGATTTTAAGATATTTTGAGTTTTCTTATTTTTTTTTTTTCAAAACAGGATCACAACACAACTTCAGAGGATGCTGGTGTTGTGTGACTTTCCAAAGAATTTATATGAAAAGTTTGTTAATTTTTTTCAGTCCATCTCACTTCCATGTCACTGTTTTGGCTTCTCAAATAGGTATGTTTTTTGGTTTTTCTTCACAGAATATATTATTTTTTTATACTGTTGCCTGATTTGAAAACAGTTATGTAGAATGATTGTTTTCACCGATAGTGTTAGGTGTGAGCATTTTATAGGAAGATTTCAGCATTAGGTGCTTTGTATTTGTCGTCTCCTTACAGGATAAGTTGTTGTTTGATGCTATGGCTAAGTTGTTATCCATATAGTGCTTTGCTTTTTTTTTTTCTCCTTTTTTTCCCCCCCCTTCAGATGTGAGCTATAAACTTCAAGATGTTTTACTGGTAAATCTTCATGTTACTTAAGGGAAATAACTTGTGGTGTACAAACAAAACATGGTTAAAAATTACTTTATTGTTGTACTTTCAGCTTGAATGTTGTGCCGTGGGACCATGTGTTACTGACCACTGTTCTAAAAGGCCAGAATATCACTGGTCAGAGAACACAGAAAGGAAGAAAAGTGTTTCTGTGGGAAGCACTCCCTGTTATAGAGGCTCGAGTGGAGAAATTGGTAGACAACATGAAGTAAGACTGGTTTGGTCTTGTTTGGATTTTTCATAAAATGAACTCAACTTTTATATTTTGCATGGTATTTACTGCAGTACAGTGTTTTGCTAACATCGGCAGGAGTTTTGTATAATGGGGAAACATGGGAAACAAAGACACATTAGAAGCTGCCCATTGCTTCTTACCAGCAAGGCCAGTAGCTTTTTGAAGTTTTCAAAGCAGAACTGAGCCCTTTGAACGCTTCAGGACCAGAAAAGAACGTTCAAGTGGATAATTTCTTTGTTTCAGTAACCCCGGTAGGTTTTAGATGTGGATGTTTGAAACAAATTCTGTCCATCAAAGGCTGACTAGGTGGAAGATGGCAGAAAAGTGCGTTCTGGTCTCTGGGTCTTCAGAAGGCTGTATTCAAAAGAACACATTCCACTTAAAGAATTAAACTGAAAGGCAGCCTCCTGCTTTATTTTGCCAGACTACAGAGAGAATGTGTGGATAGCTTCTTGGACCTTATTTCCAGCTACCTCTTTCTGTCCATACTATTTCTATTCTGTTGTGCAGCATCTGTTCTGTGGGAAGATCTACTGTTTTGCTTCATTAATTGTAGTAAAATCTGATTTGCCTGTATATAGCTTTGCACTTCCTTCCTCATCCTGCTAACCCTTTTCTTTTTCTCCAGCTATAAAGAAGTTGTTCGCTACCTGAGAGCTGTGAAATGCAATGATACCAAAGGGTAAATGGCTTTTATACTTTTTTTTTTTCAGTTGTTTCTTTGCTGTAAGGTTGTGTCCCAGGCTGTGTTTCTTCCATGTGTAATGAACTGGCAGAATGCAAAGCAGTAGGATTTTGGCAGCTGTTTGCTAAGTGGAAGCAATGCTGCGTTGCAACTGACTTCTCCCTTGTCGAGTGTAACTTACCAGTGGTCAAGCATAATCAGATCTATACATAGGTATTGTAAAACTTCCATGTTAATGAAATCAAATACTCATTTCTTCTTTCCAGGTTGAGAGACCTTCGAGATAAAATCCCGTTCTATTTGTGTAAAACTGGAGGCTTCCTCGATGCTGCGCATTCGCTGCTGTTTCCCGTCAACAGCCTGGCCTGCTGCACTGCCTGCCGGATAACGCCGCTGCAGTTTGAGGCCTACCTGAAGATGTTCAGGACAGGCAGCGTGCCTGCTGGGAAGGATATGCTAGACTCTGGGCCCTGGGTTACAGTTGGCAAGTGTGATTTCTTGCTTACATATGTTTAGAACCTTGCTTAATTACAGTGGTTACTTTTTCATTAAATCTAGTAACATTCTGAACCTAACTATAGATTGTGTGGACTGAAGCATGGTACATAACGCTAGGTAGGAAGAATGGCTTCATATTTGAGCATGAATTTTAGTACACTTCACACACGACGCTAGTTTTGTCAGCTGTGAGGTTGTTTTGCCGAAGGCAACTTTTTAAAAGAAAATACAAAGCTCTCTATTACATCATGGCATTACCAATGGCAGTGTGTAACAGCGTTATGGTAGGTCTCAGGCTTGACCTTGAGCAGAAAAGCTGCCTGATGTAATACACAGATCGTGAAACCCTGTCCATTCTGTCATTAGTTTAGCCACTGACAACTGTGACCGTTTATCTTGGTGCGTGCTGCTTGTCAAGGCGTATTCTGAAATGAAAGATTTGTTTTGGAGGTGCTCAGCTATCAGTAGAATTCTTAGATGTATGAGGTGCTGACAGTGTGTATTGCACTGGGGTGTGATGTAGACAATGAAGACTTTGTTCTGTGATGGCTTAGTCTAAATTGTATTCAGTTCTTTGCAGCTTTCCAGAATAGCGTTCTACAGTTGATGTTGGTTTTCAGTTCAGAACCTGCAAAATACTGTAAAATAGCTGTAGGCACTCATTTGTTTCTTCTTGGTAGGTTTCTGTAGAAACGTATCTGTAGGTTCATGTCTTGTTTGTGTTCACACTCTGTAGTTATTCAGGCAATGTAAGATCTGTTTTGGATTTTTTTCTTCTTGCAGGGCCTCCCTTGAAAGATGGTGTTCTAATTAAGCAGGCGCTCAAACTCCTTTACAGCAACGTGTTACTGTACAGGAATGTGAGTCTGTATTAAAACTCTTCCTGTGGCCCATCGAGTGTTCTGTGTAGTACCTGGTTTGTCCAGTTACTTCTCTAATGCAAGGATTTGCTGTCAGAACCCTTTTCCCTTTGGATAGTTTACACCTCCGATCGGGTTTGACTTTGTAAAATCGATGTTCTGTGTTTCAGCCTAAATGCTGGAGTTCCCTCATCATGATCTTGGGTAGCAGCAATTTGCTGGAAAAAACTGGGCACCTACATCCCCTGTCGCTGAAAGAGCCACCGCTGGAGTTCCAAAAGGTAACGGAAACACTGCTGTGAAACGGGAGAATCTCGTCTTGGTTTTATACGAGACTTCATCTGATGCAGGCATTGGCTCATTCTTTTAAATACTAAAGCCTGCTCAGTACTGAGGTTAGCTTTGCAGTGCCTCCTCAATTTCTCTGGTGGTATGTGCCAAATGTCACACTTTGCAACATGTTGTGATTCGGGAGTGTTAAATGCAACAGTAGACAGATTTACTTTGCTCACAGCTCAATGCCTACTGCTGATTCTGTATCATTTCATGTTGAGAGGGATCAGAAAATAAAATGGATAGGAAGGCAGTTCAGGTAGTCCTAAAGAGCCAGTATCTGGGTGTTTTTGTCACAAGAACTGTCTGCTCAGTGTAGTAGGTTAAAATGAAAAGGTTATGTGATATGGTTTGGTTAGTGCTGCCGAGCTTCAGCTTTCCCCGAGTATGGCATTGAACAGTCAGCCTCATCTGTAAAAATGCTGAAAAAATAAGTGGAAGCACATTAGAGAACAGTCTTGGGCACCGTTTGTTTGCAGAGTATCTGCGCGTTCTTCCCCTTCGCTTGTGACCCCTTGCTTCTGTCGCAGGGGGTGCTGGCAGCCAGTGGTGGCCTTTTGGAGGAGCTGAAGGCAAAAGTCAATGTTCCTTTGCCACCTGCTCTGTTCTCTCCTCATGTAAGTGTGCACATGGCGATAAGGAAATTTACTGTTTGTTTTACTGTGCTTGTGCTTAAAGATACAGTGATATTGAAAACGGTTGGATTATTATGAGAAGCTTTTAAGAGGGAGCGTGAAGGTTTTGGGGGGGGAATCTGAGTCTATTCTTAGCACAGTCTAGTGCCTAAAGCAGATACCTGAAGGTAAGAAAACTGTTAGGGTCTGATCTGATCTGACACTGTCTTTGACCTAGGACAAGTCTAACTTCATCACTGTCCAAATTTATGCATTCATAAAGCGAGAGGTTTGGTAATAATTGATTCTGTCTTAACTTTTCACAAGGTGATTTTGTGCGCTTTGATTCAAACTGGAGACTCTCCGTTGAGACTTGACAACGTGTTTGTCTCAAAATTCAGAATAGCCCAGAAAGTCTGAACTTGTTTTAAGCGATGGTTTCAAGTGTGAAGGAATATGTTTAAAGATGGCTTGAAATATGTTCTGTGTTAAATACAGTCAGTGCATATAAGGAGCTCTCTTGTTCTTCTTTACTTCTTTTGAGGAAATTACATTTAGCTTACTCTCGAAATATATACCTACTGGGCCAGAAATTTTTTTTTTCCTCTTAATTCTACTTCTGCAATGGTGTGAGACTTCGTGTTTCTGTGAGGGCTTTGAGAGCACCAGGTGAAACATGCTATATAAACAGAAGTACCTGTTCTGCTCCCTTTTCTTGTGGTCTTTGTAAGATGCTTGTGGATGTCGTGTCCGACATCCAGCCTGTCCAGCTGGAGCGTCGTAACTTCGGGCTGATTTGATGGGATACGGTATACAAGTAGTGGGAAAGTGGGCTTTTAAATGTGTGTCTTCTTGTTGGTATCTCTTCCTGTAGTTACACCATGAGGCTTGTCTTATTCTCGCAGTGCAAGCAGTACAACAGATGCTTTTCTGTGATCTTCCATACTTGACTTCCTTCTTAGAGATAGCCCTGGCTTTTGGGGTGAGTCCTGGATACTGATTTCTGTTCTAAGAGATTAAAGCAAATTAAAATTAAAATCTGTGACACCAACTTGAAGTTTTTAGACACCTTTAACTTGGGTTTGTTTCCCTTTAGCTTTGACCATTGATTTATTCTGTTTTTTAAGAAATGATTGGCAATTAGGTGAAATCACTGGTCTTATGTTGTCTCTTCCTAGAATAACTTTTGGGCTCTGAGGCTGTTACTGGACCACCTTTCCTATGAAGAACACGTTCTCCATGGCACTGTCAACCTGATTTTGAGGGATCTAAATCGTCAGAAAGCAACAATGCTGAAACTGTGAGTAAACACTTGCTCCCTGAAGTCCGTCTGTTTACGGAAACAGTAAGAGCAGTCCCGCAGCAGTAAGGTTTAGCGGAGATGCTCTCCTGAGCTCTTAGAAACCAGCCAGCCCAGTGCTTTGGGTAAGTCCAGGAGTGCAAGCAAGATGCTAGGAATCGACAGGAAAGTTGTCTCTGTTGAACAGCTCTGTTCTGTTTCCTGGTTTTATATTGCTTAGGTGGCAAAACCTTGGTCCCCAGTATGTGGGTGAATTCCTCTGCCTGTTCCTGACGTGCAGGCATAAGAAGATGCAGTCCATTGGCCTCTTCGCTCTGAACATTATTATGGAGAACCTGCACATGTAAGTGTGAATCTTCATCGTAGCCAAATAGAAAACCATTGTGTTGCAGCACTGGTGGTAGCTTTCTCTTAATTAGCGGTCTTAACTCGCAGTTCATTCCTGTTTTTTGTTCTTCCCTGTTATTAGCAGTGGTAAAGATACTGAACGCTGTGTTTTGGGTATGTTTGAAATTATTCTGTGATACCTGTTGCAACCAAACGGCCTTCGCGCTTCCCACGGCCCAGTGTTATGAAAAACGTTGTCTGCTCTTGGTAACCCTGACCGGTCATCAGGACTGCCTGTGGTGCGGTCTAGTTCTGTTCCTCAAATGTCACTGTCATCATCAACGACCAAAGTGACCTTAATTAGAACTCGCAACAGAGTAGCTACTGGACTCTAAGGAGGTGACATACTGCGGAAAACTTGATTTAGAGAAAATAGTTGAAAGTAGCTCAAAATTTGTATTGTTGTGCATCTGCAGGAATCCAGTGGGTGTACAGGTGTCAACGTCTTTCTTACGCTCGTAAGAACTGCTTCACGTGGTGCCGAGGGAGTAGATCCCCACGAAAAACTGAAGATTCAGAAACATATGTGTACTGCAATGCAAACTGAGGACAGCATGAAGTTCGTGCATGTCATTCTTATTCTCTGTTAAAGAGAGGCCGCTTGCTCTGCAGCAGCACAAAGCTGCAGTGGGTGGGGAAAACAGAGGTCTGAAAAAGTCAGAATACTTGATTACAAAGTGTAGTAAAACACTGTGTCACTTCTGAAACCACTAGCTGTTTGTAAGTGTAATCCTCACTCTCCTGTGTTATGCAGGAAAGCATTACAGGCCTTAGAGTGACAGAGTTTCATGTATTGACACAATAGTTTTGAAATGAATTGACTGGTTGTAGCCTGGAAGGCACATTAATTGCCTGCTCTCGCACTTTTAATTTACACGTAGCTGATGGCAGCAGAGTAATGCTGAGAACTCACTTCTTAGAGCTGTCTTAAGTGGAAATCATGGATGTGTAAGGTGGCCTTCTTGGTCTGTTGCTTCTCCCCAGCCTTCGCCGTGTGCCCTTGAGAAAATAGAATACTTGGTTTCACTCAGTAAGCTGTGTGTGAGCTAAGCTGTGTTTACAGATTTGCAGTTCCGTTAATGGTCTTTTTTTGCTTTGTGAGGCTTTACACTGTGCTCTAGCAGTGATCCCACGGAACCTGATGAAATCCTGTTATGATCTGTCTTTGTCTTAATTATTTTACTGTACATCCGATGCTGAAATCATCTCCCTTTGGAAGCTGCAGTGAATTGTTGGATTGGCCTTCTTGTGAAGCTCCCAGTGATGCAAAACTCGAGTGGCTGAGACTGGGGGCAGGTCTGACCCTGTGAGAAACTGGGGTAAGAATCTCTCTCTGTTTTTCAGGTGTCCTTGGGCAAAGCATCTTTGCAACTTCTTTCACAATGCAGTGAGTATCTCTGGATTTTAGAATTTTACACAAGCATGCCAATGACAGCTGTATTACTTATCAGTTAGATGTTTAAATATATCATTTGAAATATCATGTATCAAATATATCATATGTCAATGTCATTTATTATAATATTATTAATAAAATTACTGCTGTATGCTAACAAACTTTTTTCTCTTCCCAGGGATTAAGGCACCTGCCCCTTGGCACCACAGCTCTTCAGGAAGTCTCAAAGTTCATGAACATTTTTGAAAACCTGTGATTTGGCAAAACCTTCAGGAATATTTTCCAATTGGTCTTAATCTGAGAAATCTCTTCCTGGAGTCCCTTGTGTTCTGCTTGGGTTGTCGTCTCCAAAACCATTCAGCTAAAAAACTGACTTTGGACAAATCCAAAAATAAAATCCCAGGTTAAGGTGGTGAGCAGTGGCTGTGTTTCAGCAGACCCGTTCTGGAAATTCCCGTTCTCGCAGGTCCGTGCGTTACGCAGCCGTTTAAAGAGGCAGCGGCTTGAAGATTTTTGAAAAGCCGATCTACGGAGAGGTGCTGATCGGGGGGGGGAAGCGAGGGGAGAGAAGCACGGGTGGAGAAGCAGCGAGCACCACGAGTCTGTACTGCTGTTGTGTCGCACAGCGGTGCCGTGGGCGAGCAGAACGACTGCTGAGAGAGCAGAAGCTGAGACAGGGGAGCGTGCCCCTCCGCAGGTGTGCGCAGTGTGTGGTCCGACGCGCTTCGCACACCCGCTTTTCTTTAGTGTGTAATTATCGAAAATAAACCACTCTGGAGGCAGCAGGACATTGACTGAAGCTTTCTTACTTGCTTCAAGAAACCAGATTCAGGAAGGCCTAATGCAGTAAATAGCTTTTTTGTTTGTAAATTAAAAAAAAAAATCTATTTTTCAGGGGTTTCTGGTTGTGGGGCTTTGTTTTTATTTGCTGCAGTAGGTGACTGTTGGACTGGTGCTGCTGGCTCTCTGGGTTTCTCAAATCCTTTTTATAGCGGTAGGTTGAAGAGTTGACTTGTGAACTGTGGAGGGAGAAATACTTCTGGCCTGGTTTGTACTCTGCCCCGCTGTGCTACCTGTGTGCGTTGGTTTGGCTGTTGAGGGGGGGAAATCTTAACGTGTGATAAACTGTATTTTGCACATTTAAGGCTTTCAGTGGCTCTGGTTATCCCAAATAAGCTATGCTATTATTCAAGTTTTCTACAAAAGTTTATATGTATCTAAATCAACACAAGGTGAAGTAAAACTGTAGAAATTCTGTTATGTTGTCAGTTCTGGTTGGGGGGGGGGGGGGTTTTTTGGTTGCCTTTTT
>Ga0065711_1045570_pt1 | contig 13396 bp, 5 predicted proteins | sample Hoacrofraction12_FD_59098 | JGI IMG/M metagenome (GOLD analysis project Ga0065711, IMG submission 59098) | Hoatzin crop microbial communities from Cojedes, Venezuela - Epithelial fraction 12 v2 (version 2) | ecosystem: Host-associated > Birds > Digestive system > Esophagus > Crop | place...
AAAAAAAAAAAAAAAAAAAAAAAAAAGAACCAGAACAAAGCTGCAATGAAAAATGGACAAGGAAGTTACAGAAAATACCAATATAGTGGGTAAATTTTGAAAAGTTTGTACAGGAAATGAGCCAAAAACTGCTATAAGGATTTCATAACAAGCTATGTACTTGCACAGCCTACAGCACAACAGCCCACAGAAAGATATTAATTTGCACCACAAAGAGATAGGTCTCATCTATTAGTTTTTTCTTTTTTATTTTTTAATAAAAACTTAAGTCTACTTAAGTATCACATGCATACAAAAAAGTGTAAATGCTTTATCTCTGCCGTAATGTGAATTTGAAGATTTCTTAGCTTAGTCTGAAGCATAATCTCTAGGTTCTGTAAACTTTCACATTAAACTTTAATGATCTGATAATGTTAGAGTGGAACATTTGTCTACTGCACTTGATGCTTGTTCCTTGCCTAAGGTACACTTTTCAGCTGGCATCCGTTTGTAGCATAGAAATGCATCTCTTCCCAAATATGTAACACCTCATGGACTATGCACAGGGAATCGGGAAGGGGGGCAGCTGGAATGTGAGGTTTTGTTTCAATTCTGAGACTGCTTGGAATATATCTATTTTCTCCTAAATCTTCATAGAATACCTTGCTTATACCTAAAATAAGATTTAAACACCTAAGGTACACCTAAAGTACACCTAAGGGTACCAACAGTCAGCAAACAATCTAGTTTACTCACTTTCATGGACTACCTAATTGCAAAAGTTCCTAAATTCGGTGCACAAATCCTCTTTCCACATTATCCTTTATTGGGAAATTAACTTCAGTGCTCCAAAATGCCTGCTCTCTGCCTGCAGGGCTGTTGCTGCTCGTTATTGGGTGGGAAAATGTATTTCTGACCCCCAGGCCTCTGAGGAAGTTTAAAAGGCTTATCATGTGATGCATATGTATTTCATCGTATAGCAGTTGAGTGAGTCAGGTACTCAATCCAGAAACAGCAGAATTGTATTCCACACATTCCCGCATCTGATGTGACTGTCTCATACTCCACATGTATCACAGAAAACTGCCCTAGGCATCAAACTCAAGGGAGTTTCCAGGACATTGTCCTCTATCAACCGTGCAGTTGTTCCAGTCTTTCTTCACCCCAGTTATCCTGTCCTACGTGATCCTTTAGAAAACAAGCAACTGTGAAAAAAATGAATTTTGAAACTCTATTACTTTTGAGAGTCTTCTGGTCATATGAAGCCAAAATGTGGTATAAAGCATACATGCACTCTTATTGCACTGCAGTACAAAATATTCTCCCTTTTTAATGAGGTCGCAGCAATGAAGAGACACAGTTTAGTCACCCTCTGAACCTCTCTGAACAATGCAGTTAACACCCGTAACATATGGTGCATAATATTCTAATTTGCAAGAAACTGTGGGTGTAGGTTCACTTTGCAGAATCTTGCTTAACACAAAGCAGCTGGGATTGAAGGTGGGATGAAACAGAGGATGCTTGACATGTCTAATAAGGGTATTTGTAAAAAGCACTATGTCAAATTGGGGGACTGGTCACTGCATGGGTGATTCCCTAAGGTTTTTATTACTTATTTTAATATGTGTGAATCATAGATCTATAAAAGATTTGAAAAGCACTAATCCTGAAAGATAGAGGTTGAAATAAATTTTTAAATAGTGATTATACATATTAAAAAATGTATATTTTTGTATGAGAAATCTACAGAATATTGAGACCTTTTGTGTTTGCTCTCTCCCCTTCCTGACTACCACCATTATTAAACTATGAGTCATTTCTATTGTGCAGTACTAATAATTAAGAAGAGAATGCACTGAGTGATGTACTTTATCCTCCTGTCTTGTGCAGCAATGCATACTGCTCAGTGTTTGAGTACCCTTGTTTCCTGTGCATGCTGGAAATAATTCTTTCTAGAAGACAGACTAGCAATTGGAAGATGACAACTCTTCCTCTGCTGTTGAGGTGAAGATTTCCCGTATTACCAATATAATATTTTACAATTTTTACTTTGCAAGTACATATACATATTTACAATATGATGTTGAGATTAATTTAAGAAATATTTCTCTTTACAGAAGTACTTGTATTTCTTTACAATGATCATGCATACAAATATGTGCAGATCTATCTATAAATCTTTATACTTGCATGCATATCCATCTAGCCATCCCTGGAAACATTTCAGGTCTGGCTGGACTGGGCTCTGAGCAACCTGATCCAGTTGAAGACATCCCTGCTCCTTTAAGGTGGGGTTGGAGTAGATGAACCTTTAAAGGTATGATTCTGTAATTCTATGATACTTTGGTTTTCCTCTTAGGACATTGTAACTTTCATACAATAGTACTTCTGTCTTACTAAGTTTTTCATGTTACACACGCATGAATGGGTAAACACCACAGAGGCAAGACAGAGGGAAGAATACATAAGAAATGTTGTTTACAAGTGAAGCTGTAAAATAATAAAGAGTGAAAAACTAGATGATAAATAATGAAGTCCATAGAGTGATAAATAGTATGACAATACTGTCCGTCAAGAGTTGCAGGTTTGAACCTGCAACAATCATGCTTTAATAATATTAACTGACACAAACCAAAAGCTATTAAAGTATTTTCTGATAAAGAAAAACTATGTTTATATGAAGATGAACATGCTTATAAAATTAATGAATCAAGAAGACATGCATGAACTGATGCAAAACACGTAACATCCTTGTTTAGTACTATCTCCTTCTGTTGGTTCTCCCCATTCTTGTATCTATTTTACCATTGTCTTGTTCTCATTTTTTCAGCTTAAAATTATTCACTGATCTTGAAAACAGTTACATACGTGCTGAATCTCAGCAGGTCTACTGAGGGCACAAAATTTAAGCATGTCAGGTGTTTGCAATATTGTTGTGTCCTGAGTGAACTATACTTACCTGAGAAAGGAATTATTTATCATGATTCACTGGCACACATTTTATCCATGTAGTACACTCAACAATGCTTTGACTGACACTATTTTAAGTAATCTTTGTGACAATCTCTGTGATAATTCTTGCTACAGGACTTCTATTACGTCTGTTGACAGAGAGGATGCTACTAACTCATCAATTGAAATATATTCTCTTATTCATTCTAAATGTGAATAAAGAAAAAGCTTGCATTAAGTTCAGGCTTCTAAAACCTCAGATTACATCACTAGGGAAGCGTCATTTTATTTTAACAATATAACAACACAGTATCTGATTTTCTAATAAAGATATACATCATACTCAATTGATCCTTTTACGTATGACATCCTCATTCATTTACTTCTTTATTTCACTTATTCATTTTTTTTAAAATTATGCTCATCACAATGTCTCTGGGTGCACACATAAATTAGTAAGAGTAATGAGTAACGACTGACTCATGTGAAACTAAATTGAAAGAGACTCAGCTGCGCAATACCATACAGCCCTTGCCCAATTCCCAGCTTCCCCCCTAAGGCAAGAAACTCAGTCAAGGGGTTTTCAGTGTGCCCAGAGGGTCAACAGGTTTACCCTATACTGACCTTTCTGGGGGAAAAATTCAAAAATAGAAGAACTTTGAGGAAAATTTTTCTCTGCCATTGTGACGTTAGAATTAATACACAAAATGTGAAAATAATTTCACTTCTCTGTTGGTTCCAACAGTAGAGGTGCCTGGAGAGGAGATGGGTGTCTAAATTCCCTTTAAAGTCATTGTAGATCTGGTCAGTTGACTCCAGAGGGCAGTTTCTCTCTCATAAACTAAACACTCAATTCTCACCTTGGTTGCTTGAATATAAGCCCTTTAAGATACGCTAAGATGTTCAAGGTAGCTAGAGAGGTGGCAGCCATGATGCAGAACCTAGAGGACACCCCTGCCTTTCTGGACTTGCAGCTGGAGGTGATATGGAACACTCCAAGGCATCTTAAATGGTACTGTTGTTTGTGATAAAGCGACGGAATCACGCTGCTGCTAGTAGGTCAACTGAATCCCTTTCTGGACTCCATTTGCTGTATTGATTATCTCAACACTGACTAAAATGTGGAACTAGGAATTAAGGTCTTAAGAACTGCTTTATACACACTTGAGCTTAAGCAAGATGAGTCCCACCTCAACATTTAAAACAAATGTGGTCACATTTGGACTTGACCTGAAGGGACTGGAACCAATAGTGGTCATATCAGTCTCAATAAAGAAAGAGATTTTGTCTGTCATGGTGGAGCCTGAAATGGTGAAATATTTACAAATCCTTGACAAGACATTAAATCAAACTGTCACTGAATAGGTATATTTTATGTCTCTGTAGCCTGTTAAACCCAAATAAATGTCTGAGTTTCAGATTATGAAATCCTGTATTTCGTACCTGAAAACTTATTTCATCTTAAAAAGACAGATGTATTATTGTTCCTGTGAGGAACTACTCACAGCAAGTGAATTATACTCCACATCACCTACAATTGTTGAGTGGTCAGCAGCAGACTTTAGTTGTTATATCTTTTAAAATTAAATTCTAATAACATATATCTTTATTAATTTATGGTAAAGTCCTCAGTCAAAAGCCCAAATACCAACTTTTTGAAGCAGTATATTCAAATTATAAACCTTTTTAAGGAGTAATGCTGATGATCCTGACTTCAGCATTTCTTAATAGTTTCTCGTCTTGGTGACCTTCCATTTTCTAATGAGGCCATTAGATGGTCTCCCCAGAGTTCATCAAATGCACTGAACAAATCTGCTGCTTTCCTGCACTTAGAACAGAAGTATTCAGTTGTTTCTATAGAAAAAAAAACAATGGGAAGATTATTTTCAATCCAATATCTTATCACATCTAAGAGTAGATCATCTTCTGTACAGCCACAGGCTGATGAATGGTTTCAAGACAAGTAAAATATATGTTCTGACTTTCTGTCTTTTCAGAAACCTAAGAAAATTGCTGTACTGCTACTGTCTACAGCATCCTTACCTTTCTATCACTGTCTGAGGAGATTCATACAAGGAGTCATTATTGTCTAGTTGTCTCTCAAAAATACATCAGCAAAGGAAATACTTTCATTTCCTGTGTTTTGATTTTGTTGATGAACATCTTCACAAAAACTGATGCGTATGAAGTCACCGAGGCAGTATCATAGATTAGCAGTGTTCAGATATGTGTAGGAACTTCAGTAATAATTTTATCTCCCCATTGCCCCACGGTAGAGTCATACTGACCTGTTATCGTCTGATATCTTTCCATCCCTCATTTGAAACCCCAAATTGTAGGGATTCCAATGCCATTTTTGAATATTCCAATGCTTAATTATTTTTATAATTAAAAAGATTTTTTTGTATTATCTGACCTAGATCTCCTCCACTGCAGTTTAATCCCATTACAAATTTTCTCTCCCTAACAGGTCCATAGAATTTTTTCTTATCTCTTTCTCTGTAGAGCCTTTAAAATAGTTTAAGATCATTATGATGTCTCCATGCAGGTTTTCCTTACAGAAAGTCAACCATGCTGATTTTTGTAGACTTTCCTTATAGGTCAATATTTTTATTTCCTTAATTTATTTTTTCTTTTCTGGATTGTGTATGAGTGTTTAGAGCTTTCTTGGAACACAGCATTCACAACTGGATATACCAGACCAGTGTAACTTTATGACAGTTGACAGGAAAAGAAGGCTGTTTGGTATTGTTTAACCATAACGCTCCAGTTTATTACTTTGGTCTGAAGTTGCTTTTTGTGTGTGTGTGTCTGTGTGTGACAGCATATCATTGTACTTAGCAATCTTTTTTCATCTCCAGATCCTTTTTTGGTGAGCTGTTGTCTACCCAAGCATTTTTCACTCTGTACTTGGGCACATTGTGTCTAAATTAAAATGCACTGGTGATATGTAGGTAGTTGAGACTCAAAACCCTGGAAGAAGAAAACAAACCAAAACCAAGCAATTTTCTGTGCTAACATGTATTCTAAGAGATAAAAGAAGGCAAATATTGTGACCAGACTACATATGAATAATACATATGTCCGTATCTTTTATATTCTCAAAAAAATTTCATATCCCAAAACAAGAGGAATTTTTATACCCTTTGTTTCTTTATTTGTCCAATTGATTTCACTGACATTCCAAAGGTACTCTACTCTTCCAAGATTTCCTTTGATTTTTGTAAATATCCAACGCATTTTCCTACTCAGAATATATGCAATCAATCTGACCACTGTTAGATTACGGCTCCTATCAGTGAATATTTGCTTTCTTTCCTTGATTTTTGATGCTCTCCAAGTAAAAAATATGTGTAAAAAGGTAGGATTTCATAGAAATGTATAAGAATTAAGAACCTCAGGTTCTCTCAGGTAAGCTCATCAGTTCTCTTCCTAAACAAATAAAAATCTCTTTTAGAGCAGCTGTCTCTTCTGTATGTTCCAAGAAGGGGAGCTTTTAAAAAACTGTTGGCAACTCTTTCAACAATATCAGATTAAAATTACTAAAACCATATCTACTTTAGTCCTCAGAATTTCAGTTTTGTCTCCCTGACCTTTATGTGTGGAATTGGGAGATCATAATTTGAATGAATTCTATGAATTTTAGAGGTCAATGTCACTCTTTAAATTTGAGATGGCTTAAGTGTCACAACATTGTAAAGAAAATACTTGCAATTTTTTATAGACCTGATAAATATTATCATAAATGTGTAGAGCTGTCAGTATTTCTTACTGAAAAACAGGTATTACAGTCTGCGACTTTACTTCGCGTCTTTAATCCCCAGGCTTCAATTTTTCAGTAGTTTGTTTCAGAGTGAACCTGTATTTCATACATCTCTTCAGCAATGTCTTTTTTTTTTCTTTTTCTTTTCTCTTTCTTTTTTTTTCATTGCAAGAATTAGTATTGTCAACTCCACCTATATTTTTCACTACTCTCACAATACTTGATCTTCTTTATGAGAAGCTGAAGACCAGAGTGTTTAACTTGTCAAAATTTTTCCCGATCCTTAAACGACTAGATTTTTAAAGCTTATGGTTGCTGAGAAAAACTCAAAATCCACTACTCCTATGTCAACAGATAAACATAAATAACGCTATTTCCTTTTTGTTTCTGTTCTTATTTAACAGTGAGCATTGACAATGCTAAAGGAACAGTAGTTAAAGACGGGCCATTAATGCTTATGTACTTTTCAAATACCACTAATGGCCACATAAATATTGATATGGATAAAAAAAAGTTACTTGAAGGGCCTCTGGGCAGCCTTTCCATGTAGATGAATTGTATAGAGTATTGTGGCATACTGTATGAAGTGTTTTATTTGACTGTTAAACTATAATGGTTGGAATGGCTATAGTATAGATTTCTTCCTAACAAATATTTTTCTTGACCTTGACTACCATAAAGGTAAACTTAAAAATATCACATTATTGACTAATTGAAAGTACTGAGAGGAATTTCAGAGCTAGCAAACGTCACTTTTCAAATAGCATAGCAAAAACTGCCTTGATTAGAGGTGAAATTTGCCCCCCGCAGATCTGAAGGCATGTGCATCACTTGAGTCCCATTTAAACCCTCCAAATGGAAGTTAAGTGGTGAACTCCACTCCAAGTAGATATTTTAAATGTTCTTCACTACATAAAACCTCTAGTTCTTAAATTTTGGTTTTAAAAATTATTAGCCGTGTTCAGAGTAGTACATTTTTCATTGTGTCTAAATATTATTTTCAGGCCCTTATCTCCAAGAGATATTGTTAATAAAGAAAATAACAAAGCCCAGGAAATGGTGATACGACTGGAATAGACTTGGTTCACTAAAGCTTCTGCAGTTAATTAAGAAACTTTCATCTTTGAAGTACAGTGAATAAAAATTCGTATTAGCAAAGGTATGTTAGGTCAGTAATAAAGTAGATTTCCCTTTGAACATTATGTCTAATCAATCTAGAGAGAATTAAGACAATTATATTTTATCAGAAACGTGTAGAGGCAAGGATCAACAAGCGGGATGGAGTGTGACTTTGCTATTAATTACAAAACTGTTTTAGGAAATAGTCAATCCCTTGTTAATCAGGGCAGGTAGATGAAATGACAAAGAAATTATTTATCGAGCCACAGGGGTGAAAATCATAGACTAGGGATTATGGGGATAAATCTCTGAATTGTAAAGCAATCATAGGGGCCTTTCTTAGCATTTGAAGTTGTATTTCTAACTGTATGCTATTCCAACTATCACTAATTAACTTAGAAGGGAAACATTAAATGCTATAAACCATAAGAGACACATGAATTAGATCATTTCATTTTTCAGTGTTCCAGTTAGGGTCTCGGAACACATGATTATTATTTTTTCACTCTTAATTTCTGTATATATTTAATGATTTGAGGAACAGAATACTTTTAATCTCCTCAATAGTTCTTGCAGTAACTAAAAACTGCATTGTTTAAACCAGAGCCACCTGAAAATTTATTGTAAATATCATCAAAAAAAGAACAAATAAATCAGATCAGGTACTAAAATAAACCTGAATTGCAGTGTTTGTTCACAGTCATGTGAATAATTTATTTTGATTTCAGTGGATTTTGATTATATCCTCAGTTCTCTGACCTTAATAGCCAACAGAAAGAAAACATAATGATAAAAAATGTAAGAATCAGGCATAATACTAAGTATACTGGTTATTTCTTCTTACACAGGACACCATTTACAAATCTGACAAATTCCTTAGACTCAACTCTTCTTCCCAGCATACAGCTCAGGTAAATTGTGAAACAGGAAACAAATCTCACTTTAACTGGACCTTTGTGAACAATCATGCAGCAAATTAGGCACCATCTCTACAGTACAGTTACAAGAATATCTGAGAGAGGATGTGTTTTTCCTATTGTCTGTTATATTATGTCATCAAATTCAGCTCCTAATTTTTGATGCTTATTTAAACTTCTTAGGAAAAGATTCCAGAGGTGTCAGAAGCACTGCTTTTTTCCTATTTTCAAGGAGTTCTGTGACCTTTTTCCTTTGATGTAGGTGCTCTGTAGGTGCATCATAATCTGCATAAGTGTGATAGGCAAAGTCCAAGTGTGAAATAACCCCTTTTTCTACTTTATGCCAGTCTTACAGCTTTGTAACTGTCCTCATCTCTTGGAATTTGCATGTCCTTGCCAGTCTGTATGACCCACTGCTTATTTCACTGTCTCTGATATGTGGTAGCTCAGTGACTAGCCTTTCCACTACAGTACAGCTCAGAGATTCAGGTGTTGTATTACCCACCAAAAACACATATAACGAGAGTTGTTGTTACAAGGACATTTCAGTATACGTAGGGCTGTTAGATGAAATGCAAGACGCGAGATACAAGATTGTGCAGAGGAAAAAGTTATCTAATATTTTGGTTTGGCCTGGATAAATGCCAGGTGCCCACCAAAACCACTCTATCACTCCCCTTCCTTAACCGGATAGGGGAGAGGAGATACAATGAAAGGCTCAAGGGTCGAGATAAGGACAGGGAGAGATCACTCATCAATTACTGTCACAGACAAAACAGACTGAACTTGGGGAGAAAAGGGAGTTTAATTCATCACCAATCAAATTAGAGTAGGACAGTGAGAAAATAAATCCAGGTTTTAAAACACCTTCCCCCACCCCTCCTTTCTTTCTGAGCTCAGCTTCACCCTGTTTCTCTCCCTCCTCCCCCCGAGTGGTGCAGGGGGATGGGCAATGGGGGTTACGGTCAGTTCATCACACGTTGTCTCTGCTGCTCTTTGTCCCTCACGGAGAAGACTCCTCACACTCTTGCCCTGCTCCAGCATGAGGTCCCTCTCACAGGAGGCAGGTCTCCACAAACTGCCCCAGCATGTGTCCTTCCCACGGGGTGCAGTCCTTCAGGAGCAGACTACTCCAGCATGGGTCCCCCACGGAGTCACTAGCCCTGCCAGAAAACCTACTCCGGGGTGGGCTCCTGTCTGCACGGGTACGCAGATCCTGGCAGGAGCCTGCTTCATCATGGGGCTCCCCACGGGGTCACAGCTTCCTTCAGGCATCCTCCTGCTCTGGGGTGGGATCCATTCCATGGGCTACAGGTGGATATCTGCTCCACCATGGACATCCATGGGCTGCAGGTGAAAAACCTGCCTCACCGTGGTCTTCATCATGAGTTGCAAGGGAAGGCTCTCTGCTCTGACATTTCGGGCTCCTCCTCCCCCCCCCTCTTTCTTCACTGACCTTGGTGTCTGCAGAGTGATTTCTCTCACATCGTCTCACTCGTCTCTCACTCTGCTGTCTCACCGCAGAGTATTTTTCCTTCCCTTTCTTAATTATGTTATCCCAGAGGTGCTATCACTGTTGCTGATTGGCTTGGCCTTGGGCAGCGGTGGGTCCATCTTAGAGCCAGCTAGCACTGGCTTTATAAAACATGGGGGAAGTTTCTTGAAGCTTCTCACAGAAGCCATCCCTACAGACCCCTGCTACAAAAACCTTGCCACGCAACCCCCTAACATCTAGAAATCATGGAAGTCTTTAGCCAACTTCAGTTTCTTTCCAAATCCCTCAAGTCTCAGCTTCCTGTGGTTGCTTTTTTGTAGTTACCCACTATTTTTTTTATTCAGATTGTAAGGTCCTGGCAGCAGGGTATTGCTGTTTTTCTCAGTGTCTGTCTGTGTCTGTACGGCAGGAGCCTTTGCACTGTCCAACAGAACCAGCGACAGTAAAGATTACCCCAGTGCTTCAGTCCCCAGGTGAAGAATTCTGTGGTGGCTAAAGTGAATCTGTTCATTTAATCTGTTCATTATGTTAATAAAGCAAAACTGAAATTTATTTGACCAACCAAGCAAGATGAGGATGCTGACAGACAGGGACTATATGAAATCAAAGACCAATTGATGAAGGATTTTTTCCTAGAAGTCGCCAAATTAAAGAAATTATCTTCAAGCTATCTGTTCTTCCCAGTTCAGTTCTTTGACTCTCTTGCTAATATTCCACTGGAAAAACACCTCCAAGTATATTAGTTTGTCACTGATCTATTTTAGTGTGTCTTTTGACTACTACCTCATGGCAGAAAAAAGACAATACAATATTCTTCTTCTCTGAAAAAAGGTACATTTATCTTTCTTTTTGGGACAGATAATTGTTCAACACTGTTTGTCATTTTTGCTTTTTTTCCAGGTTCTGTTTTCATTGACTTAACTGTCTATTTTGAAAACTTTTCTCTCATTTACACTTTTTCCCCTGTCAGAGGTCTATTTCTGAGATTTTACTGTCTTGCCTGTTGCAGGCATTTGCTGGATTTCTGAGACCGATCTCCAAGTCTCAAATATACAATGCCAATGCGAATTGGCACTCAGGAAGTTTTCACAGCCAAACTGAAATCTTAACAGCTAAACACAGCTTTTCTTTATGCAGATCCTCCCACATCATCTCTCACTATGTTCTGACATCTTGTCTGTAGAAAGGAAGGCTGATTCTGAATGCTAGCAATAACCTCTGACAGCTATATCTGATGTTAACTTAGTACCTTTCCATTATTCAAAATACAACTGTTTTTTTTTCCTTCAAGACTATTCACCAGAATGTCTCTAGGCTATTTTTGTCAAAGTTTGAAAAATGGCTTAGCGTGACTTTTTGATGCAAGTTAATACAGTGATAAGCACAGTAAAGTCTCCAGGAATAAAAAATCATTAGTTTACCTCAGAAAATAAGGTTGCAGTGATGAATAAACCCCATAAGGATTCTATAGTTTTAGGCAGCTTCACTAGCAATGAATATCTAAACTGCCTGAAAGAAAAGTAAAACACACTGCTAAAGGAGTAATTAGTTTATACAGTTGATCAGCAAACAAGCTTTAGGATGGAGGGTGCTTGACAAAGTAGTTTGAGATTAGACTACTAAAATGGATGATCTTTATTTTAAACACGTTATACCACATAATAATAGGAGCAGATAAATGGAAGATGTAGTTCAGAAGAGAGGAGAAGAAGGTTTAGGCAAAATTTATGCAAATCTAGGCAAAATTTAGGCAAAAAAAACACCTCTGTGCCTGGGAAGATCATGGAACTGATCCTTCTAGAAGATATGCTAAGGCACATGGAGGCCAGGGAGGTGATTCAAGACAGCCAGCATGGCTTCACCCAGGGCAAGTCCTGCCTGACCAACCTAGTGGCTTTCTATGATAGTGTAACAACAAGAGTGGACAGGGGAAAACCAATGGACGTCATCTATCTGGATTTTTGTAAAGCCTTTGACACGGTCCCCCACAACATCCTTCTCTCTAAATTTGAGAGTCATGGATTTGATGGGTGGACTGTTTGGTGGATAAGGAATTGGTTGGATGGTCGCAGCCAAAGGGTAGTGGTCAACGACTCAATGTCCAGATGGAGACCAGTGACGAGTGGAGTCCCTCAGGTGTCTGTACTGGGACCGGTGCTGTTCAATATATTTATCAATGACATGGAAAGCGACATCGAGTGTACCCTCAGCAAGTTTGCAGATGACACCAAGCTGAGTGGTACGGTTGAGACACCAGAAGGATGGGATGCCATCCAGAGGGACCTGGACAAACTGGAGAGGTGTGCCTATGTGAACCTCATGAGGTTCAAAAAGGCCAAGTGCAAGGTCCTACACCTGGGTCAGGGTAATCCCCGGTGTCAATACAGGCTGGGGGATGAAAGGATCGAGAGCAGCACTGCTGAGAGGGACTTGGGGGTACTGATAGACGAAAGGCTGGACATGATCCGAGGGCTGGAGCACCTCTCCTATGAGGACAGTCTGAGAGAGATGGGGCTTTTCAGCCTGGAGAAGAGAAGGCTGTGGGGAGACCTGATTGCTGCATTTCAGTACTTAAAGGGAGCCTGTAGGAAAGATGGGGACAATGTTTTTAGTAGAGACAGCAGTGACAGGACGAGGGGTAATGGTTTTAAACTAAAACAGGGTAGGATTAGGCTAGATATAAGGAAGAAATTCTTTACAATGAGGGCTGTGAAACACTGGAACAGGTTGCCCAGAGAGGCAGTGGAGGCCCCATCCCTGGAAACATTCAAGACCAGGTTGCACAGGGCTCTGAGCAACCTGATCTAGTTAGTGGTGTCCCTGCTCGCTGCGGGGGGGTTGGACTAGATGACCTCTAGGGGTCCCTTCCAACCCAAAACTTTCTATGATTCTGTAATTCTATGGTTCTATGAGCCGGCAATGTGCGCTGGCAGCCCAGAGGGCCAACCGTGTCCTGGGCTGCATCAAGAGAATCATGACCAGCAGGTTGAGAGAGGTGATTCTGCCCCTCTACTCTGCTCTGGTGAGACCTCACCTGGAGCACTGCGTTCAGCTCTGGAGTCCTCAGCACAAGAAGGACATGGAACTGTTGGAGCGGGTCCAAAGGAGGGCTACAAAAATGATCCGAGGGCTGGAGCACCTCTCCTATGAGGACAGGCTGAGAGAGTTGGG
>Ga0065711_1008147_pt1 | contig 13395 bp, 9 predicted proteins | sample Hoacrofraction12_FD_59098 | JGI IMG/M metagenome (GOLD analysis project Ga0065711, IMG submission 59098) | Hoatzin crop microbial communities from Cojedes, Venezuela - Epithelial fraction 12 v2 (version 2) | ecosystem: Host-associated > Birds > Digestive system > Esophagus > Crop | place...
CGCCTGGACAAGGTCCTCTGCAGCCTGCTCTGGGTGACCCTGCTTCGGCAGGGGGGTTGGACTAGATGACCCACAGAGGTCCCTTCCAACCCCTACCATGCTGTGATTCTGTGATTCTGTGATGGACACTAAGAAATATAATTCCAAACACAGAAGTGAAAGGACTGGGGACTGATGCTGATGACACTCACTGGTGAGCACGGGCAGTGAAATTAGGCATGCACTGCAAGTAAGAGCTGACGTGAGAGAAATGAAACCGCCCTCAACAGGCAATGTGTTGCAGAGGCAGGGGAAATACTTTATGCATCAAGGTGGTATGAGAACCATCGTATGGAATATCACATCACTCTAGCAGATACAGTGTGTATGGGAAAGGTGCCCAGAAGGGATTAACATAAATTAGGAAGGGCATGAACTGAAAAAAATTTACAATTAAACTCATTCTGGCGAAAGAATGACAAGGACAGGTTATTGTGATGTTCTACCAACATTTGGGAAACAGATCAATTTTTTTTGTGTAACAAATAATCAACTTTCACCGCAGCATAATACATGTAACTGTTAGTAAATGAAAGGAAATTAGAAGTGAAATTTTAAGAGGAATTTCAAGAAAAACTTCTTGACAGTGAAATATATTAGATTGTGGAGTAGTCTCCCCATGGAAATAATGAAAGCACTGTCACTTGGGACTTTTAAAACTACACTGAAGAAAGCTCCACAATAGAGTATCTAGTACAGAGAACAGTCTTTGAACTGGATTTGGGGAGACAAACTGAATGACTTAATCGGTCTTCTCAGTCTCTCATTTCTGCAGGACAGACCATGCCCTGTGTGCTTTCCACACAAGCTGAGGCAGCCCCCAGTTGGGATATTGAGTTTCCCGTTGCCTGTGCTGAGGCGGGAAGAGGGCTGAGGGCCCTGGCTGCTCCATCCTTCCAAGCGCCCACTAAGCCCCCCTTACTTCCCCTGTCATATCCCCATAGCTTGGTGAGGAGCATCAGTGGGGCGCGGATTAATTTATTCCAGGGTGTTGTAGCTGCACCTCTGGGTGGGTTTGTGGCAGGAATATTTTTTTTTTCCAAAAGACACTTCTACCCCATGCTCTTAGATTTAGAGGATTCTGCTGTGTCCGGACATTTGCTAAGCAGTGATAAACAAAAGGGTCCATGGCTCTTGGGTCCTACCTTTCTGTCTAATTGATCAGAAGATCCTTCCCTTTGTCTGGGGCCAGCAGCTGATTCTCTTCACTCTGTCCCTTGGCATGACTTTTCTCATTGTTTGATCATCTAGAAAAAGGTTCAGGTCGTGTTTCAAGTTTCTGCATTCCGTTTTTTCTCAAAAAAACCCAGCAGAAATTAAAAAGGAAATAAGAAAAATGCTGTTACTTAGACCAATAAAGCTATAATCATGGAAAAGCTTTTGTAATGTAAAACCAGTAACCTTATTTCTCTGGTATAACACGACTGTTTTCTATGATGTACCAGCATGGTAAGGGAGGTTCTGCATGTGATTTGGGATTTGATTCAGGAGAAGAGGAAGTGTGACTGGAGCACAAGATACTCTTGATACTATATGTATATATAACGCTTTGTAAAATCCAATCGGTCATAACTTGATAGGCATAAATTCAAGCAGTCTTAAGCTGCACTGGATTTGTACTAAGGCCACAGTGGGATGACAGCCAGATGGAACTTTTGCCTCAGTTCATTTTGTATGCAAAGGCAATTCAGCAAACTAGTAACAGATAATAAATTTTAAACATGTGAGCATCCCCATCAAAACCATTCTGCCCCAGCAAGGGCTTAATTAGTCTTCGTTCACAGAATGGAGACCATCAGATCAACATAATCTGGCCATTATGAAAAGTATTAGTGGTTCTTATAAATGAGATAGGCTGTCTGCTACTCAGAGGAATTTGGATTTTTCTGACGGAGAGCCATTAGATGAAACCAGCTAGCAGACACACCGCAACCATGCTGTCCACCTGAGCTTCTCTCTTTTCCAATGAGACCCCCCCCCCCCAGCTGGAAGCCTAGCTCTTGTCCTGCTTGGTGTTTCATGGTCTTTTTGCTGTCTCTTTTAGGTTTCTTCCTGCTGACCTGTTACAAGTCTTCTTCTGCGTCGTCCCACTTTCTCCTTTTACTGATGCAACACTGAAGTGTTTAGCACCTAGGTCTGGAATCCACAGGAGGAACAAAGTGTTGAGGTGCTGCAGGACTAACCACTAAGCTCTCAAGTCTGAACTTTGGGAATCTTCTTCAAATACCAGTAAAGGCATGGACCTGTTTGGCCCGGATTGCCCCTGGGTTGGAAATGGCCTCTGTGCATCGTGTAGTAGGCATTTATCTACTACATAGCAACATTCAGTTATCTTGGTGGAACAGGCTCTGCTGGTCTTGCCTAATGACGTTTGAAATCAATGGGAGCCCTTTCCTCAGTTTCAGTCTTCTCCTGATGAAGTCCTATGTTCATAAACACGCTAAAAATTGTGGGATCGAAGTATTGCTTGCAGTCAGGACATCTGGTTAATTTTTTTTTTTTTAACTTCAAATATCTTTTAAATGGTTCTTCTACACTCAGTTTACTTTTTCCCTTTCCTACCCATCTCTCATTCTGAAGGACACTGATTCAGTAAAGTGCTTGAACTTACTGCTGAGTTTATGGACATAGATAGTAACGTTACCTGGCTTTTATGGGCATTTTTTCAGGTGTATAACACTGGCCAAAGGAGGCAAGTGCAGCTTGCCCTATTTTACAGGTGGGGAAATCATAGTACTTACACTGTGGAATGACTAAGCTGGGAAGAGAACCAAGGACCCTGGCAGGTATGTTGCATTTCCAGTGATTTCAGTGAGCATAATCATGTGTTTATAGTCAGAGTAAAAGTTTTACCACTTCCCCTGCTCTGAAGCAGTCTCTCTTTCCTCCTTCCCTCCCTCCTAAAGCCCAAATCCAAAATGGTCCCCCCAGATCTTTAGCTGAAACTAGACTGAAAAAAAAAAAATAATATAGAAAGGCACGAATGAGCATGTGAAAGGTGCTGTGGAGTATAATAGCAGAGCCCGTCTTTGTGGGCCTGAAAAGTCTGTGATAATGAGCTCCTCCATTGGGGGTGGAGAGAGGCACGCATGCAAGGGAGAGTCTCGGGTTTTACATTTCGTTGAAGAAAGGTTTCAGCCTTTTTCCTAGGAAGAAAACATCTTTGAAAATGGAAAGAGACACAAACTGATCATTATGGTTGAAAGCACCATCATTAAAAAATCTCTCACCATTCACAGGCTCCTGACAGCTGGTTGCTGGGGCCTGAACAAACACAGCCAGCGCCACATGGATTTTGGGGAAGACGCTCCACGTTTCCCTAGCTGCGGGGGGGCTGTGCCTCTGGGGCCACCCTGTGCCCCCCAGGCTACCTTCCAGCTGGCCACCTCCAGGGCAAGCAGCCCCTGCCCCCCGCTGCCAGCAGGACCCCCACCCAGGGACAATGCCCTGTTGAGGATTTAGGATGCCGTGAATACCCACCAGCCTGCTTTGTCCCACTCCCCTTCTCCGCCTCCTGCTCCCCTCTCTGCCCTCTCCCAACCTCTCTCTTGTCTCTGACAGAGTATTTCCCAATCCATAAGTCCTTTGCTGCGGTCGGTCCTCTTGTCCTGCCATCACGCCTGACTGAGCCCGCTGTCCTGGCAGCGGCCTCGCCCCATGGATACCAAAGGGAGATGCTGAGCTTTATTCAGTGCAGCTCAAAATAAGCCCGGCGGCTTCCCAGCCTCATGGGCAACAGCAACAGCCAGATGCTTAACTGGGTCTTAAAACCAGGATAGAGGCCCATCTCCCGTAACACACCTGTTTCTGGGGTAGGTTTCCAGGCAGGGGGACCTACATTTCCTTTCTGTATGTTTCTGGCTTGTCTCCAAAGCAACTCTCCCATCAGCTGCGTAGCCCTATCCCATGTGGAGCCAGACTATGTGTCACTGTTATTCCAAGGCATCTGCAGACACTTACATCGCCAACAAAGTAAATATTGCAAACGCTTCACAGAGAAAAAGAGGAAGGGAAGGATAGACAGGAGAGGGGGTGAAGCTGAAATGGAAATCAGCATTGTACTGATTTTTCTTGCACGTTGCTTGCTAGTAAGCAGAGAGGCTGGAAGTCGGGAAGGGGAGGGAGAGATGGGGGGAAACCGGGAAAATGAGGGGGGGGAAGCCAGTCCTACAGGCAACACCGAATGGAGCCCATAAACAAACATCTGCTTTGAGACGTCTAAGGAGAGAGCCAGGCTTTGTGCAATTTGGAAAAAAGAGGCGGTCTTATATGTATTTAATGTTTTAGGCACACTGTGTCTGAGAGAAGTTACTGAGCATTTCATGCTTTATGGAACCAGCTAAAGAGAGGAGTTGTAACTGCTGAGCTTTTGCATAGTTTAAAACAAAAAAAAGAAAAATGTCAAAAGCTTTGGTTTCTCTTTAAATCGTTTTTGCAAATAGGTGTTTGCAATGAATAAGGAGTTAAGGCATACTTCCCAGCATGTAAAACAGATTTTTCTGGAAATTTCTACGTGGCAAGAGTCTCTATCCAGTAGGTTTACTGCTACTGTGAAATGACTGTTGAGATGACATAGCAGTGACACTAACGTGACACCACTAACATGCAGAATAGAAACAGAGAGGCAGGTTCAAGCATTTAGACTGCTTGCTTATTATCTGTATTCAAAAAGAAATGCACACTTCTCTTGGAATGACAAACCACAGAGAAACACTTCGATTGTTCTCAGATTCTGCAGAAAGTTATCTTCCAAAAATAAAATTTGCAGGCCAAGTCTGACTCAACAGAACCCGTTTACAACAGTATACAACTCAAGTTACTAAATAAAGCCAGAATTAAATTCTAACAGTGCTAAAAATAAATGCTGGCCAATGTATCAAATTCATTACTAAATTTATGCATCACAGTTCTGTACAATAGGTCTGGGGATCACCTCAGTGATTTCCACTAAGGGAAGGAAGCAGCACTTGTGATAATATTAAGATGTATTTCCCTACAAGCTCAGGATTTTTTACTGCTCAGGACTTGCTCACACTGCAGTTTCATGTAAGCAACATAACTGAGGGCACTATAGAACCGTCGTGTAACTCGCATTTTCAAAGTCAGTAACATATACAGAGACAAGGCAAGTCCCTTCATTTTGCCCAGAAGCAATGTGGGCAGAGCAAAAAGCACCCAACAGAAGAAAAAAAGCTCAGCACCTGCAAAATAAGGACCATGTGTTAACAATGTACAACAAGAACTGGATTTAAGAAAAATGAGAGCAGTCCCCTTTAAAAAAAAAAACGAACCCGCTGGTTTTGCAGTCTCCCAATGAGCCACCGGCACATTTGGCTTTCTGGTAGTAGATTAGAGAGTTCTGGGGCCATGGGATCAGTATCCACTGATATAGTAAAATGTATAGCCCAAAAAAGTGATGTCAGAAAAGTACATCACTAAAGCATCGCCAGAGGCACCCAACAGGGTGAGATTTCTTGCCAGTGATAAATCACCGTGTCTGCTCCTAACAGGATGACATCAGCACATCCCCTGTGAAAATACCTCCAGATTTTGCCTCAGTAACAACCGATGTATAGCCAACTGTAGCCGGTTCTCCAGCTACTCTAAGAGCACTCTGTGACTACTTCATTTTGTTCCTTTTTACTTGCCCACGGGTAACAAGCAAGGTTTTCTCTCTTTTGTCACGAGTTTCTCAGTTTTTGTGAAAATCACTGAGGAACTTGAACTCCTTCCTGAGACGGTGGTCTTTTCTCAGCACTCTTACTGCTCCTAATAAACAATCTAGTAACGTTACAGCTTTAGGGAGGGCCTGCTGAAGCCAACTACAGACTACTGACAGAGGTGACTTAATGCTCAGATACTGTGTAAAACCTAAACTCTTCTTTACAGCGGTGGTGCTTCCCCTGAGAATGCATAATTTTTGATTGGCCATTTTTTTATTGTCTTCAACGTAAAGATGGTGCAGGTGTAACGTCTGCTATTGCAGTCATCCTAGCAGCCCACTATAACGCGTGAATGGCCATTACTGACGTTTTTTCCTGATCCCACAGCATTGCTTGGGTGAAGTGCTGCAGCTTTACACTAGCTCTGCGTCCTTCATTCCCATCCCACTGCTGCACAGCAAGACCAGACTGCTGCTGCGGGTTCATGGCTCATCAGCTTCCCTGAGCCGAGTTTCTCTTCACGCTGGATTTCACCCTAGGTGCAGCACACGTCGTACATCCAGCTTAAAAATGGGAGGGGTGTCTGCCACTCAAGCAGAAGGAGGAAAGGGAAATTAAAACTTCTTGTGATCTGCCAACTCCCATGGGCCACTCCACTACCGCCTGCCAGCAGAAGCCCTGCGCTCAGAGACTTGGAATTGCGTGGGAGGGATGCTCGGCACGGCCCCCTCCACGCTGCTCTTCCAGCTGCCAGCAACTCCAGAAGAGCAGAATCATTTTTCAAAGACCATTCCTGCTGCTGACCTCTGATAAAACGCTTGCAGCCTGGCAAGAATATTGCCTTAGTAAAGAGTCACTACTGGAAGATTTCTGCAAGGGAGGGAGCACAGAGGCTCGCTCTCTTCAGCCAGCAAGCAGGATATTGCTGGTGCCACCGTCTTGGTCACGGGGCAGAGACAACAGCAGTCATCGCTTGATCTGCACTCACACCGAGCTCAGCTGCTCCAGCCTGCGCAGCTCAGCGCTCAAGGGGAATGTTTTTTGAGGCACAGTGTTCACAGAGAGGAGACATGAGCCTCTAAAGAGGTAAAAATACAACAAAGTCTCCAGGTGACAGCGAATTCAGTGGCTCTCACCAAAAAAAAAAAAATCCTCTCATCATTTCAGCCGGGCCTCAGGGAAAACAAACAAGCAAACAAACAAACAAAACCTCCAACAACAAGAAGAAAAGGCAAAAACAATGCCTCGGTGGCAAACAGCCAATTTGGGACTACAGAAAAGTTGCTAATTTTGGACGCACTACCCTTTGCTGCTCTTGTACAATTATTCATGAAGGGCTAGGGCTTGCCCTAGCTTATGACACATCTGCGTTTAATTATGCCTAAGGTGGGTTAATTCAGCAGACACAAACAAAGTAATTTTTGTTTCAGCTCTGCAGGCCTGTGAGAACATGTGCAAGTGTGATGGATGACAGTGGGAGTGCACACATGCACCTCCTGGCTGTCTGACGGGGATGGAAGTCAGTCTCTTCTGCCAGGGTTTCTGTCCTGCCCATTTCTGTGATAACTGCGTGCAAGCTCTGCAGCTGGTAAGGCAGCAGAAGCACTGCTTGCCACGTCTGGGAACATCTGCATGCCAGCCAGCCAGGAAGGAGAGCTGAGGGCACCTGAGCATCCTGACGAATCATCCAAACCTGCTCAGGACATCGTGATGAAGGCAGGGTTGTAAAAATGCCTGCCAGTGACTGCCAGCGTCCAGCCAGCACGAAGTCACCTCCTGCTTCTGCCAGGAGCAAAGCAAAATTGGTGAGCTTTATCCTCTGCGTTTGTAAGCAGGAGGTGGTATGAGAAGTAGCATGAAGCTCGTTTGTAAAGCACTTCGTAGCATAGAGAAAAATCCTCCTGTCTAAAACTCACTTGTCAAATGTCAGGCTGTCAGTGTCAGTCAGGCATGTGCCACCTTTCTTCCACTACTTAGGCACATTACAAGCTCAAGTGCACTAGTTGACAGTGACATGACGTTTCTCTGACTTCAGGTACAGCCTGGGGTATGGGCAGCAGGGGAAGAAGCAGCCCTGCTGCTGGATGGGACATGGCATACATATACTGGCTCTCTTCAGGATGCATCCGTCATGGAACGCCCTGTGTTTCCCGCCACATAAATCAGTCACTTCCCCATTACATCCCCTGAAACACTCAAGTTGACTGAGATGTTTCTAACCACCAACACAACAACTGCCTTGCCATCCAGATTGGAGGCATAGCAGAGCTTCAGTTCCTTACTCTGGTATGGAGGCAGCTCCAGTGGTAAGCCATCTGCTCCATCACTGGCTCTTACTGAAATGGTGGAGAGGCCACTCAATGGGACCTCTGACAGTCACAGAAACAGCTTGCAAGTGCTAGTTGGAGGTGCCAGAGGTGGAGGCAGCATTGCCTTGCCCCCAGGACAGTCACCCAGCACATACCTCTTTCATGCATGCCATGCAGAAGAAGTTCTCAACAGAAGTAATTTGGATGATGTGTGACATGCAGGGGCTGCAACTGACCAGAGACTGCATTACTATAACTTGCCAGACAATTTTGTAGCATCCTAGGCCATCTGGTACATCCCTGCCATAAGGAAGGTTTGACGCTATCTGTTTTTATTCTTGATCAATGTTTGTCTAATGAGTCCTCAAAATTCCTAAATGCTGGAAACCCTCTGAGGGAAATCTAGCCCAGTGGCACCCTGTCCCTGCTGCTAGAAAATATGTTTAACCTCTTTTCTGATTTTTTGCTGCTGTCTTTTAAGGCTCTGAGCAATTGTCCTCCTCCCTCTCCTATCCTATCCCTCTTTGCTGCAGTCTTTCACCTGCCTGGAGACTGTTTTCATGCTGTTCTTCCAATTTTCTCTTTAGACTGAATAACTCCAACTTGCTCAATTTTTACTCACAGGTCATATTTTCTAGACTACTGAATAATTTGGGCTCTGCTCAACTGACATATTTCTTGAAGGAGCAGAGAGCTCAGCTGAGGCTGTAGGAGAGATGAGCAGAGTAAGAACTATCGCTTCGTGTGTTCCGTAGGCAAGGCTTCACTACTTGCCTAAACATGACTTCTTCCTTTTTCATAACAACACCTCAGCGCAATCTGGCTAGAGACATGACAACTCCAGATGCCTTCTGCAGAACTGCTGCCCAGCCAGCTGCTCCTTACCCTGTACTGGTGCAGCTGGTTACTCCTGTCTGAGGGCGGGATCCTCCACGCAGGAAATCATGGCCCAGGACACTTGCCAAAGCAAAGCTGGATGCACGCTATACTCATTTGTATATCATTATCTAGAATAGGTTGTTTCACAGACACATTTAATTCTGAGCTCTGGGAATGATCCAAAGGCTTGGCTAGCTGTGTCAAAGTGATTTTTTTTGTCTGTGTTCTAGCAGGAACTACCTTGAACGGTGCTTTTGGGAGGGCTGGTTCTTTGCAAAGTGATGATGAAAATCGAATTGAAATTACATTGAAAATCAAAACTTCTTTTCTGCTTGGATCTGTTAATGAGGCTGCATAGATTTTACCAATGGGATCAAAGAAAATAAAATAGTCTGTAGATTCTGTCAAGAAGAAATAGTCAGCTAGAAAAATAAGTATTTTCTTGCAGCAAAATAAAGAAAACAAAATATCAGTTTCATGAAACCTCTGGCAGTGAGTTTTCTTTACTTCAGCAACCTGCTGTGGATATGCTGAATGACAGATTCTGCTCCTCTGAGCAGACACAGGAACATGCACAAGAGGCCTTTCCGTGGCATCCTCTGGTGGTTAACATTGCTGGGTTTGGTGACTAAAGGGAGACAAAGAGATGATTTTGAGGAGGTTCCATTGCAATGTCTTCATTCACCATTTGTATCTTTTAATAAGAAAATTGATCGCCTCAGGAGAATAGAAAGGGTGCTGGTGTAAAGGTTATTGCAGTAGAAAAAATGGAAAGTAAAAGAATGAAAGGGATCTACTTTTTTTTTTTCTTCTCACTTTTTGTTGCCTGGAGCTGCTCTATTTTACCAGTAGGGAGAAGAAAGGTATCAGTAGCTTTTCATTAGATATTTTCTTATGATGGCTTTCATAATGCTGGAAGAGGATAATGGGAAACTCTGACCTTTGACTGAGAGCAGGGTTGTTGTAATAAGCATGAAGAAACAATATTCAGATGACATACTGTCTCAACCTTTCAGCCCTGAGAGAGGTTTCCTCTCCTCCCTTCTCCCTCTGGTCCAAAGTCCATTTCCCAGTGTGTCAAATGCAGCATGAAAGGCAGTAAGGACACCTTTGGCCCAGAGGAAAAAGCCCCAGCTGATATCGGCCACAATGCAGCATTTTGTGTAACGCCACGCTCTGCTTCTTCTCGGGGTGCTCAAAGAGTGCTCAGGGACAGGGGGGACCTGGGGGTAGCCACATGCTACTCTATCTTACGTTGGAAAGGCGGAAAGAGGTAGCTAGATATCTTCTTGCTGTTGGGAGGTGTCTCTCCAGTAGGCACATCCCATTGTAGCTGCGTTATGCTTTCCACTCGCTCTACAAGTAGTGAACACATTTTTCTAAGAGAAGTCCTTTTCTTTCTCACAGACAGAGGGGGTGGGGAGAAAGAGGACATTTCATCCTTCCTGTGCTTCCCATGTGGATTTTTTTGTCTGTTGTTCCATGGGTTGCACTAAATTTGTAGTTATTTCCCACGAGAGTAATACCTGGATAAGTTATGGCTTACACAGGCTCGACACTTGAAATGAAAAGCAGATTGCCGTGCAGATTTGAATTATCCTCCAATATTTCATGATATATATTCCATCTTGATGGGTTAGTATTGTTATATATTTCATAGTTATGATTTCCATGGTATCAAAACTCATTATCTGCCAGTGCTATCCAGCTATAAACGCCAAAGCTCTCCAGCAGCCAGTGTGTCCTTTTTCAGACTTATAGTTCTGTGTTCTGTGGATATTCAGCATTTAATGATGCTGAATAAAACAGAACTGCCATCATACTCTCACAGAAACCCCGGCTAGGCTATTGACAGTGTAAGTTTCATTTAATTCCTTGATTCAACAGCCATTTCTAGATGTTTCCTGAGCAATGCAATAAACAGAAAATGCAGTGCTCAAATTGAATATTTAAAAGTCAATCGGGCTTGAAATTTAATTTTATCTAATTTGTTTGCTACATTCACACACAACTGAATGACATTTAGAAAAATCCAACCATCCTATATAATTTCATGTTTACCCCAATCACAAGATGGATTTTTTTTTTACTTCTTTTAATCTCATTTTAATGCTTTAGCTGATTGACTACCCCCTCTGCCATAGGTTTAATACAGCGTTTTAGAACCCATCTTTGTGCTACTGATACACAGCACTATCAAAGCAATCTCAAGACTTATTTAGCTTCCAGTGCTGGATTCCTAAAGGAAAATCATGTACGCTTTTGTGGATCACATTTTGCAAGGTGCGGAAGGGTTTTGGCAATTCTGTGACATTTACAGAGAAGTATGGAGGAAGGAATTACACACAAGACAATATTAAATCTATTGGCCCTATAGAAAACCAAGGGCTGGTACTTCATATTCTTTAATTTCCTTGACCGTTTCCTTGTTCATTAATTATATGCACACACTGAGAGACAGAGCAGTCCCACCTACAGCCAGTGGGTAGTGTTACTGCAGATTTTCAAGATTCTCCTCTGCAAAAGGAGTTGTGCCACAAGCTATGTCACTCATGCAGCCTTGTGCAGAATAATGGGTACAGTGCTTGTCTCCTGAACACAACCATATACTTTAGATGGGTTTCTGAAAAGCACAAGGCAAATTATAAGGGGGTGGCAGATAACATACAAGGTCAGTTTGCAAAGAAAATTCTCTTGACCATAATAAAGACCATGCCGATACACAAGTTTAAAAATAAATGCACAGTTGCATGACACAGATGAAGAACTCCCATTACATCTCTCATAACACCAAATTCAAGTGGACCTTCAGGGATGGAAACCTGAAATCCCAGAAAGATGCTGCAGGACTCATTGCCACAGGAGCCTCACCTACAAAGCCTGCAGTGGGGCCTCAGGGGAGCAGCTCCGTGTGAATGCCTCCACCCGGGAGAGGTCAGAGTGGTCGGACACAGTGCTTTGCTTTCCTCATAACACCCTGTTTGGAGCTACCAGAGTGCTCTGCACAGCCACCACCAAGGTCAACCAACATCATGGTGTCCTTTAATGAGGAGTAATGCACTCCTGTAGATAATAAGACTATGCATAGCTACATTAGTTAAAGCTTTAAAAGGTGCATCTGAAAGTATATAAAAAGCCAAGGTGTGGTGTCCTTCTGTAACTGCTGGAGAAGACATTTATAGGAAGATATTTATTTGTAGAGGACATTGAAAGGGCCACACCTGCCCACTGGAAATAGCTGAGCCAGGGGTTTCTTGCTTATTCCTCAGAGCAACACAGGTCAGACATTTCTGCAAACGGGACATAGACGAAGCAAACAGCAGTTTGGATCCCATACATCATTTGTTCTGTCATCGAAGCTGTACAAGCCTTTGTGGATGTCTTTAATGATATCACTCCAATTTCAGGCAAGATCTCACCTCAGTGAGTACCTGCTTTTCACTTCACGTAGGAAAACCTGAGCAGCCAGCAGCACGGATTTTTTGTTTTTATTTAAGCATTATTTTTCTTGATTCCCCTTTCCTTCATACTAAAAGCTATACTAAAGAGACGAATCCTCTCTGAAAATCTACCTAGGGCACAAACACTGCTGAACATAAATATTATTTTTTGGCATATAAGATCACAGCATATATTTAGTTTACCATTGAACTTAATAAGAGCTTTTATCTCACTGTGATGTGTGAAGCTTTATACATTTAGCTCCCAATATAATGAGGTGAAAATACAGCCCTCTGTTCCTGGAAGTTTTGCCAATTTGTCAGATTATAGAAAAATGGACAGTGCCTCTTTCGTTAAGAAACAACTTATGGATGGCAAAGTGATTGCGTAAGAATACAGCTGTGCACAACTACTTACAGAGTACCTGAAAATAGACTGTGTTTATAAAATCTGTATAGTATTTGCACTCAGAACTTTAAAATTCACTTCAGTAGTGACTAACTCATGCCTGGTCAGCTTGTGAAGAACCAAGATACAGTCAATACAAACAGCATTTCAGATTTTTCTTATGCTGTCTTCCCTTTCTGCAAAATGCATGATTTCATTTTCCTCAAGTTGAAGGTTTTTAAACTGTAAGCTTGCCAAGACAACCCTCAGAGAGAGAAGAGAGGCAGTGGTGTTTGATAGAGTCAGCAGGCAGTTGGGAGCAATATTTTCTGGAGAAGCGTGAACAACTTCATTTGTCTCAGAAGAGCATTGGCTCTGACACCTAATGATGACAATTTAAATATCACCACTAACTGTTCCAGGCTAAGTAATTTGAACAGAAGCATCCAACTTTGCCTTTAACTCAGTGTTGATGGTTGTAATAAAGATTAGAGATGGCATATACCTATCATGTCTTCTTTTCCATTTTCTGAAAGACCAGCCTAGGTGGTTTCCTAACGCACTTACACCTCAAATGTTGCCACAACTGGTTTTAATTCAAAGCCTTCTCTTCCACAGGTTCTCCCACCAGCACAACTCCTGACAAAAAAAAAAAAAAAAAAAAAAAAAAAAAAAAA
>Ga0065711_1045571_pt1 | contig 13395 bp, 6 predicted proteins | sample Hoacrofraction12_FD_59098 | JGI IMG/M metagenome (GOLD analysis project Ga0065711, IMG submission 59098) | Hoatzin crop microbial communities from Cojedes, Venezuela - Epithelial fraction 12 v2 (version 2) | ecosystem: Host-associated > Birds > Digestive system > Esophagus > Crop | place...
TTCTTCCATTTGCTTCATGATGGCCTCCAGGATAAGCTGCTCCATCACCTTTCCCGGGATGGAGGTGAGGCTGACCGGCCTGTAGTTCCCTGGGTCCTCCTTCTTGCCCTTTTTGAAGACTGGAGTGACATACCTAACACTTTTTTTCACTATTCTTATTCTATATGATAGAACACGCATCACTTAAAGGTTTCTGTAGAGATTTGCAGTCTTTTTTGTGGATTTAAGGCAGGACTTTCAAACGCTGCTTGAAGAAAGGTTTGGCGGGTGGTTCTTGGGTGTTTCTCTTTGAATATTTGAAAACAAACAGCTTAGGTCAATAAATTTTCAGACAGAATTTCTTGAGATAGCTTTCCTAGAGTATAAAATTATTTTCCTTAGTTGTTAGTCCCAACTCCCAGTTCAGTATCAGATCCGGCATGTAGAGTTCTGAAGAGAACCCAGGACTCTAATGGAAGGAGTACAACTAATATACCAATTTCCAAAACTGTAGTTCAGAAATATAAAGATGAAATATGTCTCTCTCACATCTATGTACCTAAAAATATTATTGGCATCCAACTTTGCCATCTTTGTATGCTTTCCTTACCCAGCTCCTTTTCCTTTTATCATTTCTCTCACACAGTTTTAAAATAATAAACAAGAAAGAAAGGCACTCTCTACATGGGACTCTTCTTGCTTTCTTCCAGGGTTTACCTGGTGTGTTTCAGATCTCAGGATCTTGAGTGACAGCAAACACACCACTCAATCCAGCTGAAATCATAACTGTCCGGGACCAGAATCATCTCTCTAGTCAATTCCATGTTGATTCCACCCTCCAAAGATGTTGTGTGCAGAACCAAGAGAGCAAGGAACCCAAATATAACAGATTACATGAAATATAGCCCAAATTTATCTAAAAGTACATGATAGACTGTATCCTAATCCAAGTGAAACATTGATGGTCCCACTAGAATGCTATGTGGACACCAAAGAACCAAAAACAAAGCCACTAGTGAGTGTCATCTTTTGAGAAATATTTTAAACACGTTGATTAATTTTACTTCTAGCAGGGGTTTTTTTGTGTAACTGCTGAAACAATACCTTGTACCACAGCAGTCACAGCTGTGACAGCAGTCATCCATAGTAGTAATTGAATACAGCATTTCCTACTACTGAATTGCAGTTGTCCACATTTGGGCCTGGCATGCAAGGCCCTCACAGGCACATAAACTATCATTTAAACAGCAGATGGATCGGGAGGAGTGAGAAATGATCCCACTCCCAACTTTACTCCTGCCAGAACCTGGCTGTGTGACTTGGCCATTGAACTTGGCTGTGACAGCTGCCACCAAAGCTGAGAGACAGGTTGTGTCACCCAGTGACCTGGAGCACTGCAGTGCAGGGCCGGGATGCCCCATCCAGAAGGAGCAGTCATTCTCCACGGTCCCTCCTTGTACCTTATATGCAACAACAGTTGCCAGGCCAGTTCCCAGAGCACAGCTCCTCCTGCCCATCCAAACACAAGCTTACCTGCAAACGGTTCTTGAAGTGATTTCTGAGGAAAAGCAGTATTCTTTCAGCCTGTCCCTCCTCTTTTCCCTTAGTAAAACTCATCTTCCCAAGTTAAAAAGGAACATGTCTTCTGGTGTAAACAGGAATCCAGCCTAGTATTTCTCTGCAGGCTCTCATAATCAACTAGCTTAAATCACATAGTTAACCTTTTGATACAGTAGTTTTAATTAATACATTTTTAATCATGCATGACAAGATAAATCTGTTAATAAGTGATGACACAGGCCAGAGAAAGGATTATGGTATTAAACCTCAGGAATTCTGCATTAGGTGTAACTGTATTACTGACCTGTGTGGATCTCAGCAACTAGCTTACATCCCTGTTCAGGAGACCTCCCAGGTTGAAGTTTCAATATGAACACATGAGTTGCCCATAGATATTCTGATGTAGCTTTCTGAATCAAAGCCTTCACTTCCAGGTAGCTTTTATCTCAACCTGGACAACAGGGACTGTTTAATCTAATTGTACTCTCACAAGAACAGACGGATGATTCAGAAACTCTTCGGGGCTAAAAGATGTCACTCAGATCCTCACATTGACATAGTTTATTTACTAATCTATTCAGATGAGCTTTTCTTCTCAAACACAGAGAAGGAATATGGAGGAAAAGGGCTTTATTTCGATGTAATATTAGTGATGTGTTTGATGGTCCAGTTCAGTAGAAGATCAACAGCGTATGAAGATTTCCCTGGAGACCTTCATCATTAGTGGTGTAGATCTCATTACAATTCAACACATTTATTGCTCTGTTGCTTTTCACAGATGGCTGTGACACTAGTTTTCCTCCTTGGCTTTTTTTAGCAACTGTACTTTAAAGAAAACAAGCTGGACTAACAAATCTTGTTAAGATTCTAACAGAAAGTACTAAAAGGACAGAAAAAGTCTCAGTTAAGAGTGAAATGTACCATATGTCCTCCAACAACTATGCATCATGTAGAACCACCTTTGTGACTGTCTTATTGTTCCCAGTTGTACCTGCATGTGTGTAGAGATAAAATTTTCTCTCCAGGCTGTAAATTTCTTTCTTTCCATTATTTTTTTGTCAGTTCTGAAAAATTTTTTTTGCCATAGTTTTTTGTGAGAGATTTTATATGGGTAAATAGAGCTAGGTAATTAATAGCTACATAGGCATCCTCTACTATGAACATTTTTAGCTCAAGAACGCAAACCAATTTTAATTAATGGGGCTGAGTTTTTAACCTACTTGCTTTTTATAGGACTTATGAAAGATAAAAATGATTTATAGAGAGTCACTGTCTTTGAGTGTGTTATAACCCTTATTTGCATAATAGGAGACTATGCATAAGCTTAATAGTAATCATAAATGTATATTAATGAAGACATTTGTAGACACATGAAGATGTATACCATGTAGGGAACAAAGTCTAAGTTATTAATGCCGACAGATTCAACTCAGATGATGTTATGTATGTTAATATTATTATATATCCTTATTGTTATTCATTGACTTGTATTAATATTGTCATTATGAACCATATTCTGTCAGTTCCCATGAGAAAATAAAAATACTTGATGGCAATACATAGTGGCAAAGTGGCATTGTCATGTTTATATTAATGTCAAGTTCAAATTAAAATTAGTTCTAAAATTAGTCACAAAGACATTGTTTCACCTTTAAAAATAATAAGCATTCATGTTAATGCCACTAATAAATTGATATTGAAATAACCAGCTTCAATAACTATAGATTGAATGTGTTTGTGTCAAAGTAAATGGAAATATAATCTTTTGAAGTTGTGAATACTAACCAAACAATAAGGAAAATGACGTGCAGACTCTTTGCCTACAAATGCAATGGACCTTATTCTTTTTCCTGGTGACACTTATTTTGCCCTTCAGTTGGTTTATGGATTTCACCCGAGTTGTTTTTGATCCTTATGCCACAAAAGCCTGGTCTAAGGCTTGCTAAAGAGCACGTATGGCTCTGGGATCCAAATACAGAGCAGTAGCTGGGTATCCTATGGTTCACTGAGCAGTACTTCACATTCCTTTATCCCAGCTTCAGTTACGGAACATATGGAATGTTGAATTACCTTTGGTCCAGCCTACTTCTAGAAGAATCATATTTGTTTGCTTAGTTACATTTCCACTCATTTTCTTAAAAAAGCTTTACACGAGAACTTACAGAAATACTTAAGTGCTTTATTATCATAACAACTGAAATAATTGTTTACCCTGTCTTCTCTAGCACTGTGTCAACGTGGAGTTGTTCGTTGCATATATAGTACAGCCAGCATTTTTATACTGTTTTCATCAGCTAATGTAAAGTCCCTGGAGGCTGTTAATCACAGACACAAGCTTAAGACTTGAACCATTTTTTCATTCTCTATCGATTTTATTTTGCTTGGGCCAAAAACATACAGAAAAATCTACACAGAAATAGGGCTCAGGATGTTATTATTTCCCAGACAGAGGCTACAACAGTTTTAATACACCATAACATATAGTGAGCACCATTCATGAGAATTAGTGTTTGGATTGATTTATGTTGCTACTCTGAAGAGATTTCAAGAACATTTAATAGCTGGTTCTTGGGAAATGCAATAGCTACACATGGAGAGTTTTGTTTTGAAGAAGATGACTTGTGTCTCACAGACATACTTAACATATTTCCTATAGTGAGCAGCACATGCAGGTGGACATCTGTGTACACAAATTACTTTGAACATATATAAGAAACTATCTCTTCATTCAGTTTCTTAATTTTCATGTTTACTTGCCATAGATACTTCACAATTTAGGTAGAGTTTTCCATACCGGTCTACCGATAGATCTTGTCCTTAGTTTTTTAAATATTTGGGCTTAACAATGGATACAAAAATCTATACAATGAGAAATTGTGCACAGGATGCATGTATTAAAAGTTACTTCTATTCTTTTTTCTGTTTCCTGACAGAGATTACCCTTCATTCATCCCATGCATTACCAGTGTCGTACTGGCCTTGATAAAAGCAGAAAACCTACATAGTTGCTATCCCACTTGGGAAGACAAATCCCACTGTCATTCACACTAATACAAAACAACTAGTACGACTGAGCTGAACTGAGATATTCTGCAATCACACTGGTCAAAATCTGACTCAATCTACATGGAAAAAGTTGTTTCAAAATGAAGGCTGATGAACAGTCTGCACTAGTAGCTGTGTACAGATTCCACAGGCAGTAAATACACAGAAAAAATAGTGAAAGACGACAAATCCAGGGAGACAATCTAAATTTAAACTAAATAAATTCAAAATGAGAAAGAAACATTACATCCACCCAATCAGAACTGATAATTCTGTCTCCAAACCCTTAATCATTTTCCTGTTCAGGAAAAGATGATCTCGGTAATGCATAGGACCCTATTTCAGAGAAATACGTTCATAATGTGATTAGTTTTAATAATACAAATTAATTCACTAAAATCTGTTTACCAAACCAGGGAATAAAACAGCTCAGAGAGTTGCACCCTTCAGTCTCTTTTAGTAAAGCATGCTTTTTTAGCCTAGAAGCCAGAATTTTGTATGGAAGTCCTTTAATTTGAAAAAGAAAAGTAAAAAAGTACTCTAAAAAATCTTTGAGAACTGAATTTTCCACTTAAAGTGTAGCATTTAAATCCAGGACTTTCCTTTAGATATATTTTCAGACTGTCTTGATTTTTGTATGGATAGCTTTCACATAAATCAGTGGTGGTGCTACACTTGGATCATCTTTCTGACACCATTGAGAAAAAGACGTGGTTCCTTCCCCTCCTTTTTCTGTCCTCCCACCTTTCTTTTGGGAAGGGTGAGAAACCATGTCTAACCTAAGGAAAGAAATGAAACACAGACAAGCTACATAGCACTCTGCAGCTTAAGCCTGGCATGAGATCAGCCTCTAAAGTACCCCCTTTCAGAGACGCAGCTTACCTACCTTCCATAAGTATGTGAAAGTCTGTTTCTTTTCTACGTTTTGTCAACACTTGTTTATCTCATCCTACCAAATCTCCTTGAATTCAGTTGCGTGTCTGCAAAATGAATCCGAGGCTCAAACAAGCTATTGAAATTCTTTGCCCCCACCCAAGAAAAGTTTCTTTTTTCTGTTGGCAATAATCCATGACATTTAAATTCTGTCTTCCACAACAGGCTTATAGAAAACTAAAGAAAGAACTACAGTGCCAGTGAAGGAAACATAACTCTTTCATTCTCATTTAAACCGGCTGGCAAAGCCAGTAAGCATAAAGTGAATTTTCTTTACTAGCTTATTTCTTGACTTTTTACCTCACTAACTTTCCAACACACTGTAGAGTGTCATTTTCAAGATCCTAGTATAGGTTGCCAGAACAAGAATAATCTCCATAATTGTGGAAGAATAAGGGCCTGGAGACTGTATCTGAGTTTGTCAAGAATCGTCTTCAAACCCACTTTAACAAGGCTAGCAGCTGCTGTTTTATACGGAAGTGAAAAAGATAACAAACTCCCCTGATCAATCCAGGCTCTCAGCTGGCTTCTGCCCGGCCATGTTCATGTCACCACTGGTCTGGAGGGACTCCAAACTGGACAGTCTGGCTGTCTTGTGTATTTCTTCTCACTAACTTCTAATGTTAACTCAAGGCAAAGCTTTTTTTTTTTTTTATGTGTGGCCTTAAGAAAGCAGCTTTACCAGAAAACTCGTCTCTGGGGTCTAGAGATATTCAAGCTGTAGGGAAAATATGTCCAGACTTCTGGAAAATGCATTTCCTTGAAAAGATCTCCCATTCAACATCAGCTGATAAACCTCTTCTGATTTTATTGCAGAACTCTGAGCACTCAAGCCTACTTCCCACTGACCTTTGCCTCACACTTTACATTCCGTATTTCTTTTATTCCTCATTACAAAGAAATTAACTCTTCCAATCATTTACAAACCTGACAAGGAGCACATAACTACGCCTTTCCCTCTTTCTTGCAACTCACTATTCCCCTCTCTCTTATTTTTAACTGAATATGATTCATAGAATAATAATAACAATAATGAGAAAGACATGCAAAATGCATTCTTGTAACTATTAGTGCATGATTGCTCTCTGACGTAAGCTCTCCAGTGTTTTCCTCAAGCTTTCTGTAAAAATGATGACATTCCCATGGGGAAAATATTTCCATTAAAAAAATACACTGTTGTTGTATGCAGCCTATATTTATTTAACTGCCACTCTAAGTTTGGATCATTTCCTCATCCTTTTTTGTAATTGTGTTTGTCATATATCAACTTATCCATTTGCTGTTTGGCTAAGTAAGTATCATCTTTAACTCCCTCCTTCAGTTGTTGTAACCCTGTATTTATTGGTACCTTGCTGTAGGTGGTAGAACTGAAGGCAATAGTCCAGGTGTCATCTGACCAGAGAGGTACAATAACAATGCTGTTGTGTAGAACTATTTTTCCATTGGTTTACTACACAAGATCATGTTGTTTTTTATTCTCACTGCAATGCATTGCTAACTCCCACCTACTTATTCACCTGCTTCCAGACCCAGATCTCTTTCATTATGAGGCATCTCACATTCTGCAATATCTGGGCTTTGGAAGCATTTTGATTCTGTTCTCTAAATAAATTACATTTTTCTGCCTCAACATGTGTCAGAGTATCCCCATACAAGAAAAAAAGCTTTTAGTCAGTAAGTCTAGGTACAGAAAGAGAGAAATACTTTCTCTGGCCAGTTCTGCTTTGGTGAGATTTACTTGCTTGCTCAAGGAGAAAAGTGTTAGGTTCCATATCACACAGACCCAATAATCCAAAGAAGACACATTTGGCCTAGTTGTACTCATCAGCTCCTTATACACATATGCATTTATTAGCACTTAAACATGTTTGAGTTCATAGAAGGTCTCATGTAAATTAGGCAGCATTAACTTTGCAGTTACCCTAGTCTTGAGTCCTGTCCACCTTCCAAACTCTTTTTACTTTCCAAATATCTAGAGAATTTTCAAAAGTGCAAGAAAAAGGAAGAATTGTACCAAGAAACTTGATGACCCCTTTCTAAATGTCATGCAAGTGATTCTGAAAATAGACAAATCTCTTTTTTCTTGGTTCCTATGGAAACATCCACCTCTACTCTGCTATATCACCATATAGCTTATTTCTCATGTCTCTAGGTATTTTCTTTCTCTGCTTCCCAAAATGCTTGGATTGAATATACTTTCCATATTTACTCCTTCTGTGATTTGATACTTTCCATGTCATTGATGGAAGCATTCAGCAAGATCTCAAGAGAATCTTTTCCCCACTCCTTGGCAAAATCTCCATAACTTCACTAGGGGAAAGGGTGGACTGTAAGGATTTTTACACAAACCTGTTCCTATTTTAGATGTGCTTTTTCCAAAAAGGCTATGGTTGTTCACCACTGAGACAGGTAGAATGGGTGATGGAAGATCGTACGCAGCCTCTCTTCAGCATTAAAATCACACATTTGGCTGTAAAATTAATCAGTGTAATAACTGTAAACATCTATTTATGTGCAGGCAGAAATGTGAAATACAAGTTGGGCAGGTAATTTTCAACATTTTACTTCTTTTTCTAGAGCAAAGTTATACTTGTGATAGATTCAATGAATTAAAACTAATTGTAACTTTAGAAAAAGCATTGTATCAGAGGAAACATTACAGACTACGAGTGATATTACCTTCAAGTCATGAACAGATCATTTCAGTCTTACTGCATTTCTTAGTAAGGAAAAAGGAAGGGGGCACAGAAAGAAAGAAGTCATTTTCTGAATGTCTGAGACCAAGGTCTGCAACAATATCACGCCATATCTGGGGGAGGGAGTTTTTACATCACCTGGCGATGAGAAAATATTTATCTGACCTCAAGATTAATGGTTTTTCATATCTTTAGTTATAACACTACTTCTATCTCCCCAAAAAGGGAGCTGTTTTTAACAAGGATTATATCATCAATAAAAATGACAGTATGGTCTGATTAATAGTTTTATCAGCAAAGTTGAGGTGAAACAATCTCTGGGTGCAGACAGAAATGTACATCTGTGGATGAAGAGGAAGGAGAAATGTTTTAAATCAGTTCTAAAACCAAAGCCAATTCTAACATCAAGTCATGAAATTATCACTAAACATCAGTGATGGAACTACATATCGAAGTGTGATAAGAAAGCAAGCTAAAAAGCAAGCACTGGGCACATTTCTAAAAAAGGAAGGCCTGGGGTTTTTTTGCACTCTTTGCATTCTTACTAGATGATGCACAGAGAAGACAGCAACATTTATCGTTTTAAAACTTGAAAGAATTTCAGACAGGGCTTGCATTTGGGGGCACTTAAGTCTCTAGGTTGTCTTTTTGCCAACGTGCTGTAACATTATTGCACTCAGGGTGCACTGCTGACAGTCACTGTTCTGCAAAAATGACAGAAAATAGGGAACAGGAGTAAAGCAGTTTCACTTGTTGCACACAAAATGTCAACTTAGCTGTTATCTTATGGCCTAAGTGATTAGCAGAAATACACAATCATTTCTAAAACTGTTTACTGTATTTGCCACAGAAGCAGCCAAATTCCCAAGCTATCTGAAATCTTTTGCTTCCAATTCTCAGGGTTGCCTGCTTATATTAGAGAGGATGCTTCAATCTCTCACAGTGATTTTGCTGCCAAATTTTTCTGTGCTGTTGTTTTATTTTCTAGCTCACTTCCCTTTAAGTAATGTTCTCTTTACCAGGGGGATGAAGTGATCAGGCACTTTTCAGTACAAAGAAGCCACCAATCAAATATTTGTTGCATAATTTAAACATGTGGCAAGGGAGAGACTACCAGTATAATTCCATTGTGTTGTTTACCCTGCGTACACAGATAAAGTCCCTGAAGGCACTGTAAGCATACAAAAAAATAAAAAGTTGCTTTTTCCGTCTTTCTCGTTCTCTTACTACCTCATTACACACTGGGCTTTCTTCCAAAATACTGGAGGTCAGTCTGAGGGGCTTTTTATAACTTAATCCCCCAGATCTGGGATCTACACTTCGTTCTTCTTCACCTAAAAGAAAAAAGAAAAAAAATTTCTTTCTGGTTTAGACTTCTTTTTTTTTTTTATGAAGAAGTTGGATTCTCAGCTCCATCGGGAATTACATTTTCTTTTCTTTCTTTCAAAAAGCCTTTCAAAAAAAGGCTTTCAAAAGACCTTTAATTATCTCAAATAAAATTGCCTGATTGTCTGTTCCAATGACTCAGATAAAGCAGAATGCTTAAATCTGCCCCCTCTGATTGACGGTAGTTAAAGTACTATTTTATTTTCTAATACTAAGATAATTTATTATGATCAATAAATTACTTTATTATGGCAGTGAATAACATCAGTAATTGCTGTTATATTGGCCTCAGAGCTAGTTAAAAATATGGTTTTGTTGTAATAACTATTTTGCACTTTTGTATCTTTGTATGGTGCTTTTTAAAAATATATACTATGATTGTAATAAAAATACTGCATTTATGTATTATCTTTCACCAAGGAAGAAACTAGATCATCTACAATATACACTTCTGATGAGATACAGAGACTCTACAGAGAACTCCAGCAGGAAAAATTAGGTTAATTTTCTTTGAATGGACATGGAACAGACTCCAGTACAGGAACTCTGACTCCCTAAATTTGTATAAAATTAGATCCAAATGCTAACGTCTTCCACTAAAAAACTATTTAGAAATTGCATTGTCAAATATTAAAGAGAAGTTTTATCTAGGGACACCACAGGAACAGTGTATGAATATTCCATATTCCAAGGTTTCTCGAACTGTGGTCCCGGGAAATCGTAGGTCAAAGACATCATCATACCCTTCTTTGGAGAGCACAGATTGTTACTGTCCATTCATAGGAGAGATATGAAGAAATGGTCAATTTCTAAAAATGGTATGCTATGGAAGAAAAATGCATTTGCTATGTACATTCACATAATGATAAACTGAAAAATACATGTCATCCTTCAGAATGCCTCTCCTGCAAGCGTGACTATCCCTCACATATTTTACACTGAGCCAGATGCAGCTATGAAAAGAAGGAAAAAATTATTCCTCCAACTTCTGAGCTTTTTGGGGAAAAGTCTTTAACAGATAGTGTACTATGTTTTGTTTCAGTAACGATAGAAGCAGAACCTGTGTAAAGGTTTAGCACCGAAGTGCAACAATGGTATTTGTTCCAGACTTAAATGTGCTTCCTACTGACTTTGATTGACAACTGAAGTCAAAGATGCCTAAGACTTTGCTTTCCCATGGGCCTGACCAAAAAACTTAGATATATCTACGTTAAATAGCACAATGCCTGTTTTAAAGAACACGTCCCTGTAAGTATCATCCAAAATCCAGAGCTATGAGCTGTGCTCCCTATATAATACGAAAGAATCAAGTGCCTTAGAAGTATAATTCAAAGGCTCATACTCTCACCTCAGGAAGGAAAGAACCAGTCAAACATACAAATCCAAAGGGGTAAACTAGTTTTCTTTCATGTTGTTGCCTGTGAGCCAGGACTGTCCATAACACAAGGGGATTCACATTTGCATTCCTCACCTCCTAACACTTTTTCTGAGTGTGCGTTTGTGAGGTGGGATGTGTGGAGTCTGGTTTGGGCTGACCAGTTTTCATGTTGACAATAATTTGACACCTCCATGACATGTGACAGTGTAGTTGCTTAACTGCCTTAGCCAAACAGAGAGGTGATCTCCACAGAAGAGTTCTTGGGGCTTACACTGGACCTGCAAGGACAGCTATTTTCAGTATGCTGTCTAACACCTGGAATTCTTTTGGAAATAACTCACTCACCTGCAGGGAGCAACATGAGTCTGAGGAATATCTTGGTACTTTATTAGTCACTGCCTTACCAATGGACCTAACAGGAGAAGTGACAGAGGCCAGGCCTTTAGCTTTGCAGAGAGTGCTGCTAATATAGAAGTTTGGGAGCTGGGCTGGAGGGTGTCCTAGCATCATTCTCAAAGTTAAAATAAAAGTTAAGCATCAGCAATAACGAGTAGGACACAGCTTGGTGGCAATCTAACGGCAAGTATTTTAGTGACCATGTGCAGTGGCTAGGCCGTGTTTCCAGTCACCAAAAGGCAAGAAAAAGCACCCTACAAGTCTTGCTCTGTCACTGAACAATTCTCAAGGAACTGAGACTGCAGATTGCTGTTTCTCTATCAATTACATTCAGGAGTGTTCCCCAATTTCTATCTTACAAGGCAGCTGTCAGTTCCTATTGCAAATTCTTCCCTTCCACAACTTTGCAGTTAATGGACTGATTTCTGAACTGACCTGGAGTTTGCTTAACCATAATAAGAAAGTTCGTTCTTAAGAGAATGTTGGGCCATCTCTAATTCAGCTGATAAAAACATTCACCTTGCAATGACAGAAACGTCAATATGTACAGAAAGTAAGGAGAGTTTTTAGTGTTATTGAAGCATTAGCCTTGGATGCTGGGTTTTGGTAATAAGCAATTGGCTCTTTCCCTAACAGTGTTAATGATCTTAGGGGAGAAAGGTATTCAACATGATTGCATTGCCAGCAAGAAGATTGACGTAACAAGCCTTTCTGGCTTTATAACTTCTACTCACTTAGGTAGGTAATCTAGCTGCTAGCCTGCTGAAAATTACCTGTTTAGTGGTACTCAGTGGTAACTGATTTCCGATGTAAACATTTATTGCACTTGTTAGTTTCAGTCTCTTTGTTATTTGCTTTTGATAGTGGTGACTGTTTTGTTTGTTTGATATTTTTCATTTCAAAACTTGGACTTACTAGACTAGAGAGTCTCAGGCTAAAAGGAATTATGACCAGAACTCATCATAATACCTCTACCTTCGTGGGTTGCCAAATTAAAAGAACTCATCTAGCAGCTGGCAGTCTAAAAGAGAGAAGATGTGTTATTAGTGTTCCAGATTCGCAGCTATGGAGGACTTGGGGTTTCTTCCTCCCAAAAAAACAGTTGATCTAAATAATTTATAGAATCATAGAATGCTTTGGGTTGGAAGGGACCTTTAGAGGTCATCTAGACCAACCCCCCTGCAGTGAGCAGGAATATCTTCAACCAGACCAGGTTGCTCAGAGTCCCATCCAACCAGAACTTGAATGTTACCAGGGATGGGGCTTCCACTACCTCTCTGGGCAATCTGTTCAAGTGCTTCACCACCCTTATCATAAACAATTTCTTCTATATATCTGGTCTAAATTTATCCTCCCTTAGTTTAAAGCCATTACTCCTTGTCCTATCGCAACAGGCCCTGCTAAAAAGATTTTCCCCATCTTTCTTTTAGGCCCTCTGCAGGTACTGAAAGGCCACAATAAGATGTCCCCAAAGCCTTCTCTTCTCCAGGCTGGACAACCCCAAATCTGTCAGCCTTTCCTCATAGGAGAGGTGTTCCAGCCCTCTGATAATTTTTGTCGCCCTCCTCTGGACCCGCTCCAACAGGTCCATGTCTCTCCTGTGCTGAGGGCTCCAGAGATGGACACAGGACTCCAGGTGGGGTCTCACAAGAGCAGAGTAGAAGGGCAGAATCACCTCCCTCAACCTGCTGGCCACCCTTCTTTTGATGCAGCACAGGACGTATCCTGTGGCCTGTTGGCCTTCTGGACTGCAAGCGCACGTTGTTGGCTTATGTCCAGCTTTTCATCCAGCAGTACCCCCAAGTCCTTCTTGGCAGGGCTGCTCTCAATCCCTTCATCCCCCCGCCTGCGTTGACAGAGGGGTTTTCCTCGACCCAGATGCAGGACCTTGCACTTGGCCTTGTTGAATCTCCTGAGGTTCACACAGGCCCACCTCTCCAGCTTGTCCAGGTCCCTCTGGATGGCATCCCATCCTTCTCATGTGTCAACTGCACCACTCAGCTTGTTGTCATTTGCAAACTT